>Ga0114971_10000485_pt1 | contig 25747 bp, 24 predicted proteins | sample M_140625_MF_Meta_FD_87320 | JGI IMG/M metagenome (GOLD analysis project Ga0114971, IMG submission 87320) | Freshwater microbial communities from Lake Montjoie, Canada to study carbon cycling - M_140625_MF_MetaG | ecosystem: Environmental > Aquatic > Freshwater > Lake | place: Lake Montjoie...
CAAGATGCTTTAAACCGGTGGTGGTTTCCAGCTTTGATGATGTTAGGACCAACAGATGATGCATCGGTTCATACGGAGCAATCTATGAAATGGAAACTGAAACGCAAAACCAACGACGAATTACGTCAACAATTTGTAGATCAAACCGTTCCACAAGCACATATGATTGGATTAACAATTCCAGATTCAACATTAAAGTTCAACGATGCAACCAAGCATTACGAATTTGGAGAACTTGATTGGGACGAATTTTGGCAAGTTGTAAAAGGCCATGGTCCTTGCAACAAAGAACGAATTTCATCTCGAAAAAATGCTTGGGAAAATGGAAAATGGGTGCGAGATGCTGCAATGGCTTACGCCGAAAAACAAGCTAATAAAGAAATAAAAGAAGCAATATAATCTTACGAATTATCAATTACGATTTTTTTCTAATTTATAATTCATAATTTAAAATTCATAATTATGAAGAACTGGCCACTTTGGGAAGTATTTATAAGAAGTAAAAACGGATTAGAACACCGCCACTGCGGAAGCCTTCATGCAAGCGATGCCATTATGGCACTAGAAAATGCACGTGATGTGTACACTCGCAGAATGGAAGGAGTTAGCATTTGGGTAGTACCTTCTGCTCAAATTACAGCGTCCAATCCAGAAAATAACGGAGAAACTTTCGAACCAGCAATGGATAAAGTCTACCGTCATCCAACGTTTTATGAACTTCCAGACGAATTAAAACACATGTAAACATCTTCTCATTCCCCTCTTTTGGAGGGGTGCCCGAAGGGTGGGGTGGATGTAAACTAAAATCAAATTTACGAATTTGCGGTAAAAGTCTTTGTAACTCAGTTTTTCTCTAGAAAACAATTAAAATATGAACAACAATTTAATTCAATACATCTTCGGAATAGCAGACAATTCTTTAATTCTTGGTCAACGTCTCGGAGAATTGTGCGGTCATGGACCAAGTCTAGAAACCGATATTGCAATGACCAATATTTCACTTGATTTATTCGGTCAAGTAAGAAGTTATTACCAATATGCAGCCAAACTAATTGGAGGAGATGCTACAGAGGACACTATCGCATTTTTAAGAAAAGAAAGAGACTATAGAAATGTTTTATTGGTAGAACAGCCCAATCAAGATTTCGCTTATTCTATAACTAAACAATTTCTATTTGATATTTTTCATTTGGCTTTATTGGAAGAATTACAAAATAGTAAAGACGCAACATTGTCGGCCATAGCCAAAAAAAGTATTAAAGAAGTGATGTATCATTCTCGTTTTTCTTCTGATTGGATCCGACGATTAGGCGATGGAACCGAAGAAAGTCATAACAGAATTCAAAAAGCAATTAATGATTTATGGATTTTTACAGATGAATTATTTCACCAGAACGATTTTGATAAAACAATGGTTTCTGAAGGAATAGGAGTAGATACAACACTTTTGAAATCAAATTATTATAAGAAAATAGGTAGTATTTTAGAAGAAGCTGCATTGCAAATACCTTCCATTGAATACTACCAAAAAGGTGGAAAACAAGGAATTCATAGTGAGCATATGGGATATATTTTAACGGAATTACAATACATGCAACGCACGTTTCCAAACATGAATTGGTAAATAATCAGAAATCAAATAAATCTATATGACACAACAACTACCATATATTGATCAACAACTATTCGAAATTTTGGAAAAAGTATCCGATCCAGAAATTCCGGTTTTGTCAATAATGGAAATGGGGGTAGTTCGTTCAGCCGAGTTGCGAAATGGAATAGTTGAAATAGAAATTACTCCTACTTACAGCGGTTGCCCAGCAATGGATGTTATTGAGGACGATATTAAATTAGCATTTAAAAAAGAAGGATACGAAGCTAAAGTAGAATTAATTCTAGCGCCAGCTTGGACAACCGATTGGATTACTCCAAAAGGAAGATTAGCATTAGAAAAATATGGAATTGCATCCCCATTATCTGCAGAGGCAGATAAAGAAGCGCTTCTAGGAAATAAAAAACTAGTTAAATGTCCGCAATGCGGTACATCAAATACTAAATTAATAAGTCAATTTGGTTCCACAGCTTGCAAAGCATTTTTTCAATGCGAGGAGTGCTTAGAACCATTTGATTATTTTAAATGTTTGAAATAAAATAGGTATGAGCAGTAGTTTTATAGAAGTTAAAATTGATAATAATGTTGCGTGGATTTCACTCAACAGACCTGAAGTTTTTAACAGTTTCAATCGCGAAATGGCTTTGCAATTGCAAACGACATTAGACGATTGTAATTCCAATGCCAACGTTCGTGCTCTTGTAATTACAGGAAACGGAAAAGCCTTTTGTGCCGGACAAGATTTAAAAGAAGTAACCAATCCAGAACTAAATCCCGGATTCCGAAAAATTTTAGAAGAACATTATAATCCAATAATTCAAAAAATAAGAAACATTGAGAAGCCTATTATTGCAGCTGTAAATGGAGTGGCTGCAGGTGCAGGTGCCAATATTGCTTTGGCTTGCGATATTGTGGTAGCTACAGAACAGGCAAGTTTTATTCAGGCTTTTAGTAAAATTGGATTAGTTCCCGATAGTGCTGGAACCTTCTTTTTACCTAGATTAATTGGTTTCCAAAAAGCGTCTGCGTTAATGATGTTGGGCGAAAAAGTTACAGCTTCAGAAGCACTAGCTATTGGCATGATTTACAAAATAGTTCCATCAGAATTATTTGATGAAGAGGTTAGAAACTTAGCTAATAATTTAGCTCAAATGCCAACAAAAGCTATTGGATTGACAAAAAGATTATTAAATCAATCCATGAATAATAATTTAGAACAACAATTAAAGCTTGAATCTGATTTGCAAATTGAAGCAAGTTCCTCCAATGATTATAATGAAGGCGTAACCGCATTTGTAGAAAAAAGAAAACCCGAATTTAAAGGCAATTAATATGAATGTTTCAGTAATAGGTTCCGGAACAATGGGAAGTGGCATTGCTCAAGTTGCCGCAACTGCTGGTTGTTTAGTTAAATTATTCGATTTAAATCAGGAGGCTTTATTCAAAAGCAAAAATGATTTGGAAGTTTCTTTAGCTAAATTGGTTGCAAAAGAAAAAATACATTCAGATGATAAAACCCGAATTCAAAATAGCATTTCTTATGTAAGTTCCATGAAGGAATTAGCATATTCCGATATAGTAATTGAAGCAATTGTTGAAAATCTCGAAGTCAAGCGAAAAGTTTTCTCCGAGTTGGAAGAACTAGTTTCTAGTAATACTATTTTGGCATCCAACACGTCTTCACTTTCTGTAGCTTCCATTGCAGCTTCCTGTAAAATTCCGAATCGCGTCATTGGAATTCACTTTTTTAATCCAGCTCCATTAATGCAGTTGGTAGAAGTAATTCCTGCGGTCCAAACCAGTAACGAAGTAGTAGAAAAAGTAGTACAAATTATTTCCGATTGGAAAAAAGTTGTGGCTGTTGCCAAAGATACTCCGGGATTTATTGTAAACCGCGTTGCCCGTTCCTTTTACAGCGAAAGCATCCGAATTTATGAAGAGGGCATGGCTAATTTTACTACAATTGATTGGGCTTTAAAAACAATTGGAGGTTTCCGAATGGGACCTTTTGAATTAATGGATTTCATAGGACATGATGTAAATTATACAGTAACCGAAACCGTTTTTACCGCATTTTATTTTGATCCAAAGTTTAAACCTTCTTTTACTCAAAAGCGATTGGTAGAAGCAGGATTTTTAGGCAGAAAATCGGGTAGAGGTTTTTATGATTATTCGCAAGAATTGCAAAAACCTATTGAAGATAATGTACTAGCAAAAGCTATTTTTGAACGAGTTATTGTAATGCTGATTAATGAAGCAGCGGATACCTTGTTTTTGAATATCGCTTCCGCAAATGACATCGATAACGCCATGACCAAAGGAGTAAATTACCCAAAAGGATTATTAGCCTGGGCCGATGAACTTGGAGTTAATTGGTGTGTAGAAAAACTAGACGTTCTTTATAACGAATACCACGAAGATAGATATAGATGTAGTCCGATATTGAGAAGGATGGCTAAAGCAGGGAGTAGTTTTTTTAATTAACTATTAAATAAATCATTTGTGGAAGGAACAAAAATACCTTATAAAATGTTAAGTCAAGACCATTATAGTCAATGGTTAGGAATAGAAATTTTAGAATGCGAAATTGGACGTTGCAGAGTTGCTTTGACCGTTCGTAAGGAAATGCTGAACAGCATGAATAAAGCACATGGAGGGATAACTTATTCCTTGGCAGATACTGCTTTCGGATTTGCTGCCAACACCCATGGAAAATTTGCTGTTTCTATAGAAACTTCCATAAATCATATTGAAGCAGTTAATGAAGGTGATTATTTAGTTGCCGAATCAGTAATTGAAAAGGTAAACAATAAACTAGGATTCAATATAATTGAAGTAAAAAGAGGTGATGAAATGGTAGCCCTTTTTAAAGGTGTTGTGTATCGTACTCAAAAGGAATGGGTAGAGTAATAACAAAGAAAAATATACTAGTTAAGAATTAATAATTCATAACTAATAATTCATAATTATTTAAATGGAAGCATACATTATAGATGGAGTTAGAACTCCAATTGGAAGTTATCAAGGAACGCTTGCGCCAGTTAGAGCAGACGATTTAGGTGCTTTGGTAATTAAAACCGTAGTAGAAAATAATCCAAGTATTCCAAAAGATGCTTATGATGATGTGATTTTGGGGTGTGCCAATCAAGCGGGTGATGATAATAGAAATGTGGCTCGTATGTCATTGCTTTTAGCAGGTCTGCCCTACAGCGTTCCAGGCGAAACTGTCAATCGTTTGTGTAGCTCCGGTTTGTCTGCAATTATTCATGCAAACCGTGCTATTAAAGCCGGTGACGGGCATATTTTTATTGCTGGTGGAGTGGAGAATATGACGCGTGGTCCGTTAGTAGTTTCCAAACCCTCTTCTGCCTATGGCACGGATTCTAAAATGTACGACTCTAGTTTTGGATGGCGTTTTGTGAATCCTAAAATACACGCTCTATTTGGTACCGATGCCATGGGTGAAACCGCCGAAAATTTAGTTGAAAAATATACAATTACAAGAGAAGATCAGGATTCTTTTGCTTTTCATAGCCAACAAAAAGCAGCTGCAGCTCAGGATTCAGGGAGACTAGCTAAAGAAATTGTTTCTGTTGAAATTCCGCAAAGAAAAGGCGATGCACTAATTTTTTCTAAAGACGAATTTCTTAAACCAACTACTTCTTTGGAAGGTTTATCAAAATTGCGACCTGCTTTCAAAATAGGCGGAAGCGTAACTGCTGGAAATTCTTCTGGATTGAATGATGGAGCGGCAGCAACTATAATTGCATCTGCAGAGGCAGTACAAAAATACAACTTGAAACCTTTGGCACGAATAGTAAGTTCGGCTGTGGTTGGAGTAGAGCCTCGAGTAATGGGAATTGGACCTGTAGAAGCAACCAAAAAAGCATTAGCGAAAGCGGGTTTAACTTTAGATCAAATTGACATTATCGAATTAAATGAAGCTTTTGCTGCACAAAGTATTGCTTGCATTCGTGAGTTAGGATTACAAGACAACGATCCTAGGATAAATCCAAATGGAGGCGCTATTGCAATAGGACATCCTCTTGGAGTTACAGGTGCAAGAATTTTATATTCTGCAGCATTAGAATTGCAATTAACTCAAAAAAAATATGCCTTAATAACAATGTGTATTGGTGTTGGGCAAGGTTATGCAGTAATTATTGAAAGAGAATAGATTAAAGAGAATAGATTAAAGATTTTTTTGAATCAACAATCAAATAGAACAGTATGAATAAAACACAACATTACATACTTGGAAAATGGACTTCTGCAACTGGAGATGGTAAAGCATCCTACGATGCTGTGACTGGCGAATTCATTGCAGAAACTTCGGTGGAAGGATTGGATATTCCTGCTATTTTGCATTATGGAAGAACAATAGGTGGTGAAAAATTGCGTAAAATGACTTTCCAAGAACGTGGAAATATGCTTAAAAGTTTAGCGATGTATTTAACCAAACGCAAAGAAACGTTCTACGAAATTAGCTATAAAACTGGAGCAACTCGTGTAGATTCATGGATAGATATTGAGGGTGGATTCGGAAATTTATATGCCAACGCCTCATTAAGGAAGCTATTTCCTAACCAACCGTACCACGTTGAAGGTGACCCAATTGATTTGTCTAAAGGAGGTCGTTTCATGGCACATCATATTTTAGTTCCCAAAAAAGGAGTCGCTATTCACATCAACGCCTTTAATTTTCCTATTTGGGGAATGTTGGAGAAATGTGCAGTAAACTGGATGGCCGGAATGCCAGCAGTAGTGTTACCAGCTCCAGTTACAGCTTATTTAACAGAAGCTGTGGTTAGAGAAATCATAGCATCTAATATTTTGCCAAATGGGGCTTTGCAATTAATCTCAGGCACTGCCAAAAATATATTGGACACCGTTGAAAGTCAAGATGTAATTACATTTACAGGTTCGGCAACAACAGGAAGACTATTGAAAGCCCATCCAAGAATCATCCAAGAGTCGGTGCCATTTACCATGGAATCCGATTCCTTGAATGCGTCCATATTAGGAGAAGATTCAGTACCTGGAACACCCGAATTTGACTTATTTATAAATCAGGCGCGAAGCGAAATCACCGTTAAAGCAGGTCAGAAATGTACTGCTATTCGTAGAATTATTGTTCCAGAAAAACTAATTGAAGACGTACAATCTGCCCTTTCTAAATCTTTAGATAAAGTCACCCTTGGAGATCCACGATTGAAAGAGGTGCGTATGGGAGCATTGGTTAGTAAAGATCAAGTAGAGGTTTTAAAAAATAGAGTTGCTGAATTGGCTAAAACATCCAAAGTTGTTTATGGTGATTTAGAAAAAGTGAATCTAATAGGTGCCGATTCTAAGGGTGCTTTTGTGAGTCCGATTTTACTTCGTGAGGATAATCCGTTTACTAATTTAGCGGTGCATGAAACGGAGGCCTTCGGACCAGTTTCTACAATAATGCCTTATAAAAATCTAGAACAAGCTATTGATTTAGCCCAAATGGGTAAAGGTTCTTTGGTTTCTTCAATTGTAACAAATTCCGATACTATTGCTAAAGAATATGTGGTAAATGCCGCTTCCCATCACGGAAGAATTTTAGTATTAAATCGTGAAAATGCAAAACAAAGCACCGGACACGGTTCCCCATTGCCATTATTAGTTCACGGAGGTCCAGGGCGTGCTGGTGGAGGTGAAGAGATGGGTGGAGTTCGCGGAATTACACATTACATGCAGCGTTGCGCCATTCAAGGATCACCAACAACCATAACAGAAATCACTGGAATTTACCAAGCAAATTCAGCTTACAAAGAAATCACGCAACATCCGTTTCAGTACCATTGGGAAGATATCCAACCCGGAATGTCATTACGCACCCACAACCGAACGGTTACCGATACCGATATTATCAATTTTGCCAATTTAACTTGGGATCATTTCTATGCCCATACCGATATTACTTCTTTGGACGGCAGTATTTTCAAGAAAAGAACGGCTCACGGCTACTTCATTTTGGCAGCCGCAGCTGGCTTATTCGTTTATCCAAATAAAGGTCCGGTAGCAGCAAATTACGGATTGGAAGAATGTCGTTTCTTGCGCCCAATTTACCACAATGACACTGTATATGTGCGTTTAACATGCAAACAAAAAGTAGATAGAGATGTCGCTTCTGCCGAGCATCCAAGCGGTATTGTAAAATGGTTTGTGGAGGTTTTTGACACTAACGATGAGTTGGTTGCAGTAGCTACTATCTTAACTATGGTTCAGAAAAAACAAGAAGTTTTTGTAGAAATGACAGATGAAAAAATAGCGGAATGCCTTCAAAAATTGACGGAGACTTCTAAGCCGCGTTGGGGAATTTTAACCCCGCAACATTTGTTAGAACATTTAGAGCACGGATACAAAATAATGGCTGGTGAAATTCAAGATTTTGAAATTGTAACTCCTGAAAAGATTTTGGATAAAGTGCACAATTCGTTATATAATTACGATAAATTTCCAATAGGGACTAATTTTCCAACAATGAAAAAAGGCGAATTAGAGGAATTAGTTCATGCTGATTTAGAGGTAGCAAAAGCTAAATTTCACGAAGCAAGAGAACAATATAAAACCTTTTTCAAAGAAAATCCAGAAGCCATAATGAAGAACATGGTTTTTGGAGAATTAAATAGATACGAATCCTATTTGTTGGAACGAAAACATTTGAACCATCATTTTGAACAGTTTGGGGTTTTGTAATTAATTTCAATCAATATGAAGTCACCAATACTTTTATATCAAACAGCTGATGCCAACATAAATGTTGAGGTATCTTATCTTGACGAGAGTTTTTGGCTTACCCAAAAGGTAATAGCCCAACTTTTTGGTGTGGAAAGTCATACAATTAACTATCATTTAAAAGGAATATTTAAAACAGAAGAGGTTGTAGAAATTTCAGTTATTCGAAAAATTCGAGCAACTGCTTCTGATGGCAAAAACTATAATACTATTTTCTATAATCTGGATGCTATTATTGCAGTAGGATATCGTGTAAATTCCAAACAAGCTACACAATTTAGGATTTGGGCAACCAAAACGCTAAAAGAATTTATTATTAAAGGATTTGTTTTAAATGATGAAATGCTGAAAAATGGAAAGTCTTTTGGAAAAGATTATTTTGAAGAATTACTCGAAAGAATCCGTGAAATTCGTTCATCAGGAAGAAGATTTTATCAAAAAATAACTGATATTTTTGCTCTTGCAGCCGATTACGAAAAGAATTCCGAACAAACTAAATCCTTTTTCGCAACCATTCAAAATAAATTACATTGGGCGATAACAGACAAAACAGCTGCCGAAATCATATATTCTGAAGTTGATGCGACTAAAGTATTTATGGGATTGACTACTTGGAAAGATGCTCCCGATGGAAAGATCCAGAAAACAGATGTTTCCATTGCAAAAAATTATTTGAACCAAGCCCATATTTCTGAATTGAACCGAATAGTTTCAGCCTATTTAGATTTAGCAGAAAATAATGCTAAAAGACAATTAGTAATGAAAATGGATGATTGGGAAGAATTTATGGATAATTTTCTAAAACTTTCAAATTATCCTATTCTGATTGATAAAGGAACTATCACCCATTTAGAAGCTAAACTAAAAGCTGAAATGGAATTTGATAAATTTAGAGTTATACAAGACCAAAATTATAGAAGTGATTTTGATAAAGAATTAAACAAATTAAAATAATGGACGCATACGTAAAACATAATATAGAAAACCACTTTGCCACGATTGAGTTTTTCCATCCGGAGCAAAATTCGTTGCCGGGAACTATTTTGTCGCAATTATCTAATACGATTACCGAAATCGGAAATCTTCCCGAAGTGAAAGTCATAATCTTAAAAAGTGGTGGTGATAGAACCTTTTGCGCTGGGGCCAGTTTTCAAGAATTAATTTCTATAAACGATGCCGCAGCAGGAAAAATATTTTTTTCAGGTTTTGCTAATGTAATTAACGCTATGCGGAAATGTCCGAAGTTCATAATCGGACGCATTCAAGGAAAAACAGTGGGTGGTGGAGTAGGTATTGCTGCTGCAACTGATTATTGTATGGCTACGAAATTTGCATCCATAAAATTATCAGAATTAAATGTCGGAATTGGACCTTTTGTTGTGTCGCCCGCTATCGAAAGAAAAATGGGGCTTTCTGCAATGTCTCAAATTGCTATTGATGCTAATTCTTTTTACGAAGCAAATTGGGCTAAAGAAAAAGGATTATTTGCAAGCGTATATGAAAGCATTGAAGAATTGGATGAAGCATTAAATAAATTCGCAGAACATTTATGCACTTATAATCCAGAAGCAATGCTCGAAATGAAAAAGGTATTTTGGCGCGGTACTGAAGATTGGGACAATTTGTTAGCCGAAAGAGCCGCCATCAGCGGAAGATTAGTATTATCTGATTTTACTAAAGAAACATTGAAGAAGTTTAAAATTTAGTTTCAAGTTTAAGGTTTCACGTTCTTAAACTTGAAACTTGAAACTTGAAACTTGAAACAAATAATATGATATACGAATTCAAAGGGTTCATCCCAGTCATACACGAAAGTAGTTTCATCCATCCGCAAGCAGCGGTTACGGGTAATGTTATTATTGGAAAAAACGTATACGTCGGTCCAGGCGCGGCTATTAGGGGTGATTGGGGTGAAATCATTATTGAAGATGGTTGCAATGTGCAGGAAAATTGTACCATTCATATGTTTCCTGGAAAGACGATGGTTTTAAAAGCCGGAGCTCATATTGGTCACGGAGCAATTATTCACGGAGCTAATATAGGAGCGAATTCCCTTATCGGGATGAATGCTGTAATAATGGATGATGTAACAGTTGGCGATGAATGTATTGTTGGCGCGTTAAGTTTCGTAAAAGCCGGAACACAAATTCCGAATCGAAAAATGGTGGTTGGAAATCCGGCTGCAATAATAAAAGATGTTTCCGATGAAATGATCGAATGGAAAACCAAAGGAACTGCCTTGTACCAGCAATTGCCAAAAGAATGTTACGATACATTAAAAGCAGTAGAACCTTTACGAGAAATTCCAGCGAATCGACCAACGCAAGAAGCGTTTTATAAAACATTAGAAGAATTTAAATCAAAATGATAATAGAATTCAAAATGCCCAAAATGGGTGAGAGTATTTCCGAAGCAACAATAATCAGTTGGGTGAAAAACGTGGGCGATTATGTGGATGTCGAAGAAACTATTTTGGAAGTAGCAACAGATAAAGTGGATAGTGAAGTTCCAGCGCCAGTATCGGGTATTATTACTGAAATTCGTTTTCAGAAAGATGCTGTTGTTGAGGTAGGAACTGTTTTGGCATTGATAGATTCTGAAGGAGTTCAAGAAGCATTATGCAATATGCAAGAAGTTTCAATGAATAGTGGCACACCTAGCGCAGTTGACGCACCACAACTCAAAACTCACACCTCAAAATTCATAACTAATACCGACGCATTCATTTCGCCTTTAATAATTTCAATTGCACAAAAAGAAAACCTTTCTATTGAAGAATTACAAACTATTCCGGGTTCTGGTGCAGATGGGCGTTTGCAAAAAAGTGATGTTTTTAATTATTTGAAAAATCGTAAATATCCAATTCAAAGTAAGCCAATATCTAATAGCCAACCTACATCTACTTATCCTAAACCAAAAATCAATTTTGTTGAAGGGAAAGACCGAATTGAAGAAATGGATCGTATGCGCAAAATGATTGCCGATCACATGGTGTATTCCAAACAAACATCGCCTCATGTGACTTCTTTTATTGAAGTAGATGTTACTAATTTGGTGAATTGGAGAAATGAAAATAAAGATAAGTTCCAAGATAAATATAACGAGAAACTTACATTTACACCTGTATTTGTTCATGCTGTAGCAAAAGCTATTGCAGATTTTCCAATGATTAACGTTTCTGTGGACGATAAAAATATTATCGTACATAAAGACATAAATATCGGAATGGCAACGGCTTTGCCAAATGGAAATTTAATTGTTCCTGTGGTAAAAAATGCGAATGAAAAAGATCTGGCAGTACTAGCTAAAGATGTTAATTATTTGGCAGATGCTTCTAGAAATAATAAACTAAAACCGGAAGAAATTCAAGGTAGTACTTTTACAATTTCTAATGTAGGAACCTTTGGAAGTTTGATGGGAACTCCAATTATTAATCAACCCGAAGTGGCTATTATAGCACTCGGAATTATAAAAAAACGTCCAGAAGTAATCTCGACTCCAAAAGGAGATGAAATTGCCATTAGAAGTATGATGTATCTTTCGTTATCCTTTGACCACAGGGTAGTAGATGGGTATTTAGCAGGCTCTTTTTTAAGAAAAATTGGAGATTATTTAGAAAAATTTGAAACTAATAGAAAAATTTAACTCCTCATTTTCACCTTATCATTAGGAGGCATTTTTTATGAGGGCAACACTATAAATCAGTAACAATTATATGGCATTTGAAATTAAAATAAATAAAGTAGGACAATCCAAAGTAAGCCAAGTAGATTTGGATAACGTAACAATGGGATTCAATTTTACCGATCACATGTTTGTATGTGATTACGAAAATGGACAATGGCACAACCCACGAATTGAGCCGCTAGAATTAATTCCTACCCATCCTGCCGCCATGGCTCTACATTATGGTCAAGCCATTTTTGAAGGGATGAAAGCCACATTGGGTAAAGACGGTAATGCATTATTATTTCGTCCTGATGAAAATGCAAAGAGGTTAAATCATAGTGCCGATAGAATGGGAATGCCACTTTTCCCCGAGGATTTATTTGTTGAGGCATTAAAACAATTTACAGCCTTAGAAAAAAACTGGATTCCGAGTAAAGTAGGAAGCGCCTTGTATTTAAGACCGTTTATGTATGCAGATGAGCCTTTTATTGGGATGCGTGCCGCAACAAGTTTTAAATTCATTGTAATGGCTTCACCAGCGGGACCTATGTACAGTAGAAAAATAAAATTATTTGCAGAGAAAAAATACGTTCGTGCAGTCAATGGTGGAACCGGAGAAGCTAAAGCTGCTGGAAATTACGCAGCTGCAATTCGACCAACAGAATATGCTAAAGCCAAAGGATACGATCAAGTATTATGGTTGGATCCGCATAATTTTGAATACATTCAAGAAGTGGGAACCATGAATATTTTTATAAAAATTGGAGGTAAATTTGTTACCCCCGATTTAAGCGGTTCTATATTATCAGGAATTACAAGAATGAGTGTTATTGAATTACTTCGAAGAAAAGGGTTTGAAGTAACGGAAAGACCTATAACAATTTCGGAAATTGTAGAAGCATCCAATAACGGAACTTTAGAAGAAGCTTTCGGAACAGGAACTGCTGTAGGAATTGCTATGATTGAAGAAATTGGAAACAACGATTTAGCTATTAAATTTCCAGAAAATAATCCGGTTTCAGTTATGATAAATGACACTTTGAACGCTATAAAAGTTCAAGATATAAAAGACGAGTTTGGTTGGATTGTGGAGACGAAATAATTCAAACTTGTCAGGTTTTAAGGTTAAAAAAACCTGTCAGGTTTAGTTTAGAAAGTTTTCAAAAATTCAAAAAAGTTAATTATCTAGCCCCGATGCTGGAATTTTTTGAGCTCTTGGCTTTTTTTTAAGCCAAAGCGAGTTCCAGCAGCGGGAAAATGGTTTACAAATAAAGCCCGAGCCATTCGCTCAAAAAATAAAAAAATGAGTTCATTAGACAAAAATCTCCTCGAAAAAGCCTTCATTACTATGGCAAATGCTAAGGCAATGTCGACTTTGTATGAAGATAATTTTAAGATTGTTTCTAAATATGTTCATGCTACTTCGCGTGGACATGAGGCCATTCAAATTGCCATGGCGATGCAATTGTTGCCACAAGATTATGTGTTTCCGTATTATCGGGATGATGCTATGCTGTTGGGAATTGGGATGCAACCGTATGATTTGATGTTGCAATTAATGGCCAAAAAGGACGATCCGTTTTCGGGTGGACGTACTTATTATTGCCATCCAAGTTTGAAGGATGCCGATAAGCCAAAAATTCCGCATCAATCTTCGGCAACTGGAATGCAAGCTATTCCTGCAACCGGAGCCGCGATGGGATTTTGGTATAAAGAGAACCTTACCCCAGCCCTCTCCAAAGGAGAGGGAGTTGAGAAACCAATAGTTGTTTGCTCTCTGGGTGATGCGTCCGTAACAGAGGGCGAAATTGCAGAAGCCTTTCAAATGGCAGCTTTAAAACAGCTTCCAATTTTGTATTTAGTGCAAGATAATGGCTGGGATATATCTGCTAATGCTGCCGAAACTAGAGCTCAAAATGCATTTGAATATGCCAAAGGTTTTCACGGAATAGAAGCAATTTCAATTGATGGCGCTAATTTTACTCAGAGTTATTTAGCACTTCAAAAAGTGGTGAAAACCATTAGGGAAGAAAGAAGACCGTTTTTAGTTCACGCTAGAGTTCCGTTGTTGAACCACCATACTTCGGGAGTTCGAATGGAATGGTATCGCGATGATTTGGAAGAAGCACAATCTCGAGATCCATATCCAGTTTTGATGCAACAATTGTTGGATGCTGGATTTAAGCAAGAAGAAATAAATAAAATGGAGGCGGAGGTTATTACCTTAGTTCAAAATGATTTTGATAGAGCACAACTTGCAGAAGACCCTTCTCCGGAAGATTTATTCACACATGATTTTGCTCCAACACCCATTACAGAAGAAGTTGGCGAACGAAATCCACCACGTGAAGACAAAGTGGTGATGGTAGATTGCGCCTTGTTTGCTGTTGAAGAATTAATGAAAAAGCACTCTGAATGTTTGCTTTACGGACAAGACGTAGGCGGACGATTGGGTGGCGTTTTTAGAGAAGCCGCAACTTTGGCACAGAAATTTGGTGACGATCGCGTGTTTAATACGCCTATTCAAGAAGCCTTTATTGTGGGTTCTACTGTTGGGATGTCGGCAGTTGGGTTGAAACCAATTGTTGAGGTACAATTTGCAGATTATATTTGGCCGGGATTGAACCAATTGTTTACCGAAGTCAGTCGCTCTTGTTATTTGTCTAACGGAAAATGGCCGGTGAGCATGATTTTACGGGTGCCAATTGGTGCTTACGGAAGCGGTGGGCCTTATCATTCTTCCTCTGTGGAAAGCGTACTGACTAATATACGTGGTATAAAAATCGCTTATCCGAGTAACGGTGCCGACTTAAAAGGACTGTTAAAAGCCGCTTATTACGACCCAAATCCTGTAGTGATTTTAGAGCATAAAGGTTTGTATTGGAGTAAAGTGAAAGGTACAGATGCCGCAAGAGTAAACGAACCAAGTGAAGATTATGTGTTGCCTTTCGGTAAAGCGAATATCGTTCAAGAAATATGGGAGCAAGAAACCGACGAAACTATAACCGTTATTACTTACGGGATGGGAGTGCATTGGGCGTTGAATGCTTCATCAACAATGAAAAACCAAGTGGAGATTATCGATTTGCGAACTTTGTATCCAATAGATGAAGAAGCGATTTTTAAATCGGTTAAGAAAGCCAAAAAATGTTTGGTTGTAACCGAAGAGCCAACCAATAATTCTTTCGCCAGAAGTTTGGCAGGACTAATTCAAGAAAAATGTTTTAAACATTTGGATGCTCCAGTTATGGTGATTGGCTCCGAGAACATGCCAGCAATTCCATTGAACAGCGTTTTAGAGTTTACTATGATTCCGAATTTGGATAAAGTGCGATTGAAAATGGAGGAACTTTTGGAGTATTAGCCACAATATTGTCCTTCCTTAGGAATCGCATAATGTAAATTATTGGTTTTTTTAAGGAGCTATTTCCTGCTTTCCGTTCCAATCTTTTATTTTTTAAAGAAAAAAATAAAAGGATTTCCACTGTAATCAGGGCTAGGCACAGTAGGTTTTAAAGAATGGTTTTTTATCTATTCAATACCATATTAATGAGCCCAAATGATGTGTAAATACAACTGATAGCGCGGATTTGAAATCCGTGCCCACAATCAATTAAAATAAACATTGTAAGTAAAAATATATCTTCACAAATTATTAAAAAGAACTACAAATTTTTATTGCTTTGGTCTTGTTTGTTAGCTATACTTTGTAGGCACGGATTTCAAATCCGCGCTATCGGGCATTTTTTTTTTAAACACAAAAAGTATTATAATACAAATTATTAATATGTAAGGTAAAAATTGACCCAATTTGAATAAAATAAGTTTAAATGGACTTTTGTTAATTTTTAAAAATTTAGTTGGCACATAATATTCTTCTAAATTCCTGTCTTTATTAAACCAACTCAAAATTGTATTTTTATATTGTGCGCTAAAATTGTCTGAATAATTAGTATTCAATTGGAAAAAATAATTAAAACCATCATCTCCATCATATTTATTTAATAAATCATCATTTGTAAATTCAGAACTAAGGTGGCCCTCAGGAGGGTTTACAAATGAATTAATTGACATTAATAATAGTAATAAAAATGGAATTAATACGAGTACCCAAAAAGGTAATAAGGAATATTTTTTCATTGCTTTTGTTATATAGGTTATTGTTGTCAATTGCTGCGACAATTTAATATCTTATTTATGGTGGTTTAAATTTCTTAAAAAATAATATTTTTCTTCTTTATTTATATTAAAATCATAAAAAATTTATTATCTAATTGCTTTTTAATTAGGATATTATAGTAACTTAATTACAATATTGTTTAATTAAATCATACGCATCTCTATCTCCTAATTCACCTGCTTTTCTCCAATCTAAACAAGCCCCATTTTTATCATTTAGGATATATTTATCATAACCTCTATTGTTATAAGCCTCCATAAAATTAGGATTTAAATCAATAGCTTTAGTAAAATCTTCAATCGCACCTGTGTGGTCTTCTAAATTAGATTTGGCAAAACCTCTATTTTCATAAGCCTCACTATAATTAAGATTTAATTCAATAGCTTTATTTAAATCTTTTATGGCTCCACTAAAGTCTTTTAATTCTATTTTAGCATAACCTCTATTGTTATAAGCCTTACTGTAATTTGGGTTTAAATCAATAGCTTTAGTATAGTCATCTATACAGCCTTTGAAGTCCTTTAACTTTCTTTTAGAAATACCTCTGTTTAGATAACTAACACTTGAATTAGGTTCTATTTCAAGTGCTTTTGTATAATCATCTATAGCGCCCATAAAGTCTTGTAAAATATCTTTAGCATAACCTCTATTGTTATAAGCCTTACTGTAATTTGGGTTTAAATCAATAGCTTTAGTAAAATCTTCTATAGCACCTCTGTGGTCTTTTAATTCTAATTTAGCGTAACCTCTATAATTAAATGCTTCACTATTATTGGGTTTTAATTCTATAGCTTTGGTATAGTTTATAATAGCGCCATTGTAGTCTTTTAGTTTAATTTTTTTATTTCCTTCATATAAATTATTATCATCACTTTTATGATTGCAAGATATAGAAGTAAAAAATATCAAAACTATTAATACTAATTTTTTCATAGTTTATTAATTTATTAAATTCAAATATAATAATATTAATTAACAACCCGTTGGGTGAAATGAAATTTTTATACTCTAATTTTTCTTTAGTAGATGCACTTTCAATATAACTTTTGTTAAACATTTTTGCAATATCTTGATTTTGATTTGATTCATTTGAACAACTAATCAGTAAACTCAAGAGCACTAAAGCTGATGATGATGATAAAAATTTTCTCATAATTTTCTTTTTATAGAATTAAATATTTTTTTTGACTTTTAAGTTGTCAACTTTTACATAATAATTTTAAAGTTTTTATTTTTTTTATAAAATAACTCACTTCCCATTTTGGAAATGTGGACTACCACAGGACGTCAGCTTTAGGTACTATTTTAAATTGGTTAAATGTACCGCCCCATTAGCTTACTTTTGTTTTATTTCCGTGTTAAATGATTAACCGTTTCCTTCATTTTCTTGAATAAATCAAAGTTTTTCAAGTGTTTTTTAGGACAACGCTGGACATAAATTTTCTGCTAATTTGTAAATAAGTATATTAATAACTCGACAATAAGTTATTACTAAAGATGAATGTACTATTTATTATTTAACAAAAAAATATTTCTTTGGCTATAACGAGATAAAGTGCTAAATTGTAAGAAATTACATTATTTAGTCATAAAAAAACCGCAACATTACTGCTACGGTTTGAGAGATTATTTGGCTTTGTAAAGTCAATAGTGTAAACTGCCAACTGAAAACGGAACATTGCCTACTTCTTAACTGGTGGATATTGCGATAAAATTCTATCTACAAATTCTTTAATACGGGCGTCTTTTTGTTCGGTGTCTTTGGTTAGATAGCCGCTTCCTTCGCCTTGCCAAATTAGTTCTTTGGTTTTAGCATCTATTAGGTCAATATATAAAGTTCCTTCGGGAGTAATATTAGTAGAGGTGTAACCCATCCCCATGTAGGGACTCCATCCCCAACCCATTCCCCATCCAAAACTAGCATTATTGTAAATGTCTACTCGTTGGTTTTCTTTAGTAAAAATGCTTATTAATAAATCTGGAGTTTCACTTTTAGTAAAACCTTTTAGTGTAAGTGTCTCGTCTATAGAGTGTAAAATTCGTTTTTTATCTAAATCAGAAATTTCTACTTTATCCACTGCACTTTTTAGGTAAGCATAGGTTTTATAACTTTCAAAATTTGCTTTTTTATCGTAATCGGCATTAACTCTAACCGAACTACACGAAGTTAGAATAAATAGTAAAAATAGAGGAACTAGTTTTGCTGTTTTCATAATTTAGAAATTTGTTAGATTTAAATAACTTATTTACAATTCAAATTTAATAAAAAAATAAGTTGCAACTTCTTTTTGTTTTCTTAATTAACACTTTCTAAACAAGTTTAACACTAATTAACAATAGGTTCTATTTATACCATTTTTTTGCATTTTGTCTTCTATTTCGGATGTTGAACTATTAGATTAATTTAAAATTTAATCTGAAATTATAATAAATCTTCATCTACTAAATTTGGAATGGTAATTTTCAATAAAGGTTGCGAGGCCATAGCTCTTTTTATTGCAAAAATTGCTCCTTCGTTTCGAGCCCAACTTCTTCTTGAAATTCCGTTGTTTACATCCCAAAAAAGCATCGATTCTAATCGCTTCGATGCTTCTTTAGATCCGTCAATTAACATACCAAAACCGCCGTTTATTACTTCGCCCCAACCAACTCCGCCACCATTGTGAATCGATACCCAAGTTGCTCCACGGAAGCTATCGCCAATAACGTTTTGTATTGCCATATCTGCAGTAAAACGGGATCCATCATAAATATTGGAGGTTTCTCTGTAAGGCGAATCGGTGCCTGAAACATCATGGTGATCGCGTCCTAAAATAATGTATCCAATTTCACCACGAGCTATTGCTTGATTAAAGGCTTCGGCTATTTTTATTCGACCTTCGGAATCCGCATAAAGAATTCGTGCTTGCGACCCGACGACCAATTTATTTTCTTGCGCCCCTTTTATCCATTGAATATTATCGGCCATTTGTTGCTGGATTTCTTCGGGTGAATTCTGCATCATTTCTTCTAAAACATTGCAAGCAATTTTATCGGTTTTAACTAAATCCTCTGGATTTCCAGAAGCACAAACCCAACGAAAAGGCCCAAAACCATAATCAAAACACATTGGTCCCATTATGTCTTGTACGTAACTATTATATTTAAAATCGATATGATTTTCAGCCATTACGTTGGCACCAGCTCGAGAAGCTTCTAATAAGAATGCATTACCATAGTCGAAGAAATAAGTTCCTTTTTCAGTATGTTTGTTTATTGCTGCGGCATGACGACGAAGTGTTTTTTGGACTTCTTCTTTAAACTTTTCTGGATTATTAGCCATTAATTCGTTAGACTCTTCAAAGGTGTGACCGATAGGGTAGTATCCTCCAGCCCAAGGATTGTGTAAAGAAGTTTGGTCGGAACCCAAATCAATATGTAGGTTTTCTTCATCGAAACGTTCCCAAACATCTACTACATTTCCGAGGTAAGCGATGGAAACTACTTCTTTATTTTCTAGTGCTTTTTTAACTCTCGGTACTAAATCTTCTATATGTTCTATTATTTCATTTATCCAACCTTGTGAATGGCGAATGTGAGTTATTTTTGGGTTTACTTCGGCACAAACCGTTACACAACCAGCTATATTTCCAGCTTTTGGTTGCGCTCCAGACATTCCGCCAAGTCCAGAAGTTACAAATAAACCTCCTGTTGGTGATTTTTTTATTTTTCGGAAACCATTCAAAACAGTGATAGTAGTTCCGTGAACAATTCCTTGCGGACCAATATACATATAACTTCCTGCAGTCATTTGTCCGTATTGGGAAACACCTAAGGCATTCATTTTTTCCCAATCATCTGGCTTGGAGTAATTTGGAATTACCATTCCGTTAGTTACCACAACTCTAGGTGCCTCTTTGTGGGATGGAAATAAGCCCATTGGATGTCCTGAATACATTGCTAAAGTTTGTTCTTCGGTCATTTCTGCAAGGTATTTCATGGTCAAGCGGTATTGCGCCCAATTTTGAAAAACAGCTCCGTTTCCTCCATAGGTAATTAGCTCATGAGGGTGTTGTGCCACGGCATGATCCAAATTATTTTGAATCATCAACATGATGGCTTTGGCTTGCTCGCATTTTCCGGGATATTCCGAAATTGGTCGAGCATATATTTTATAATCTGGTCGAAATCGATACATATAAATACGACCATAAGTTTCTAATTCCGATTTAAATTCTGGAAGTAATGTTGCATGATGCTCTGCTTCAAAATAGCGTAAGGCATTTTTTAATGCTAATTTTTTTTCTTCTAACGAAAGAATTTCTTTGCGTTTAGGAGCATGATTTATTTCAGTTTCATATGGTTTTACATTCGGTAATTCGGATGGAATTCCTTGTAGTATTTCTTCTTGAAAGGTCATTTTAATATGAGTTTATAAGTTTATGAGTTTGAAAGTTTATAAAAAGTAGTAACTAAAAACCTCCGATATTAATTAATTTACAATAAATATTTTGTTTGTAATTAGTTGTTTTTTTTGATACTTCCCGTTTTTTTATCAAATCCATACGGACAATGTCTGCAACCACTTCGGCAACAATGTCCCCGTTTTAAATGGTATTTTTCGGTGAAAACTCTATATCCTTCCAGTGAGAGATAATAATCTTCCCCTTCAATTAATTTATTTTCTTTTTTATCTTCAAACATAGCTGCAAATTTAGCAACTTTGTAGTATATCTTATAGTTGTTTTTAATTATTTAACTTCAAACGGATTTATGTTTATTAATTACAAACTTTTAGTTTGTTAACTTTGCAAGAATTGAAAGTTCCAACTCAAGAAATAAAAATATTAAATTCAACCGTAAAAGTATTTTTTAGACGGGAGGATATAATTCACCCTTTTGTTTCTGGAAATAAATTTAGAAAACTCAAATATAATTTACTTCAAGCAACCAAGGAAAAGCACCACACTATTCTGACTTTTGGGGGAGCCTTTTCAAATCATATTGCAGCGACAGCTTATGCAGGAAAAGAAAACGGTTTTCAAACTATTGGAATAATTCGAGGTGATGAACTGGCATCTAAAATTGAAGAAAATCCAACATTGAAATTTGCGCAAGATTGTGGAATGAAATTTGATTTTGTTTCAAGAGAAGAATACCGAATTAAAGATTCTTTAGATTTCATTTCGAAATTAAATAAAAAATTCGGTTCTTTTTATATAGTTCCCGAAGGCGGAACAAATTCCTACGCAATATTAGGATGTGAAGAAACTCTTACAGAAGAAGATACGATTTATGATTATATTTGTTGTTCAGTTGGAACCGGGGGAACTATTGCAGGAATATGTAATAGCGCCTCGCTTTCGCAAAAAGTTTTAGGTTTTCCTTCGTTAAAAGGAGATTTTTTACAAAAAGATATTTGTAATTTTGCAAAGCAAAATAATTTCAGTTTAATCTCTGATTATCATTTTGGAGGTTACGGAAAAGTGAATGAGGAATTAATAGATTTTATTAATTCATTTTATAAAGAAAATAAAATTCCATTGGATCCAATTTATACCGGAAAGATGGTATTTGGCGTTATAGATTTAATTAAAAATAATTATTTTCTAGAAAATTCTAAAATTCTTATAATTCACACTGGAGGAATTCAAGGAGTTGCAGGAATGAATTTGAAATTGAAAAACAAAAAATTACAAACAATACAATTTGATGATTAAAAAAATAGTTTTTTGTTGTAGTATTATTTTGGCTTCTGCTTGTGGCACAAGTCATTCTGCAGTTGCTTATTCAAATAAAAATAAAGCAATTACAAAATCTGTTACTAAAACCGTCAATAGGATTATTCCAGTCAGTCAAGAGAATAAAACGCAAACATCTAAAAGTAACAATGCTTCTAATGAAGTTCCTAATACTAAGTCTACTAATTCTTCGGAAGTACTTGCTGCCACTACCAGAGTGAAAGTTACAACTGCAATGGTTTTGGAATATATTGAAAAATATAAAGAAATTGCTAAACAAGATATGATCGAATTCGGAATCCCTGCAAGTATTACTTTGGGACAAGGAATTCTTGAATCTGGCGCTGGAACGGGACCATTGAGTATTCAAGCAAATAATCATTTTGGAATTAAATGCCACAAAGAATGGACAGGTCCAAGCATTAGTTACGATGACGATACTGCACAAGAATGTTTTAGAAAATATAATGAACCTTCAGAATCCTACAGAGATCATTCATTATTTTTAACAACTAGAGACCGATATTCAAGTTTATTTAAATTAAATAAAGAGGATTATAAATCTTGGGCTAAAGGATTAAAAGCTGCTGGTTATGCTACTGATTTAGCATATTCTACTAAATTAATAGGTTTAATTGAGCGTTACCAGTTGCAAAAATACGATTTTGAAGTTCTTGGTAAAAACTACTTTGCACCTTCATTAAATTCAATTGATACTACTACAGTTGCTACTATGACTAGCTCTGAATTGCACACAGTAACTAAAGGAGATACCTTGTATTCTATTTCAAAAAAATATACTATTTCAGTGGAAGATTTGAAACGCAAAAATAATATTTCAGATTCTGGAATAGCAATAGGACAAAAATTAATTGTGAAATAAAATTTCGCACAAAAATATAATTAATGCAATATCATAGAAGCAGTAAGTTGTTTGCTGAGGCAGAAAAAGTTATTCCAGGTGGAGTAAATTCTCCCGTAAGAGCATTTAAAGGAGTGGGTGGAACGCCTGTTTTTGTTAAAAGTGCCAAAGGAGCTTATCTTTATGATGAAGACGGAAACAAACTTATAGATTACATCAATTCTTGGGGTCCCATGATTTTAGGGCATGCTTACCAACCAGTTATTGAAGCCATAACCGAAAGAGCAAAACTAGGAACTTCTTTTGGAATGCCAACCGAATTAGAAACTCAAATTGCTCAATTGGCAGTTTCTATGGTGCCAAATATTGATAAAATACGTTATGTTAATTCGGGTACCGAAGCTTGCATGAGCGCTATTCGTTTAGCTCGTGGGTTTACAAAAAGAGATAAAATAATAAAATTTGCCGGTTGTTACCACGGGCATTCGGATTCATTTTTAATTCAAGCGGGTAGTGGTGCTAGTACTTTTGGAACTCCTAATAGTCCGGGAGTAACACAAGGAACAGCTAAAGATACTTTACTTGCTAATTACAATGATTTAGAAAGTGTACAAGTATTATTTGAAGCAAATAAAAATGAAATTGCCGCTATAATCGTGGAGCCAGTTGCGGGAAATATGGGTTGTATTCCACCACTTTCAGGATTTTTAGAAGGGCTGCGACAAATTTGCTCCGATAATCAAACATTATTAATTTTCGATGAAGTGATGACAGGATTCCGATTGGCAAAAGGTGGTGTTCAAGAGTTATACAATATTAAGGCGGATATTATTTGCTTTGGAAAAGTTATTGGCGGCGGATTACCTGTTGGAGCATTTGCCGCAAGAGAAGAAATAATGAATTATTTAGCACCTTTAGGACCAGTATATCAGGCAGGAACCCTTTCAGGTAATCCATTGGCAATGGCTGCTGGTTTATCGATGTTGCAATCTATAAATAATGACGCAAGACTTTTTGAAAGATTAGATGAAAAGACAGCATATTTAGAAACCGGAATTAATAAAGCGCTCACTCAAAACGGAATAGAATTTACTATTAATAGAGTTGGTTCTATGATTTCTATTCATTTTGACAAAAATCCGGTTATAAATTTTCAAACAGCGAAAAATGGAGATAATGAAACATTCAAAAAGTTCTTTCATGGCTTGTTGAATGAAGGAATATATATTGCTCCTTCTGCCTATGAATCTTGGTTTATTACTGATGCATTAACTTACGAAGATTTAGATCTTACCATTAAAGCAGTAGATAAAGTTTCTAAAACATTTTAAAATAATATGCTCCAATTTTTTAGGAGCATTATTTTTTATAAATATTCTAAAGTTCGTTCTAGAGCCATGCCACGAGAACCCTTTATTAATAAGGATTTATTAAGAAATGGATTTTCTTTAAGAAATTCTGAAAAGGAGTCGAAATCTTTATAAAAGTAGAAATTAGGATTTTCTTTTCTATTGCTGTAAAAATCAGTCCCTATAAAATAGCAATCTATATTTTCTTTTGATACTAAATAATTAATAATCGATTTATGTTCTGCAAGAGTTTCGATGCCCAGTTCAAACATATCTCCAATAACAATTGTTTTGTTGGTTTTTTCTAATTGAATAAAGTTTTCCAATGCAACTAGCATGCTACTTGGGTTGGCATTATAAGCATCTAGAATAATTTCATTTGTTCCTTTTGTAAGTAATTGCGACCGATTATTTTCTGGTACGTAACCTTCAATTGCGTTTTTAATATCTACATCAGAAACTCCAAAGTGAGAACCAATAGTTATAGCAGCACTAATGTTATTAGCATTGTATAAACCTATTAACTGGGAATGTACATCTAACCCATTAAACTTTAAATTTACTAATGGATTAGAAACTATATTTTCAATTGCAACAGTTCCTAATTTAGAAATACTGCTAAATGTAATCCGTTCTATTTCATTTGTTTTTTCATCCTGAATTGGGTCATCAAGATTTACAAATACTTTTTTTTGATTGAATTTTAAGTAGTGGTACATTTCACTTTTACCTTTAATTACGCCTTCTATTCCGCCAAAACCCTCAAGGTGGGCTTTGCCAAAATTAGTTATATAACCATAATCGGGTTGTGCTATACTACAAAGAAATTCAATTTCTTTTTGATGATTTGCTCCCATTTCTACTATTCCAATTTCAGTTTCTCTTGTGAAAGAAAGAAGTGTTAACGGAACTCCAATATGATTATTCAAATTTCCAATCGTAGCGGTTGCTTTATATTTTTTTGATAATACTACAAGAATTAATTCTTTAGTAGTTGTTTTGCCATTGCTTCCTGTTAAGGCAATGATTGGAATGTTTAAATATTCTCTGTGATATTTTGCTAATTTTTGCAAAGTAATTAAGCAGTTTTCAACAAGAATAGTTCTATTGTCTATGTAATGTTCTTGATTATCAATAAGCACGTAAGATGCGCCTTTTTTTAGGGCTTCTTTTGCAAAAATATTTGCGTCAAATCGTTCTCCTTTTAATGCAACAAAAAAAGAATTAATTTCAATTTTTCTAGAGTCAATTACAGCTGAATTGCAGCTTAGGAATAGTTTGTGAATTTCTTGAATAGTCATTTTAAAATAAATTTAAAAACAAAAAGCCCTAATAAAAGGGCTTTTGCTATATGAGATATAAAAAAATTATCTTTTTCTGTTTCTTGCAGATTTTTTAAAATCTGATTTTGGACCTACTCTAGACATTGCGCATCTAAATCCGATGTAATCTGTTGCCATATCTTGAGGGAAATATCTTCTTTGAGCTGGATCTAACCAATAAGCTCTGTCTCTCCATGAACCACCTTTGTATACTCTAGCTTTGTCATCTACTAAAGTTCATATTTTGCTAGAGTGGTCGTATTTACGA
>Ga0114971_10000487_pt1 | contig 25728 bp, 22 predicted proteins | sample M_140625_MF_Meta_FD_87320 | JGI IMG/M metagenome (GOLD analysis project Ga0114971, IMG submission 87320) | Freshwater microbial communities from Lake Montjoie, Canada to study carbon cycling - M_140625_MF_MetaG | ecosystem: Environmental > Aquatic > Freshwater > Lake | place: Lake Montjoie...
AAACCAAGGTGGGCGATGGGGACGACACCGAGCTGTTGGACCTGCTGGCCGGGGATGGGGCCGGCCCGGCGGAGTTGGTGGATGGGGACTGCCTGAAGGGGGATCTACGGGCCCTGCTCGACCGCTTGCCGGAGCTCCAAGCGCGAGTGCTGAAGATGCGTTACGGCATGGAGGGCGAGGAACCGATGAGTCTCACCGGCATTGGCCGCATTCTGGGGATCAGCCGCGATCGGGTCCGCAATCTGGAGCGCGATGGCCTGGCCGGGCTGCGGCGCCTCAGTGATGCGGTCGAGGCTTATGTGGCCGTCTGAGCCGGCCGCTGGATCATCTTAGCGTCACCCCACTTCCCCACGCGTCCTTGCCATGGCCGGCCCACCGCCCGACGGACCGGTAAGGATGGAGGTGCAGAGCCTCTTCCCCCGCTATCTGCTCCAGGGACAGCTGCCCCCCTCCCTGTTGCAGGGGCTCCACCAGTTGGCCACGGCGTTGCTGGAGTACCCAGAGCTCGCCCCGGACGCCTCCGCCAAGCTGGCTGGCCAGCTGGCCCAGCAGCGGGAGTTACCCCCTGACCACCCGGCTGTGCAACAGCTGTGCCAGACGGTGATCCTGCCGGGATGTGAGCGCTGGATCCGCCATGTGATCGATCAGCAGCCCCCCCAGGGTCGTGGTCCCTGGACCCCCGGCCGTTATGGGCTGCAGATGATCGATCTGTGGCTGAATGTGCAACGCGCCGGCGATTACAACCCCACCCACACCCATGGCGGCAGCTTTTCGGGCGTGTTGTTCCTACAGGTGCCGCCCCAGATCAGTGCGGAGCGCTTCGATGGCCAGCTCTGTTTCCATGGCCCGGAGGAGTGGCACATCCAAAGCTTCCGCACCGGCATGGCCCACTACGTGCTGCCGGTGCCCGGTGATTTTTATGTGTTTCCCGCCTGGCAGCCCCATTCGGTGGCGCCCTTTCGCGGGGAGGGGGAGCGTTGGTCGCTGGCCTTCAATGTGGTGGCGGTGCCCCAGCAGCCCCGGCCCGTGACCCTGCCCACGGCGGCTCCGGCCGCCAATGTGTCCCTCTCCAGCAGCCGCCCACGGCCCGGCGGCTTCCTCTGAGCTCGGGGTCAGGCCCAGGCCCTGGGGGCCTTCAGCCCGTCAGAGGGCCTGAAATGTCCCCACGGCCGCCATCACCAACAGCACCACGCTGCTGAGAAAGCTGATGCCGAAGCCGGGTCCGCGCTTTTCCGGGGCTTGGAGATAGCCCACCGCATAGGCGATCCTTCCACCCACCCAGATCAGTCCCAGCACCGTGGCGGTGCTCTCGTTGCTGAGCAGGGCGGCCAGCCAGAGGGCCGGCAGGAAGAACACAAGTTGCTCCAGGGTGTTCTGCTGCACCCGCACCGCCCGCTCGAAGGGTTCGGGGCCGCTCATGGCGGGGGGCTTCACCTGGTGCTGGAAGCGGGCCTTACCCACGATCAGGGCCGTGGCCTGGTACATGGCCAGGGCCAGCAGGGTCACCAAGGCGGGGAGGGCAGGAACGGTCATGGGCTGAGAGGGAGAGGAAGGGGCGGGGCTCCCACTCTCTCCTGTCGGCTTGCAGGGCCTAGACCGGCTGCGCCAGCGTCATGCACAGATTCGGCTGTTCCACGCACTGTTCGATCAGGTTGGCCAGTTGCAACGCCCGGGAGGCCTGCAGGCCATCCACGGCGGGTTTCTCGACGCCACGCACACACTGCAAAAAATGCTCCAGTTCGGCATAGAGCGGTTCAATTGATGTGGTGCTCACCTCTTCGATGAAGCCGTCGTTGCGATAGACCAATTCGCCGTGTTCGGCGCTCACGGAGCCACGGGAACGGCGGTGGATGCGCAGGTTGTGGTTGAGGAAATCGGTTTCCATCAGGCTGCTGCGGCAGTGCGCATCCAGGCTGCGGATTTTGCGATGGGCCATCTTGCTGGCGGTGAGGCTGGCCACGACCCCATTGGCAAAGCCGAGGGTGGCATTCACATAGTCGAGCGGGCCATCGGAGCTGCGCCCCCCGGCGGCGGCCAGGCGCACCACCGGCGACGCCGCCAGCTCGAGCACCAGGTCGATGTCGTGGATCATCAGGTCGAGCACCACCGAAACGTCGTTGGCACGGTCGGGATTGGGGCTGTGGCGGCGGGCCTCCAGCACCACCACCTCCTCATCGGCGACCACCTTGAGGAGTTCGCGGAAGGCTGGGTTGAAGCGTTCGATGTGGCCCACCTGAAGCAGGGTGCCCACGGCATCGGCGGCGCCGATCAGGTCGGCGGCCTCCTCCTGGGTGGCGGCAATCGGCTTTTCGATCAACACATGCAGGCCCGCCTGCAGGCAGGCCATGCCCACCCGGTGATGGAGCAGGGTGGGGACGGCGATGCAGACCGCCTCCACCTGGTCCAGCATGGCGGTGTAGTCGCCAAACCAGCGACAGCCGAACTGGTCGACCGCCAGCCGGCCGCGCTCCGCATTGGGATCGGCCACTCCCACCAGCTCGGCATCCCGGAGCAAGCTGAGCACGCGGGCATGGTGCCAGCCCATGTTGCCGATGCCGATGACCCCGACGCGCACAGGGTTCATGGCAAGGTCAGAGCAGGTGAAGGCATTATCGACGATCAAGTTGCGTCTGTTGTGGTGGGCGTGATCTGGACCCGCTCAATCCGGGGGCCATCCATGGTGAGCACGCTGAAGCGGAACCCTTTCCAGCGCAGGCCCTCTCCTGGGGCCGGAATGTGCTGGAGCCGCTCCAGCAGAAACCCGGCCAGGGTGTGATGGCCTTCCGCTTCGGGCAGTTGCAGGCCCAGCTGGCGATTGAGTTCGAAGATTTCCAGATCCCCCGCCACCGACCAGCCGCCCTCCACCAGGGCCTGGAGGTCCTGGGCGGCGGTGAGGGGGTTGTCCTCATCGCCCACGATCTCGCTGGTGAGATCCGCCACGGTCACCAGCCCCTCGGTGCCGCCGTGTTCATCCACCACCACCAGCAGGGGCTGGCCGCTGCGGATCAGGGGCAGCAGGTCGGCGAGGGAGGTGCTCTCCTGGACCTGGGCCACCGGCAGCACATAGGGGGCCAGGGGGGTGTCGGGTTGCAGCAGCCCCTGGGCGATCGGCTCCGCCAGCCGGCGGAGGTCGAGCATGCCGCGCATGTCATCGAGGGAGGTGCCGATCACCGGGAAGCGGGCGTGCTGGCTGTCGTGCACCTGGGTCATCATCTCGGCAAAGGTGACGCCGAGGGGCAGGGTGACCATGCCGGAGCGGGGCACCATCACCTCCCGCACGGAGGTGTCCCGCAGGGAGAAGACCCCCTCCAGGATGCTGCGCTCGTCGGGCATCAAGCCGGTGACACTGCCGCTTTCGATCAAGGTTTCCAGCTCGCCGGCCGAGAGCACCGGCACCAGGTCATCCCAGTTGCGGGGGAGCCCCAGCAGCCGCAGCAGCAGGCCGGTGCTGCGTTCGATCACCACCAGCACGGGCCCAAGAGTGCCCGTGAGGGACTCCAGCAGCGGTGCTAGTTGCAGGGCTGAAGCTTCGGGGCGATGCAGCACCCAGGCCTTCGGCAGCAGGCCGCCCACCATCGTGGCCAGTAGGACCAGGGTGAGGAACACCAGGGCATCCAGGCCGGCCTGGGGCAGGCGGTGGTGGAGGCCTGCCTGGAGCCAGCCCCCCAGCTCCAGCGCCAGGCCACGGCCGGCCCAGCCCACCGCCAGCAGGGCGAGCACGGCACCCATCTGGGTGGCCACCAACACCCGCCGCAGCCGGTGCTGCAGCCGTGCCACCGCCCGGGCGCCGGGCTCCTCGTCGTCGAGAAGTTGTTGTACCCGGCTCGGGCGCAGGCGAATGAGCGCGAACTCGCCGGCAGCGAAGAAGGCCATCAGGGCCAGCAACGTGGCCAGCGCCAGAAATCGCATTGCAGGATTGCTCTGGGGCCAGAATAGGGGGCCGGCTGGGTTGGGCGCCAACGCCCGTGGGGCGCTGCTGTAGGAGTTCTTCGGGGCCCCCTGGCTCGGGATGTCCTTGCCCGTGACGCCCTGAACCGTGAGGTTTGTTACCACGACCGGCAACATCCATCGCCCCTTGTGACCGTGGATGGGGTTAGAGCTGTCGAGACATCACGGCGGTAACGCTTGAGCTCTGAGGATGGGGGAGTTGGCTGAGCCAGCCTGTGACTGCGCGCCAGCGGCGTCTCCTGGTGGTGGGCGTTGGTGGCGCCCTTGGTGCAGCCCCAGGAGCTGCCATGGGGACGCCACGGCCGAGGCCGGGAGGGTCGGGGCTCGGACCGTGGCGTTGCTGGGCCTGCCCAATACCGGCAAGTCGACCCTCTACAACCGACTCACGGGCGGCAACGCGCAGATCGCCAATTGGCCCGGGCTCACGGTGGAGCTGTTGCGCGGCACCATGCCGAACGATCGCCCAGGCCACCCCACCACCCTGGTGGATCTCCCCGGCATCCACGACCTCTCCGGCAGCAGCGAGGACGAGGCCATCGTGCAGCGCTTTCTGCGCAACACCCCCCCTGACCTCCTCCTGGTGGTGCTCAATGCCAGCCAGGTCACCGGCCAGTTGCGCCTGGTGCTGCAGCTGCGGCAACAGGGCCTCCCGATGATCGTGGCGCTGAATATGAGTGACGAGGCCCGTCGCCTGGGGATCGCCATCGACCACCATCGGCTGGCCGCCGATCTGGGGGTGCCGGTGGTGGCGATCAGCGCCCGGCATAACCAGGGCATTCGTGACCTGATCGAGGCTGTCCAGCAAGGTGGCCAACAGCCCAGGCCTCCGATCGATCAGACGCTTAGCACGACTGAGACGACCCTCGAGCGGCTGGTGGCGAACAGCGTCCGGCTACCGGTACGGCTGCTGAACCGGCGCACCCGCCGGGTCGATCGCCTCCTGCTGCATCCGTTGGTGGGACTTGTTCTGTTTCTGGGCATCGTCATGGCGATGTTTCAGCTGCTCTATGTCCTGGGGGCACCGTTGCAGGACCTGCTGGGCAGCCTCCTGGCTTGGATCCAGTCCGCCCTGCTCGAACCCGGCCTGGCTGGTATCGGAGCTCCGCCGTTCGTGCGTGGGTTTTTGGTGGACGGGCTGTGGTTGGGTGTGGCCACCGTGGCCACCTTTCTTCCGATCATCTTTCTCTTCTATTTAATCCTGGCGGTGGTGGAAGATTCGGGCTATCTGCCCCGGGCGGCCTTCCTGATGGATGGCTTCATGCGTTGGCTGGGTCTCGATGGCCGTGCCTTCGTGCTGCAGGTGATGGGCTTCGGTTGCAATGTGCCCTCCATCCTGGGAACCCGGGTGATTCGGGATCGGGGCATGCGGCTGTTGGCCATGCTTTGCATTCCCTTTGCGCTTTGCCAGGCCCGGCTCACGGTGTTCATCTTCATGGCCGGAGCGTTCTTCCCCAGGCCCTGGTGGGCTCCGGGGTTGGTGGTGTTCGGCTTCTATGGGATGAGCTTTCTGGCGGCGGTGATCACCGGTGTGGTGTTCAAGCGGGCCTTCCCCAGCCGCGAGGCCTTCATCCTTGAACTGCCGCCCTATCGGTCACCAAGCCCTGCGACCATTCTTCGGCGCGCCTGGACCGCCATGCTCAATTTCCTGGTCACCACCAGGATGTTCATCCTGGTGGGGGCGGCCGTGATCTGGCTGTTGACCAACCTGCCGGCCGGGGCCGTGCAGGGATCCGGGCAGACCCTCGCCGATGGGATTGGCAACGTTTTTCAGCCCCTGCTGAGTCCGATCGGCATGAATCCGGCGCTCACGGTTTCGCTGTTTTTTGGATTCATCGCCAAGGAGATCCTGTTGGGAGCGATGGCCGTGATCTTCAAGACCAGTGAAGCCAATCTGGGGGGTGTCATCCAGAGCGCCATCACCCCTTTGCAGGCCTTGAGTTTCATGACTTTTGTGCTTTTGTATACTCCATGCCTGGGAACGTTGGCGGCCCAGCTTCAGGAGTCCAAGAGTCGTGGGTTCACGATCTTGTCGCTCAGTTGGTCGCTTGGGTTTGCCTGGTTGATGGCCCTGGTTGTGTATCAAGGGGGGCGATTGCTGATGGCGCTGTGATCGGGAAACGGATCAGCGATCGGCGAAATGAGGATGGACCTGTCGATGGTTTAAGTGTTATTAAATCTGTCTAGAATTTTGCTGGAATTGAATTTCATGCCAGCTGGCTGACGTCGATCAGGGCGGCGTGTTCCTGGCGAATCATGAACTCCAGGATGCCGCAGGCAACATGGAGGATTCCGCCCGGTTTTCCGCGCCGCAGAACCTCCACCAGAACTCCTGGTTTAACCCCCATGGCCATGAGGCGATCCCTCAGGATGGAGTGGGCAGGCAGGCTGTCGACCCTCATTGTGATGCCCTCCTTGGCTGCGCTGAGAGGCATGGTTGACCGATCTGTTTCGGACCCTATTCTAGTTCTTCGCCGGCACTTCAGAGTGGCCCATCACCACCTCCTCGATCGCCATCGAGACGAATCACTCACGAGCATGTTTTGCTTGGGTTGATTCGCCTAGGCCTCGGGAGTTGGAGGCGCCAGGTGACGCTTCTGGCCTGGGGGCTGATCCTGCGGTGGGCCGGAGCGCATCTGCCTTGCTCAGGCTTGGTTGCGCTTCGGGCGCAGAAAGATCAGGCTCACCAGAATGGACATCACACAGACTCCGATCGGATAATAAAGACCCGCGTAGATGTTGCCGGTTTTTATCACGAGAAAGGCGGCAGTCAGGGGCAGTAGTCCGCCAAACCAGCCGTTGCCAAGGTGGAAGGGGAGTGAGATCGATGTGTAGCGGATCTCGGTGGGGAAGAGGTCAACCAGTCGTGCGGTGACGGGGCCGTAGACCATCGCGGCCATGATCATCATCATGGTCAGTAGGGCTACCGCGAGGGGTCCATTCAGTAGGGCGGGGTCGAAGGGTTGGGGATGGTGAGGGTTGACCGCCCTGGTCAGGGCCCGGAACAGGGGCAGGTAGCCGATGGCCGCCAGGCCCATACCGGTGACCATGATCGGCTGGGCGCCAATCCGATCGGAGAGGGCTCCGAAAAAAACGATCAGTGGCGTGCCGATCAGCATCGCGCTGCCGACCAGCAGATAGGCCGTCACCGACTCCACGTTCAGGGTGTGCTGAAGAAAGAACAGGGCATAGAAATGGATGGTGAAACTCACCACCCCCTGCCCTGCCGTGATCCCCAGCAGGGAGAGCAGCAGCAGCCGGCGGTTGCGGCGGTTGCCGAAGGCATCCCGCAGCGGCGTGCTCGAGAGTCTTCGGGCCCGTTTCAGTTGGCTGAAAGCCGGCGATTCCTCCAGCCGCAGTCGCAGCCGCAGCGATACGGCCAGCAGCACACTGGAGGCGAGGAAGGGAACGCGCCATCCCCAGGCTGTGAAGGCGGCCTCCCCCACGAGGAGCCTGACGCTGAGGATCACCGCCAGGGAAAGCAGAAACCCCAGGGGAGTGGTGATCTGGATCCAACTGGTGGCGAAGCCGCGCCGATCTGCCCATAGGTGGGCAGCAGACCCACCAGCAGGGTGGAGACCCCCATGATCATGATTGTGAGCAGAAAGGTGGGCTTGCGGCCCAGCAGATCCCCCAGCCGTCCGAACAGCAGGGAGCCGAAGGGCCGCACCACGAAGCCCGCCCCGAACGTGGCCAGGCTGGACAGGAAACCCGTGGTGGGATCCCCGGGAGGGAAGAAGAGCTTCCCCAGCAGCACCGCCAGGGAGCCGTACATAAAGAAGTCGTACCATTCGAACAGGGCCCCTAGGGCGCTGGCGCCGATGACGTGGCGAGGGGAGATCCCTGGAAGCTGGGCGAGAGCCATGGGTAGGCAGCGGCAAGCGGTGCCCATTTTTGGCGATGGCCCTGCGCCCGACTCCTTCCCCCTGGTTGCCGGTTCTGTAGCCAATGTCACCCCATGCTGGCTTTGATCCAGGGAAAGTGACTTGGCGGAAAGGATGTCTAGGGTTCCGGCTCCTTGTTGAGCGTCTGGTCCGAGAGTCATCGGTCGGCAGTGCCGACAGCACGGAGGGATAAAAGCCCGGGAGACCGCTCTATCTCCGATCCCTCCATCCCATGGCTCCAAATTCGGGCGCTGATGAAGCCTTCGAGCGCATCCATCCCAGCGAGGGGATGCGTGCCCTTGAGAAAGAACGGGCCTTGCCTCTCACGGGCTGGCAGCAGGAAGTTGATCAGGGCCACCGGTTTGGTCTGGAGGCTGCCGAAAGCATCGTTGATCGACGCATTTCCACCTTCTCCCGTGGTGAATTGCCCCACTATGCGGGCATTAACACCTTCATGAAGGCTCCCTATATCGAGGACGTCAATCGCGTTGGCGAGTTCGATGTGGCGATCCTGGGGGTGCCCCATGACAGCGGCACCACCTATCGACCGGGAACCCGTTTCGGCCCCCAGGGAATCCGTCGGATTTCGGCTTTATACACCCCCTACAACTACGAAATGGGCGTGGATCTGCGCGAACAGATCACCCTCTGTGATGTGGGAGACATCTTTACGATTCCGGCCAATAACGAGAAAAGTTTTGACCAGATCTCCAAGGGTGTCGCCCACGTGTTCGCCAGTGGGGCCTTCCCGATCATCCTGGGGGGCGACCACTCCATTGGTTTTCCCACTGTTCGCGGGGTTTGTCGCCATTTAGGTGACAAGAAGGTCGGCATCATCCACTTCGATCGCCATGTCGATACCCAAGAGATCGACCTGGATGAGCGGATGCATACCTGCCCCTGGTTCCATGCCACCAACATGGCCAATGCTCCTGCCGAGAACCTGGTGCAACTGGGCATCGGGGGATGGCAGGTTCCCCGCGAGGGGGTGAAGGTGTGCCGCGAGCGGGGTACCAATGTGCTCACGGTGACCGATATCACCGAGATGGGTCTGGAGGCGGCGGCCAAGTATGCCATTGAGCGGGCCACGGATGGTACGGATTGTGTGTACATTTCCTTTGATATCGATTGCATTGATGCGGGTTTTGTGCCGGGAACTGGTTGGCCCGAGCCCGGCGGCCTCCTGCCGCGGGAAGCCCTGAAGCTGCTGGAATTGATTGTTCGCAATGTCCCCGTTTGTGGACTTGAGGTGGTGGAAGTGTCGCCCCCCTATGACATCAGCGACATGACCTCATTAATGGCAGCGCGGGTGATCTGCGACACCATGGCCCATATGGTCGTGAGTGGCCAGTTGCCGCGAAAGTCCATTCCGAGCTGGATCAACACCACCTGCAACATGCAGGTCGATCGCAAGTGGAGATGAACGATGCACGAAGTCGACATGACCAAGTGCCTGCTGCTCTCCATGCAGGAGTGGCGGCAGCAGCATGGTTCCTCCAACCCCATCGTCAACGTTGTGCATCTCCAAGTGGGCGACTTCACTTGCGTGGAGCCTGCCCAATTGGTCACCACTTGGGACGTGGCCGTGCGGGGTACCTGGCTGGAGGGGGCCAGCCTGAGGATCGAAGCCATCCCGTTGGTGGGGCGTTGCGTGATTTGCTCCTCCACCTACAGCCCTCGGCCTGATGTGGCCTATCGCTCCCCCTGCTGTGACCATCCCATGGAGGAGATCGTCAGGGGGCGTGAGCTGAGGATTCGCTCCGTTGATTACATCCTTCAGCCCTCGGCACCAGCTGTGGGCCCCTCCCTTGTTCCCTCCTGAGGATTGCGATGCACATGCCATTGGAAGATTCGCTTGGCCTGAATCTGCTGGCCGCTAACCAGCACCAGGCCGACCACAATCGCCAGCATTTTGATGCCTGGAATCTGCTTTGCCTCAATGTGATGAGTAGTCCGGGGGCTGGAAAGACCTCCCTGCTAGAGCGCTCCCTCGCTCAGCTGCGCTCACAATTGGCGATGGCGGTTCTTGAGGGGGATATGACCACCCAGCTCGATGCCGAACGATTGGAGGCCATCGGTGTTCCCGTGGTGCCGATCACCACGGGCCGGGCCTGCCACCTCGATGCCGCAATGGTGCGGGGTGGCCTGAAGCTGCTGAAGCAACGCCTGGATCCGTCCACCCTCGACATCCTCTGGGTTGAGAATGTCGGCAACCTGGTGTGTCCTGCTGAATTTGAGGTGGGTGAACACAGGAAGGTGGCCCTGTTGAGTGTCACCGAAGGGGATGACAAGCCCCTCAAGTATCCGGTGATGTTCCGGCAGGCGGATTGCGTGCTGATTACCAAGATCGATCTGCTGCCCTATCTGCCCGTGCAGCTGGAGCGCATTGAAGAGCACATTCGTCAGGTGAATCCCCACTGCACGGTTCTGCCCGTCTCGGCCACCAGTGGCGAGGGTCTGGAGGCCTGGCACACCTGGGTTCGGGCCAGCTGCACGGCCAGCCGCATCGATCAATCCACCTCTGCTCTGGTGCACGCATGACAACGCCTTTTGATCACGCCAGTGAGTCCTTGCGGGCTGAATTAGAGGCCAAGGGTGTGCGCTATGCCTTGGCCAGTTTTGTCGATCTCCACGGGGTCAGCAAGGCCAAGGCCGTGCCCCTGGCCCATTTGGGCCAGATGTTGGCCGGTTCCGAGCTGTTCACCGGTGCCGCCCTCGATGGCGTACCCCAGGAGGTGAGTGACAACGAAGTGGCCGCTGTGCCCGATCCCGGCACCTGCACCGTGTTGCCTTGGCAGCCGGAGGTGGCCTGGTTTGCCAGTGATCTGCATTTGCAGGGGGAGCCCTTTGGCGCCTGCAGTCGCAATATTTTGCATCGGGTACGGGCTGAGGCGGCGGCCATGGGCTTTCGTTTCAATCTCGGCATTGAAACCGAGTTCTTTGTGTTCAAACGCGATGCCCAGGGCCGTGCCGTTCCCTTCAGCGATCGCGACACCCTTGAGAAGCCCGCCTACGACGTGCGCGGCCTGCTCGACAACCTGCCCTGGCTCGATGAACTGGTGGCTGCGATGAATCAGTTGGGGTGGGGGGTGTATTCCTTCGACCATGAAGATGGCCCTGGCCAGTTTGAAACCGACTTCGATTACGCCGAAGTGCTGACCATGGCGGATCGGCTCACTTTCTTCAAGCTGATGGCCAAGGAGATTGCCCAGCGCCATGGGTTGATCGCCACATTCATGCCCAAGCCCTTCGGTGATCGCACGGGTAGCGGTGCCCACTACAACATGTCCCTGGCGGATCTTGAGAGCGGTCAGAACCTGTTTCTCTCCGAGTTAGGCGCAGCCGGCACTGTGAGTCGCTTGGCGGACCATTTCATCGCCGGCATTCTTCGCCATGCCGCCGCCATTTGCGCGGTGATCGCCCCCACGGTCAACAGCTACAAGCGGTTGGTGGCCCAGGGCAGCATGTCTGGCTTTACCTGGGCTCCAGTTTTTATTTGCTACGGCAATAATAATCGCACCAACATGCTGCGGATTCCTTCCCCCGGCGGCCGGGTGGAGTGCCGGGCGGCGGATATTTCCTGCAATCCCTATTTGGGTGCGGCCATGATTCTTGCCGCAGGTTTGGAAGGGATCCGAGAGCAGCTGGATCCTGGTCCGCCCAATCTTGTGAATGCCTACACCCTGGGCCCCGAACAACTGGCGGAACGGGGCATTGGCATGCTGCCGCGCACGCTGGCGGAAGCCATCGACGCCTTCGCTGCGGATCCCCTTTCCAAAAGGGTATTTGGCGATGCCATGTTTGACGCCTATGTGACCTACAAACGTCAGGAATGGGAGTCCTACCACAGCCATGTTTCCGATTGGGAACAAAAGCGCTACCTGGAGTTCTTCTGAGCCGAATCTCCAGCCACTTCCTCCTTAATCGTTTCCATCATGAAGCACTCGATCCCAGCCCCGCGTCGCCGCGTCGTGGCCCTCGCGCTGATCAGCGCGCTGGGTGCAGGCCTGCTCACGGGGTGCCAGAAGCCTGCCAGTGATTCCGCCAATGTGCGTCTTGGCTACAGCGCCTGGCCCGGTTGGTTCCCCTGGGCCGTCACCGAAGCCAAGGGCCTGTTTGACGAAGCCAAGATTGCTGTCAAGCTGCAGTGGTTTGATGGTTATCTGGATTCCATCAATGCCCTCAATGCTGGCCAGCTGGATTGCAATAGCCAAACCCTGAATGACACCATCAGCTCGATCGCCGGTGGGGCCGATCTCCAGGTTGTGCTCCAGAACGACTATTCCACGGGCAACGACCAGATCATCGCCGCCAAGGAAATCAATTCCATTGCTGATCTGAAGGGCAAGAAGGTGGCCGCAGAGGAGGGCACCGTGGATCACTACCTGCTGCTCAAGGTGCTGAAGGATGGCGGTCTGAAAGCTTCCGATATCACCTTCGTCCCCTTGGAAACGGGAGCGGCGGCGGCGGCCTTTGCCGCCGGCAAGGTGGATGGGGCTGGTGTCTATGCCCCCTTCACGACCCAGGCCCTGAAGCGCCCCGGTAGCAAGGCGCTTACCACCTCCCGCGACCATCCGGGCGCCATCAGTGATCTGTTGGTGTGTCGCCGTGAGTTTGTGGAGAAGAATCCCGAGTCAATTCAGAAGGTGGTGAATTCTTGGTTCGCCACCCTCAAGACGATCAAGGATGATCCCACCTCCACCCTGCCTATCCTTGTGCAGCGCTCTGGGGTGTCTGAGGCGGAATTCAAGGCCTACGACGCGGGCACCACGATTCAGACCCTTGCCCAGAACCAGGCCAATTTCAAGCCTGGCTCCACGATGATTTCCTTGCCCTATGCGGCCGAGCAGATCAGTACCTTCCTTACGGAAGTTGGTCTTGCCAAGACCAAGCCAGACCTCGGCAATCTGCTCAATTCAACCTTCGTTGATCACGCCAAGTAGGAATTGTGATGACCAAGCTTGAGCTGCGGCGTCTTGGGGGCCAGCCGTGGGTGTTGGGCCTCATTGGTATTCTTGTGGTGCTGCTGATCTGGTTCTTCTCCACGGCCAGCGGTGCTGTGGATAAGCTCTTTTTGCCCTCCCCCATGGCGGTTTGGCAGGCGGGCCAGAGTCAGTGGACCAGTGGCCTCCTCCTCAAGGATGCCCTCGCGAGTATTCAGCGGGTGTTCATTGGTTTTGCCCTGTCGGCGGGGCTTGCCCTGCCCGTGGGCATTGCCATGGGGGCCAATGTGGTGATCTGCAGGCTGTTGGAGCCCTTGATGGGCCTGGTGCGTTACATGCCTGCTCCGGCATTTATCCCCTTGCTGATCATCTACTTTGGCCTGGAGGAGCTCCCCAAGGTGCTGCTGATCTTTATCGGTACTTTTTTCTTTAATACCTTGATGATCATGGATGCGGTGAAGTTTGTCCCGCGGGAGCTCGTCGAAACAGCCCTCACACTTGGTGGCAAAGGCTTGCCTGTCCTCACCCGGGTTGTGGCCCCGTTTATTGCCCCTCAGGTGTTGGACGCCTACCGCATTAACATGGCCTCGGCCTGGAATTTGGTGATTGTGGCGGAATTGGTGGCCGCCACAGAGGGCTTGGGTAAGCGCATCAGCCTGGCCCAGCGATTTCTTCGCACCGATGAGATCTTTGTCGGCTTGATTGTGATTGGCTTGATCGGCTTGGCCATCGATCTGGGCTTCCGCTTCCTGATGCGCCGTGCCTGCGCTTGGGCTAACTGAACAGGGAACCATGCATCTCCAGGTCTCCAACGTCTGCAAGAGCTTCGGCCATGGCAAAGCTGCCAAGCTGGTGCTCGACAACGTGTCGTTTGAACTCCACTCCGGACAATTTGTCGCCCTGGTGGGCAGTTCAGGCTCCGGGAAGTCCACGGTGATGCGCCTGATTGCTGGCCTTGAATCCATCTCCAGTGGCGCTATCTCCATCGACGGCCAGCCGGTGACCGGTCCGGGCTCCGATCGGGGCATGGTGTTCCAGAAGTACAGCCTCTATCCCTGGCTCAGTGCCGCCCAGAACGTGGCTTTTGGCATGGAACTCCAGGGTCGTTCCCGTACGGATGTGCGCGAACGCACCAGTTACTTTCTCGAGGTGGTCGGACTGGCGGATTCGGCCCGGTGCCTGCCCCGGGAGCTCTCCGGTGGCATGCAGCAGCGCATTGCCATTGCCCGTGCCCTGGCCGCCGAGCCCAAGGTGTTGCTGCTGGATGAACCCTTCGGCGCTCTTGATATTCAGATCCGTGAATCGATGCAGGAGTTTTTGCACCAGCTTTGGCAGCGCACTGGCCTCACGGCGTTGCTGATCACCCACGACCTCGAAGAGGCGTTACTCCTGGCCAATCGCGTTCACATCATGGCGCCGAATCCTGGGCGTCTTGTGCGCAGCGTTGAGATGACCCTCGATCGTGCCCCGATGGCACAGCTGCGGGTGTCTCCCGAGTTTCTGGCCCTGCGGGAGGACCTGGCCCAGGGCCTGCGGGTCCTCGAACCGAACCTGCAGCCATGACCAATCCGGCTGGATCGCCGCAGCACTTCTTGCCGGCCTCGGCCTATGGCTCTGCGGCCACGGCCCAGCAGGAACGGGAGCGCTATGCCCCGCGCTTTTGGCATCCCGTCACCACGGTGGATGCCCTGCCATCGGGTCACGGCCTCGCGCTTGAGATCCAGGGCCTGCCGGTGCTGCTCACCCTCAGCGGCGACACCCCCACCGCCTTTATCAATCGCTGCCCCCATCGCGGCGTGGCCCTGCTGGCGGCCAACTCCCAGGCCCAGGCCTGTCGCCGCCTGGTGTGTCCCTATCACGGCTGGACCTACAACCTGCAGGGGGAGCTGCTGGCCGCCGCCCGTGAGAACGACTTTCTCGTTCCCTTTGATCGCCGCCAGTGGCCCCTCCAGCCCCTCGCCTGCCGGGTGTTGGCCAACCTGATCTGGGTGGCGATCGGCGCTGACCCCCTCCCGCTCGAGCACCAACTCGATCTGGTGCTTGAGGAGGCCGCCGATCTGCTGCATCAGCCCCGGGTGCTGCTGGCACGGCAGAGCCTCCGCTTGGCGTGCAACTGGAAGATCGCCCACGACAACACCCTCGACGACTATCACGTCGCCATCGCCCACCCCACAACCCTGCATCGCGAGCAGGGGCCGGTGCGCCACTACCGCCACGCCCTCAGCCGGCATGGGTCCCTGCTGGCCACCCCCTACCCCAGCGGGGGGGAGTTCCTTACCTTCGGCCTCGCCCCCTGGACCCATCTGCTGTTTTGGCCCGATGGACGGATGGCGGTGATCAGTTTCCCTCCCCTCGATCTCCAGCACTGCCGCATGGAGGTGTGGCTCCTGGGCGACCCGAGCCTCCGCTCCGGGGCCGAGGCTTGGCTGCAGGAGGTGCTCCGCTTTCTCGAGGAAGACCGGCAGCTGGTGGAATCGGCCCAGATTGGCTACGCCAGTGGCCTGGTGCCGGGCCCGCCCCATCGCCTCGAGCAGCGCCTTCTGCAGCACCAGGCCCTCTACGCCGAACTGATGGGGTTCAGCGCTCCAGAGCTCCAGCCCTGATCCAGGCCCCCAGGCGGCTGTTGATCTCGTCGAGATCGGCCACCGGCTGGGCCGTGAACGGCACTTGGGGCAAGTAGCCATCCGGACCGAATTCCGGGGTGAACGTGCGAGGCGTCAAGCCACGGGCCTGCTGCGACTGGCTGAACAGCTGCCAGCAGCGGCGATGGGCCTCCAGGGCTTCGGCCCATTCCGGCGCAAAGGGGTGTCCGACGGACGGGCCTTGGGCGTGGCCCACCCGCCCATGGAGGTGATCCACCCGTTCGGCCATGGCCTGGATGGGGGCCAGTTCCGGGGTCATCAGCCGTTCGGCTACCGCACACCAGTGGCTCAGATCCGCGGTGAGGCGCAGATCGGGATAGGTGCTCAGCCAATCGCCGATGCTCCAGGGGTTGAACAGGCTGCGGGAGCGATGGGTTTCGAAGCTCACCGGCACGGGCGTGGCCACGGCCAGCGCGATCGCTTCGCTCCAAAAGTCCCGTTGCTGATCTGGCTCCCAGTGATCGCAGCCTGCGATCACGCTGATCCGAATCGGTTCCAGCTCCAGGGCCTGGTTCCGTTGCTCCCGCAGGTCCCGCAGGTGCTGCTCAGGCCCCAGCCCAAGGGTCGGCACATAGTCGCCTCCGGTCACGATTTCCACGATCAGGCCCTGCTGGGCGGCGCTGAGGGCCCCCCGGATCTGCGGCGCCGTCAGCGGGGCGAGGCAGGGATGGCGAAGATTGGCCTCCAGACCATCGAAGCCCTGCTGGGCTGCCTGGTGCTGCGCCTGGGCCAGGCTGCCGCCGAATCCCCAGAGGCTCTTGAACAGCAGCAGCGCACTCACTGCGAGCTCTCCTGGGTGAACAGATCCGGCTGGATGTCGAGGTACACCGCCTCCTTGAACAGGGCCTGTTTCGCCTCCGCATCCTCCCGTTGGAGCGCATCGGCATAGCGCTGGCGCAGAGAATCGATCAGGGCCTGGCGTTGGGCGTCACTGCTGGCCATGGTCTTGTGGTTGCCTCAGATGGCAATGTAGACAGGGTGGATGGGAGGCCCGGACAGCGGACCCGGTACAGGGTGGTCACAGGGTTGCCAGCAGAGGCTGACTGGACAATCCTCTCAAAGTTTGGATTTCTAGTCTCAAAATAACAAATCCTGAATTAGTATGGGGCTTTCAAGGCAATCCATGGATGGCCGTGGCGTGGGTCAAAGTCACGTTGCTGCGGTTGATGTTGTGGTGATTGGTGCGGGCCTGTCGGGGCTGATTGCGGCCCGGGAGCTCGAGCAGAAGGGTTACAAAGTAACTATTTTAGAGGCGCGCCAGCGAATCGGGGGGCGTTGCGTCCGTCAGCGGACGATTCAGAACTGGTGGCTCGACCTCGGAGGCCAATGGATGGGTCAAACCCATCACCTGTTTCAATCCTTGGCCAAGGAGCTGGGTATTCAGGTCTTTGACAGTTACATTGATGGCAAAACCGTTCTGATTTGGAAGGGCAAGAGAGTCGTTGTTCCCATGCAGGGGGACTGGGCTACAAGCTTTCTGGATGTGTCCTACGACGATCTGCCGGTTTCGCCCAAGGATCGTGAAGCCGCCCAGTTGTTGCATCGTGAATTCCTGAGTCTGGTGAACACGATTGATGCAGAACGTCCCTGGGTTTCACCCCAGGCCCGAGCACTTGATACCCAGACCATTGAGAGTTGGATGCGTGATCGTACCGATTCCGACCTGGCCCACTACATCCTGAAGTGGTACACGCGAGTTGGAGGTTCGGGTGGATTTGAGCCTGGTGATTCCTCGATCCTGCACCTGGCGCAAACACAAAAAGCCTCTCCGCAAGGGGAGGTGTCGGAAGCGTGGCTGCTCTACGGGGCTGCCGGGCAGATCCCCCCATTGTTGGCGCGGCAGATCAAGGGAGAGATCCGCACCAATGCCGCGGCTCAGACCGTGTCACGTCAGGCGGATGGCCGCTATGAGGTGAAGGCAGTCGATGGATCCTGCCTTCGTTGTCGTGCCGTGGTGGTCGCGCTACCCCCGGCCCTGCGCACTCGGATTGTGTTTGAGCCTGGCCTGCCAGCCCAGGTGTCGGGTCTGCTGCAACGCTCGCCCATGGGTTCGATGTTCAAGATTATGTGCGTGTATCCCACCGCCTGGTGGCGTGAACAAGGACTGAATGGATATGGGCAAGGCAATCTGCCCACGGTGGAACTCACCGCCGATTCGTCGCCTCCCTCGGGGAAGCCCGGCGTTCTGGCGGCCTTTGTGGCGGCTGATCGGGCGGTGAGCCTGGCTCTGAAAACCCCGCGGGAACGGCGTCAGGCGATCTTGGCCGATCTGGTCCAATTCTGGGGGCAACGAGCTGGAGATCCCGAGGATTATGTGGAGATCAATTGGGGTGAAGAAACGTGGACCACGGGCGGCTTCACCTCCTACATGACACCTGGCGCCTGGACGAGCTTCGGCCCTGCCTGGCGGGAGCCGGTGGGCCGTGTTGTCTGGGCGGGAACGGAGTCGTCACCACGGTGGGCGGGTTTTTATGAAGGGGCGATTCAGGCCGGTCTGGAGGCGGCCAAGACCGTTGAATCCGTCCTGGCCTGAGTCACCTGTTCAGGCTCTGGCCTGGATGATGGATCGATGACCGACCGACGCCGGACGGAGTGTTGCGGTGGTGACGGCCACCACGAGGCCCCTGGAGCGTCCCCAACCCAAAACAATTGGGAAATCATCCCGAAGATGATCAGGAAACAATCGGGCTGGTCCGTTCAAGCCATGGCCGTGCGGGGCATGCTTCCATAGGCTCACCGGCAAAAGGTATGTTTTCTGTCAATTTAGGCATTGTGATTTTGAGTGGTTGATTGCCTTGCTTTGCGGAAAATTACTACGGGAAAGATCGGGTCTAATTTTGTTGAACTTTAACCTCGGCGTCGCTCGATTCGTGGTGCTTTTAAGGCATTATTCATGTCACTAGCAGAAGTAGTGCCATGGTTGCCCCATTCAGCTCCACGGTTGGCCTGACCCCTGAGCAGCTCCTGGCCGCCCTGGTCGACCCCGCCGGCGGCGTGGCCATCGAAGCCGGCAGCGTGCAGGTGCGTGCCTCCGCCGACTCCGCCATCAGCCTCTACGACGGCAGCCTGGCCCCCCTTGGCATCGGCGCCGGGCTGCTGATCACCTCCGGCACCGTCCCCGGCACCACCAACACCGTGGGCTGGTTCGGCCAGAGCAACGCCTACGCCAGCGGCTTCATGAATGGCGACGCCGACATCGACGCCATCATCAACCGCGTTTTCCAAACCAAGTCGTACGACGCCACCTCCCTCTCCTTCGCCTTTCGGATCACCGATCCCACCGCCGTATCGATCAGTTTCGACCTGGTGTTCGGCTCGGATGAATATCCCGAATGGGTGGATCAATTCGTGGATGCGGCCGTGGTGATCATCAATGGGGTGAACTATGCTCTCTTTGAGCAGAATCCCAACCGGCCCCTGAGTGTCCTCTCCCCCAACCTGGCGGCGGGCTACTTCCAGAACAACGCCAATAATTCCCTGCCGGTGGAATACGACGGCGTCAGCCGGGTGTTGCGCATCGTGGCCCCGATCCTCGGGGGCGGCGCCCTCAACACCATCAAGATCGCCGTTGCCGACGCTGGCGACCACATCTACGACAGCGGCCTGTTCATCTCCGGTCTTCGGGCCGGCACCACCCCGGGCCAGGGCCTGGTGACCCGCCCCAGCAGCCCCTGCACGGACTCCAGCGACTACGTCAGCGGCGGCCTCGGCGGCGAATCGTTTGATCTGCTTGGGGGGGACGACAGTTGCTTCGCCGGCGGCGGCAGCGACATCGTGGATGGCGGCGCCGGCAACGACACCATCGATGGCGGCAGCGGCGACGATTTCCTCAAGGGCGGCGCCGGCAACGACAGCTTGATCGGAGGCGCCGGCAGCGACACCGCCGTGTTCCTCGGCAACAGCAGCGGCTATCAGATCAACGTCGATTCCGTCAGTGGCGCGGGCACCGTCACCTGCCTGGCCGACGGCAGTGTGGATCAGGTGCTGGGCATGGAAGCCCTCAGCTTCGACAACGGCGTCATCCACCTGGGTGGCGGCGGTGGCGCCCCGGGGCCCGCCCTGCCGCCACCGCCGCCGCCGGTCGTTAACAGCCCGGGCGTGTTGGTGGTGAGCGGCATCGGGGCCTTCGCTCAGGTGCTGCAGGCCGAACTCAGCGACGCCGATGGGCTCGGTGATCCGGTGCTGTGGAGTTGGGAATTCCAGGCCACCAACGCCAGCCCCTGGGACGTGATCCCTGGGGCCACCGCCGCCACCTTCAGCGTCACCACCGCCCAGGCCGGGGGCTCGGTGCGGGTGCGGGCCCAGTACACCGATGGCAAGGGTGCGCTCAGTCAGCCGGTGAGTGCCGGCAAGGGCATCCAGGAACTGGAGACGGGCGACGCCGTCATCAACCTCATGCAGCTGGAGGCCCCTATCGGGGCCGGCGTGATCACGCCCCTCACCACCGTGCTCAGGCGATTGATCGACCTCGGCCTCACCCCCGCCGAGGCCGGGTTCACGCTCACCACCTTGCTGGGCCTGCCCGCCGGGGTGAAGCTCCACACCTTCAACGCCCTGCAGGTGCTGCAGCAGCCCAGTGGGGCCGCCGATCCCGTGGCCCTCAAGATCGAAGCCGTCACCCTGCAGCTGGCGATCCTCGGTTCCGCCGCCAACGACGACACCGGCGGCACGATGGCCCTTGGCATGCTCCAGGCCGCGAAGCAGGCCAAGGTGCTCGACCTCGGGCTGGAGGCCGATGTGGCCTTCGTGCTCGGCCTGGCGATGCCGCCCGTAGGGGTGCCGGCTCTTGTGGCCCAGATCGTCTACAGCACCAGCTCCATGGGCTCGGAGGCCGATGGCGGCAGTTGGCAGGGGATGGAAGCGATCTGGCTGGACTTCCTCAACCTCCACCAGGGGGTGGTGGCCCCCAGCATCGCCGTGCTCACGATTGATCAAAATCTGGCCCCGATCGGCTACGGCACCGCCGCCCTGCCCTCGGCCGTGCGCGACCAGCCCTCCACCCTCACCGCCGCCCAGCTGCTGCAGGGCTTCAGCGACGACGACTTCGATCCCCTCACCGTGACCGGCCTCACGGCTAATGGGGGCGGCACGATCGTGGCCCAGGCCGATGGCAGCTGGCAGTTCATTCCCACCGCCGGCTTTGTGGGCCCGGTGGAGCTCAGCTACACGGTGGACGATGGCCATGGCCTGTCCATTGCCGGCCAGCAGCTGTTCGTGGTGAAGCCCCCCAACAGCCCCGGCACCGGCAGCGTGGTGATCGATAACGGCACCCCGCTGGTGCCGGCGGCGGCCACCCAGGGCACTCCCCTCAGCGTGAGCCACACCCTCGCCGATGCCAACGGCCTCGGACCCCTGCTGGTGAGCTGGACGGCCGATGGCCTGCCGATCGCCGGAGCCACGGGCGTGTCCTTCACCCCCGGCCAGGCCCAGGTGGGCAAGGTGATCCGGGCGCAGATCAGCTATGTCGACGGCCTGGGTTACGCCGAATCCAGCCTCAGCCTGCCCACGGCCCCGGTGGCCAACATCAACGATCCCGCCACCGGCACGGTGACGATCAACGGGCTCACCAACGGCAACGCCCTGCAGGGCCAGTTGCTCAGCGCCAGCAGTGCCCTGGTGGATCCCGATGGCCTGGCGGAGGTGAGCTACAGCTGGTACGCCAACGATGTGCTCCTCTCCGGCGGCGGCGGCAATTCCGGCCAGGGTGGTGGCGTCGGCGGTGGCGGTGGCGGTGTGGGTGGCACGCTGCTGCTCACCCAGAATCACGTGGGCAAGCGCATCCGGGCGTTGGCCACCTTCACCGATGGCTTCGGCACCGTGGAATCGGTGTCCAGCGTCCCCACCGATCCGATCCTCAACGTCAATGACTTGCCGGTGGGCACCGTGGCGATCGTGGGGCCCGCCAGCGTGGGCATCAACCTCCAGGCCGCCCCCACCCTCACCGATGCCGATGGCCTCGGCCCCTTCACCTACCAATGGCGCGCCAACGGGCTGGCGATCGCCGGGGCCACGGCGGCCACCTACCTGATCAGCCCCGCCGATCTCGGCAAGGCCGTTTCGGTGGCGGTGAGCTACGTGGATGGCTACGGCCAGCTCGAAACCGTGCTGAGCGGCTCCACGGCCCTGGTGAACCAGCCCGTGGTGGTGAATGCCACGGGCACCGCCGCCAACGATCTGCTCCTCGGCAACGCCCTCAACGACACCCTGCGGGGCGTCCTTGGTAACGACACCCTGATCAGCTACACCGGATCCGACCTCCTGATCGGTGGCGATGGCGCTGATCTATTGCAGGGCGGCGATGGGGGAGACCTCTACCTGATCGAGCTCATCAAGGATCACCCGGTCGCTGAGGTGCTCGACCTGGGCACCACGGGCCTCGATGAGCTTCGTCTGGCCGACACCAAGACCGGCACCCTCACCGTGTTTGCTGGGGATGGGGGCCTGGAACGGGTGGTGATCGGCACCGGCACCGCCGCCACCGCCGTGTCCACCGGCACCATCGCCCTCAACATCAACGCCGCGGCTGCCCCCAACGGCCTCACCCTGGTGGCCAACGCCGGCCGCAACCAGCTGGTGGGCACCGCCTTCAACGACGTCCTCAACGGGGGCGCCGGCGCCGACGACCTGCAGGGCGGCGGCGGCAATGACACCTATGTGGTCGATAACGTCGGCGACGTCATCACCGAACTGGCCGGCCAGGGCACCGACCTGGTTCAGAGTTCGGTGAGCGTCAGCCTCGCCGCCAATCTGGAGGATCTGGAACTCACCGGCACGGCCGCCCTTAACGGCACCGGCAATGCCCTGGCGAATCGCCTCCTCGGCAATGGCGCCCGCAACATTCTCGATGGGGGCGGCGCGGCCGATCTGTTGCAGGGCGGTGAAGGCGGTGATCTGTATCTGGTGTCCTCGGTGGGCGACCATCCCCAGGCCGAATTCAGCGACAGCGGACTCACCGGCGTCGATGAAGTGCGCCTTGCCGTCGCCTCCGGCAGCATCACCCTGTTCGCCGGCGATGGGGGCATCGAGCAGGTGGTGATCGGCACCGGCAGCGCCGCGGCTGCCGTCACCACGGGCAAAGGGGCGGTGAACGTGAATGCCGCCGCCGTGGCCAATGGTCTGGTGTTGGGGGGCAACGACGGCGACAACGTCATCGTGGGCACGGCCTTCGCCGATCGCTTTCAGGCCCGCCTCGGCAACGACACCCTCACCGGTGGCAGTGGTGCCGATCTCTTCCTGTTCGATACCGCCCTGAATGCCGTCGGCAACCGCGATGTGATCACCGATTACCAACCGGGTGTGGATCGCATCCAACTGAAGGCCACCCTCTTCGCCGGCAGCGGTGCCGCTGGCACCACCCTGGCCCCCGGGGTGTTTGTGGCCGCACCGGGAGCCATCTCAGGCCTGGATGCCAACGACCGCATCCTCCTCAACACCACCACCGGCGTGCTCTCCTACGACGGCGATGGCAATGGCAAGCGGGCCTCCACCGCCTTTGCCCAGGTGCCGGTTGGGATCGCGTTGCTGGTGACGGCAGCGGATTTCGAGATTGTGGCTTGAAGCTAGGGGCTCCATTGGCGACCCCTACTTCGGCCTTGGGCGTAACTGACGGTCAGTCAGAAAGCAGGGGGAGGCTGTTCAGAAGTCTGCGACGTTCTGTCCAGTCTGGTAGATAAAAATTAAGAAGGTCGGTGAACTCTTGTCCGTGGTTCGGCAGGCGTAGGTGGGTCAGCTCGTGGAGAACGATGTAATCCAGGCATTCTTTTGGTTTCTGCGCGAGATGCGTATTCAGGCGGATATTTCGAGTCGCTTGATTGCAGCTGCCCCACTGCCGGGTCATCGCCTGAACGAAGAGACGATTGACCTGCACGTTCAATCGTTGCTGCCACTTTTCGATCAGGATCGCAGCTTCCTTTCGGACCTCGCTGCGATACCAGGCTGCCAGAAGGCTCTGGCGTTTTTCTGGTGATGTACCTGGGCGTACGCAGAGAACCAGTCGCCTGGGTTGGACGTCCACTGTGGGGGCGGCGTTCACTTCCTCGATCTGCAGCAGCAGGCGGTGCCCCCACAGCTGATGGGATTCACGTTCAACCGCAAGCCTGGGACTTTCTCGCTCTTGAGTGGCAAACCTGGATTGTTGTCTGCGAATCCAGGCCAGTTTGCCGATCGCATAGGCCCTGACCTGGGCTGGGCCCATCCCCACCGGCGCCGAAATACGAACGGATCCATCGGGGGGGGCCACGGAAAGATGCAGGTGCTTGATTGGCTTCACGGTGACTTCAACCGCCAAAGCACCGATCAGCAGCTGATGGCTGGGGTAGGACATGGTCATCAGTATTCAGGCTGCGCCACAAGCACAGGAAACAGACGTTCCACTGTTTCCGCGTCCTGGAGAACACCAAACAGAGCGGCTTTGATCAGTTGCTCCTTGGCCTGAACCCCTCGCCAGCCATCGGGGCGAACCTGTCGCACGGTGCTGTCGATGCGGATGGCTAGTTCAAGATTGCCATTCAGGTTGCTCCACAGGGCGCGCTTGCCGGGGGTATCCAGCTCTGAGGGGGTACTGTCGGCGGTTTGTTGGTTGAGCTGACGAGCCAGATCGGCGACGCGGCGCAGATACTCTTCATAGGCCTCTGCGTTTTGCTTGCGAAAGCGAATGATTTCATCCAGGACCTGTGACATCCGCTCGTAGAAGGCTGGATCATTGGCGCGTTCGCTGATGATGGTGCGCCGAATGTTGTTTTCAATCGTTTCCTGCACGGCCTTCCGGTTGTTGCTACCTTGGCCAAACTGCTGTCTGATGGCTTCAGCCACGCCAGTTTTCACGATCAGCTCAAGCAGGCCGATATCGTCGAATGCAGAGATTTTTCTCGGCAGATCGGCCTCGATATATGAATCAATCAGGTAGCGCATATCCGCCTCATAGGCTTTGAGATCGAGGTTTTCCCCGGCGCCCAGCCGGATCACCTGCCGCCAGTCGAGGGCCTTGTCCCGCTGCCGGGTGATCCGATTGGCTTCTGCAGCCGAATATCCGGCCTCGGCAAGCTCATGGGCGAGGGAGGCATAGGCCCGAGTCAGTTCGGCCACGGCCTTGTAATAGGCCATGCGCAGGGGTTCATGCTCCTGGAGATCCTCGGGGCTCTCGGTATTGCCGCAGAAGTGGTGCAGGATGGCCAACGCATCCATGGGTGGCGCCACGGGCTCGGCCAGCAGGGCCTCCAGTTCCAAGGCCTCCTCCAACGTCTCCTTCGCTTTGGTGAGGCGGTCTTGAAGGATAACTTCGGGATCGGCACCGCCAGCGGAATGGTCGAGGTCATCGCTGGAATACACGGCAATCGCATTTTCCACCTTCTTGAACAGATCCTTGTAATCCACGATTAAGCCATAGGGCTTGTCCTCGCCATCAAGGCGGTTGGTGCGGCAGATGGCCTGGAACAGGCCGTGATCCTGCATTGATTTGTCGATGTACAGCACGGTGCAGGAGGGGGCGTCAAAGCCGGTGAGCAATTTGTCGACCACGATCAGCAGCTTCATCTGGGCGGGCTGGTTGATGAAACGCTCTTTGGCTAGTTCTTCATACGTTTCGGTGCGGCTCATGCCTGGCTGCGCGGCAATACCATCAAGCAAACGGATATAGGCGTTGTAGATGAATTGCTTGTCGGTCTCGGTGTTAGCTCCCACCTCTTCCTTGGTCACATCGGCAGCCTTGGGGTCGTAGGAGGTGATCACGGCGCACTTACTTTTGAGCTCGGTCTGCTGGAACAGCTCGAAGTAACGGCAGGCTTCGTAGATGCTGGAGGCCACGAGGATGGCATTGCCGCGCTGGCTGACCAGGCGAGGCTGTTTCACAGCAAAGTCGTGAAGGATATCGGCCACGATCCGATTCATGCGCGCTTTCGAACTCAGCAGGGTCTGCAATGTGCCCCATTGGCGTTTCAATTCGCGCTGTTGCCAGGGGGTGAGGTTTGCCGTCTTGGCTTCAAACCATTGATCCACCCGCTCCTGCGAGCTCAGCCGCTGGTCGATATCACGGGCTTCGTACACCAGGTCCAGCACCACCTGATCTTCCACGCCTTCGCTGAACTTGTAGGTGTGGATGTAGCCACCGAACACTTCCAGGCTGGTGATCTTGTCTTTTTTGAGCAGGGGCGTGCCGGTGAAGCCGATGAACACGGCATCCGGAAGCAAGGCCTTCATCACGCGATGCAGCTTGCCACTCTGGGTTCGGTGACACTCATCCACGAAGATGAACAGTTCCCCCACTGCCGGGCTGGGTTGGGCCTGGACTTGTTCGAGATAGGTCTCAAAGTCGTCGAC
>Ga0114971_10000490_pt1 | contig 25639 bp, 1 predicted proteins | sample M_140625_MF_Meta_FD_87320 | JGI IMG/M metagenome (GOLD analysis project Ga0114971, IMG submission 87320) | Freshwater microbial communities from Lake Montjoie, Canada to study carbon cycling - M_140625_MF_MetaG | ecosystem: Environmental > Aquatic > Freshwater > Lake | place: Lake Montjoie...
ACCTTGCTGACCAGTTGAACCTTGAGCACCCTGTTCTCCGCTATCACCTTGTGCTCCAGTAGCTCCAGTAGCTCCGCTAGCTCCGCCTATACCCTGTGCTCCAGTAGCTCCAGTAGCTCCAGTAGCTCCGCTAGCTCCGCTTAGACCCTGTGCTCCAGTAGCTCCGCTAGCTCCAGTAGCTCCGCTTAGACCCTGTGCTCCAGTAGCTCCGCTAGCTCCGCTATCACCCTGTGCTCCGCTATGACCAATAACACCTTGTTCTCCTGCAATACCCTTTTCTCCATCTTCACCTTTGAGACCTTGCGCACCTTGTGTTCCAGTTTCACCATCAGCACCTCGTGCTCCCGTAACACCTTGTGCTCCGCTAGAACCAGTGACACCTTCTGCACCTGCAAGGCCAGTTTCTCCCATTTCACCTTGCTGACCAGCTAAGCCTTGTGCTCCTTGCTGACCATCTTGACCAGTGGCACCTTGTAACCCAGGGATAACTGGGTCAAAATGAATATTTTCTATTTGAGAACCAGAACGATACAAGAGGAAATTAGAATGTAAGGGTGTTAATAATTTAACGCTGGTTTCATAGACTGAGAATCCATCAATATAATAAATCATTGTTACACCATCGTAAATTATAGCAAACACTGTATCTCTTGTATATGTTCCATTGCTCACACTCTTTACTAATATATTGCTTTCATATATCTGTATTCCATTATCTCCTGATAAGTAAAATCCATAATCAAGATTACTCGTAAAGGTATTCAATGCTGGATTCACTGATAGTCCTACAAAGCTAGTTGTTTCTCTTGAACTTACAGTAAAACTTAGCTTCGAATATAGGTAGGACTCTAGAGAATACATATTAGAATTCCAGCCATCTTCGCCTTCCTTTAGAATGGTTGATGAATCCAGTGAATATATGGAACTAGAATTATTTAATTTATTGGGAACAAGTGTAAATGTCCCTTTTCCATTTGAGCCATCTTTACCAGTAGAACCTTCAATTCCTTGTGCTCCAGTGGCTCCATCAAATCCTTGTGCCCCAGTTACTCCTTGCTGACCAGTGGAACCATCTGTGCCCTGTGTACCAGTTACTCCTTGCTGACCCTGTGCACCAGTTGTTCCTTGTGCACCATCTTTCCCTGTAAGGCCATCAGCACCAGTAATTCCAGCAAGACCTTGTGCTCCAGCAAGACCTTGTGCTCCATCTGCACCAGTCTGACCTTGTGCTCCACTAGAACCGGTCTGACCTTGTGCTCCATCTGCACCAGTCTCACCTTGTGCTCCGCTAGAACCAGTCTCACCTTGTGCTCCGCTAGAACCAGTCTCACCTTGTTCTCCGCTAGAACCAGTCTCACCTTGTAATCCGCTAGAACCAGTGGATCCAGTTTCACCTTGTTTGCCTTCTTCTCCAGCAAGACCTTGTAATCCTTGTTGACCCTGTTCACCAGTTGCACCTTGTTCGCCAGCTAAACCCTGTGCACCTATAGCACCTTCTTGGCCTTGTGCACCTTGTAAGCCAGCAATTCCAGGATTGACTGGATCAAAATGAATATTTTCTATATTATAACCTTGCTTATATAGAATAAAATTCGATTGTAGAGGTGTTACAAGTTCAACAAGGGTTTGGTATGCTAGATATCCATCTATGTAATATTTCATTGAACCATCATATATAATTGAAAACACTGTTCCAGTTGTATAATTTATATTGACAACCTTGACTAAGATATCAGATTCATAAATATTCACCGAACTATCCTCATCTAAATAAAATCCATAATCAATGTTTGATGTCAATGTATTTGCGGATGCATTCGCAGATAGACCCACAAACGCCTTAGGGTAAACACTATTTACTGTAAATGATAGCTTTGGATATATATATGCCTCTAAAGAATACACATTCGAATCCCAAGCATCTTCACTTATCTTTGTAATTCTAGACGCATCTAGAATTTCAATGATTGCATTATTATTGAGTCTATTTGCTACGAGGCTAAAGGTTCCTTTTCCTGATTCTCCGCGTAAGCCTTGTAAGCCAGTGGCACCCATATCACCTTTCTCACCAGTTAGACCCTGAGCTCCCTGTTGACCAGTACTACCTATTTCACCTTTTTCACCTTGTGCACCAGTCACTCCCTCTAGTCCCGCAATACCTTGTGCACCTTGTGCGCCAGTGGATCCCTCTACTCCCGCAATACCTTGTGCACCAGTGGAACCCTCTGCTCCCGCAATACCTTGTGCACCAGTGGAACCCTCTGCTCCCGCAATACCTTGTGCACCATCTTTTCCTTGTACACCTTCTATACCAGTTCCTCCTTGAATTCCTTCTTTACCTTGTCTACCAGTTGCACCCTCTGTTCCTGCAAGACCTTGTGCGCCATCGTCTCCTTTTTCACCTTTTACACCAGTCGCACCTTTTTCTCCAGCTAGGCCTTTTGCACCTTGTGCACCTGTAACTCCTTGTTCTCCAGATAGACCTTGTGCGCCTGCAAGGCCTTGGGCACCTGTATCTCCTTGTTCGCCAGCTTGACCTTGTGCACCAGCAATACCAGTTGAGCCTTGCAAGCCAGGGATGACTGGGTCGAAATGGATATTTTCTATTTTATTGCCTGAACTATACAATAAGAAATTAGAATGCAAGGGTGTCAAAAGCTGAATAGGAGATCCATATATTAGAAATCCATCAATATAATAATTCATTCTTGCACCATCGTATATTATAGAAAAGACTGTATTCGTTGTATACCCTCCATTATTCTCTAATGTCTTTATTAGGATATTACTTTCATAAATTTGTATTGAAGTATCTGCAGCTAGATAAAATCCATAATCAAGATTTGATGTAAAGGTATTCAATGATGGATTGATTGATAGACCCGCAAATATATTAGGATTCACTGTATTTACAGTGAAACTCAACTTAGAATATAAGTAAGATTCTAAAGAATATATGTTGGAATTCCATCCATCTTCACCTTCCTTGAGAATAGTTGATGAATCGAGGACTTGTATTATGCTAGAATTATTTAGTTTATTTGGGACAAAAGTAAAACTTCCTTTTCCACTGATTCCGTCATTACCTTGTGCGCCTTGTATACCATCTTGTCCAGTGGAACCTTCTTTCCCTTGGGCTCCAGCTAAACCTTCTTGACCTTGTACTCCAGTATAACCAGTGGCTCCAGCAAACCCTTGTGCTCCACTTGAACCAGTTGAACCTTCTTGACCTTGTGCACCTTGTTGTCCTTGTGCACCTTCTTCGCCTTGTACACCTTGTTCACCAGTTGCTCCTTGTTTTCCGATAGAACCAGTTGCTCCTTGTTTTCCGATAGAACCAGTTGCTCCAGTTTGGCCTTCTTGTCCAGTGGCTCCCTGTGCTCCAGTAAACCCTTGTTGACCAGTTGAACCAGTTGAACCTTCTTGACCTTGTGCACCTTGTTGTCCTTCTGCACCTTGTGCTCCGATAGAACCAGTTACACCGTCTACTCCAGCCATACCTTCTTGACCAGTTGCTCCTTGTTCTCCTTTTTGACCAGTGGCACCTTCTTGACCTTGTGCACCTGTGACTCCCTCTTGACCTTGTGCACCTGTGACTCCCTCTTGGCCCTGTCGACCAGTTATTCCAAGATTTATTGGATCAAAGTGGATATTTTCTATATTATATCCTGACTTGTAGATAACAAAATTAGAATGTAAGGGTCTTATATTTTCAATATTTGTTTCATACGCTAGATACCCATCTATGTAATACTTTATTGCGCCATCATATATGATTGTAAACACTGTATTTTTAGTATAAGTTACATTCACTACCTTTACTAAGATATCCGATTCATAGATATTGACTGAACTATCCTCATCTAAGTAAAATCCATAATCTATATTTGATGTAAAGGTATTGGCGGATGGATTCACTGATAGACCCACAAAGGCCTTAGGGTAAACGGTATTCACTGTGAATGAAAGCTTTGCATATAGATACGCCTCTAAAGAATAGACATTTGAATCCCAACCTTCTTCAGTTATCTTTGTAAGTGTAGAAGCATCTACAATTTCAATGGTTGCATTATTATTTAGTCTATTTGCTACGAGGCTAAAGGTTCCTTTTCCTGATTCTCCGCGTAAGCCTTGTGAACCAGTTGCACCCGTTTCACCTTTCTTACCTTGTTTACCAGTTGAACCCTGTGTTCCATCTTGTCCAGTTGCACCCATTTCACCTTTCTCACCTTGTGCACCAGTTGAACCCTCTTGTCCCTGGTCACCAGTTGAACCTTCTTGTCCCTGTGCACCAGTTGAACCTTCTGCACCGGTATCACCCTGAGGACCTTGTGTACCCGTTTGACCCTGAGAACCTGTATAACCCTGAGCACCTGTATCACCCTGTGCTCCAGAATCACCCATATTGCCTTGTTGGCCTTGCTCTCCAGTAATACCTGTTGCACCTCTAACTCCTTGAAGGCCAGTTGCTCCTTCTGCACCAGTAAACCCAGTTGTGCCCGCTAAACCTTGTGCTCCAGCAAGACCGGTTGCTCCTTTTTTACCAGCAACACCGGTTGCTCCTTGCGCACCTGCAAGACCAGTCGCTCCTTCTGCTCCAGTTGAACCAGTCGCTCCTTCTACTCCTTGAAACCCTTGTGCTCCAGCAAGACCAGTAGAGCCTTGTAAACCAGGAATGACTGGGTCAAAATGAATATTTTCTATCTGAGAACCTGAATTATATAAGAGGAAATTGGAATGAAGGGGTGCAGATACGAATACTGTAGATTCATAGACAGAGAAACCATCTATATAATATTTCATCATTGTACCATCATACATTATTCCAAATACTGTAGCAGTTGTATAGTCTCCATTCACTGTCTTTACTAAAATATCACTTTCATACACTTGTATTGAATTATCCGCAGCTAGATAAAATCCATAATCAATGTTGCTTGTAAATGTATTGAGTGATGGATTGACTGATAGACCTGCAAATACATTAGGATTCATTGAACTTACAGTGAAGCTCATCTTAGAATATAGATAAGCCTCTAAAGAATATATATTTGAATTCCATCCATCTTCGCCCTCCTTGAGAATGGTTGATGAATCTAGGACGTGTATTGAATTTGAATTGTTTAGTTTATTTGAAACAAGAGTAAAGGTTCCTTTTCCACTTTGACCTGTTGCTCCCTCAACACCTTGTTGACCAGTGGCTCCAATTGTACCCTCCTTTCCTTGTGGCCCTTGCTCACCTGTGATACCTTGTTCACCTTGTTGACCAGTGTGCCCTTGCTCACCCTTATCACCTGCCATTCCCTGTTGGCCAGTGGCTCCATCCTTGCCATCTTGGCCTTGTGCTCCGCTATCACCTTGTTGGCCAGTAGCTCCATCCTTGCCATCTTGCCCTTGTGCTCCGCTATCACCTTGTTGACCAGTGGAACCAATTGCACCCTCTTGGCCTTGTGCTCCGCTAGCACCTTGTGCTCCGCTAGCACCTTGTTGACCAGTGGCCCCATCTTTACCATCTTGACCTTGTGCTCCGCTAGCACCTGTAGCTCCTTGCTCTCCAGCTAAACCAGTGGCCCCTGTAACGCCTTGAAGACCAGTAGCTCCTGCTATACCTTCTTTTCCTTGTTGACCCTGTGCTCCGCTATCACCTTGTTGGCCAACAAGACCCTGTGCTCCTAAAAGTCCTTGAGCTCCTTTCTCACCAGTTATGCCCAGGCTATTGTTTGATGACTTAATCACTGGGTCAAAATGGATGTTTTCTACCTTATATCCTCTACTATATAAGATAAAATTCGAGTGGAGAGGTGTAGATAATTCAGTATATTTATCATATACAGCATATCCATCTACATAATATGTCATTGTTATACCATCATATATAATTGAAAATACGGTATCGGTAGTATAAGATATATTGACTACCTTGACTAGAATATCGGCTTCATAGATATTCACTGAACTATCGTCACCCAAGTAAAATCCATAATCGATATTGGATGTGTATGTATTCAGTGATGGATTGGCTGATAGACCTGCAAATACTGTAGGGTGAATATTATTTACTGTAAAAGATAATTTTGAATATAAGTATGTTTCTAGAGAATATATATTTGAATTCCATCCCTCTTCACCCTCCTTGGTAATAGTTGATGCATCTAGAAGCTTGATTCTATTCTCGTTGTTCAGTCTATTTTGAACAAGACTAAAGGTTCCCTTTCCATTTTCACCGCGCTCACCTTTATCTCCTTGCTGACCAACAAGTCCTTGTGCTCCAGTTGCACCATCTTGGCCTGTAGCTCCGATATCTCCCTGATACCCTTGTGCTCCAGTCGCTCCTTCTTCACCCTTTTCTCCTTGCTGACCAGCAAGTCCTTGCTCACCAGTTGAACCCGTCGCTCCCATAACACCTTGTTTTCCAGCGGCACCCGTCGCACCTTGTTTTCCAGTAGCTCCTTCTTCACCTTGTGCTCCAGTGGCCCCTTCTTCACCTTTCTCGCCAGCGATTCCTTGTGCCCCTGTAGAACCATCTGTACCATCTTGACCTGTAGCTCCGATATCTCCCTGCTTTCCTTGCTGACCAGTTAGACCATCTGCTCCCGCTAAACCATCTTTACCAGCTTGACCCTGGTTTCCTTGTTGACCAGCTTGACCTTCTGCTCCAGCTAAACCATCTTTACCATCGATTCCTTTCTCACCCTGTGCACCTTTTTCACCCTGTGCTCCCATTTCACCCGCGAGTCCTTCTGCACCGGTTGAACCTTGTGCACCTATATAACAAGACTGAAATGGATCGAAATGAATATTTTGTATGGTATATCCTGAGCAATATAATACAAAATTTGCGTGAAGAGGATTAATTAATTGTATATCTGTTTTAAACACATTGAATCCATCTATATAATATTTAATCGCGGTACCATCATAAATTATAGAAAATACTGTATCTGTTGTATAAGTTCCAGTAACAACCTTTACTAATTGATCACTTTCATAAATCTGAACTAGACTATCTGGTCCCAAGTAAAATCCATAATCAACGTTTGATGTATATGTGTTGAGTGATGGATTTGCTGAAAGTCCTGCAAATAGATCAACTATTCTTGAATTTACAGTAAATGTCATCTTAGAATATTCATATCCCTCAAGTGAATATATATTTGAATTCCATCCCTCTTCACCCTCCTTGGTAACCGACGATGAATCTAAGATATGTATGAGGTTTGTATTATTCAATCGATTTGGAACAAGTGTAAATGTTCCCTTTCCACTGGCACCCGTCAATCCAGCTTCGCCTTTTTCACCCTGTGTCCCTTTTTCACCCTGAGCTCCTTGGATACCTGTTGCACCTTGCTCACCCTGTGCTCCTTGTTCTCCGCTAGAACCAGTTGAACCAGTGGCTCCTTCTTCACCTTGCGCTCCGCTAGAACCAGTGGCTCCTTCTTTTCCAGATTGACCTTGTGCTCCACTAGAACCAGTGGAGCCATCAACTCCTGCTGAACCCTGTGCTCCGCTATAGCCTTCTTGCCCTGTAGCTCCCATTTGACCCTCCTTGCCTTGTGCACCTTGCTCACCCTGGCTACCCTGTTCTCCTGTTGCTCCTTGATTTCCAGAATTATAATTATATGCCTTATTGATTGGATCAAAGTGGATATTTTCTAGATTGTAGCCTGAACTATACAAGAGGAAATTAGAATGCAAAGGCGTAGATATTTCGAGGTCCTTCGCATATACAGAATATCCATCTATGTAATATGTCATTGTTGTACCATCGTAAATTATAGAAAATACTGTTTCAGTTGTATAAGATACAGATACTTGTTTTACTAAAATATCACATTCATAGATGTTTACTGAACTATCGTCATCCAAATAGAAGCCATAGTCAATATTTGATGTATATGTATTTAACGAAGGGTTCACTGAAAGACCCGCAAAAACATCTGGTCGAAGACTACTTAGCGTAAATGATAACTTTGAATATGCATATGACTCTAGAGAATATATATTTGAATTCCAGCCTTCATTGCCTGCTTTTGTTATGGTTGATGCATCTAGAATTTCAATAGTATTCGTATGATTCAATCGATTTGCAAAAAGAGTAAAGGTCCCCTTTCCATTTTCACCGCGTAAGCCAGATTCGCCTCGCTCACCTGTAGATCCCTGCTGACCAATTTGACCTTGTGACCCTTCTTTACCTTGTGCACCCTGTTCACCAGCAAACCCTGTATCACCTTTTGCACCAGTTGAGCCTTCTTCACCTTTTAGACCTTGCTCACCCTGTGCACCTTGTGCTCCCGCAATACCAGCTTGGCCTTGTGCTCCCGCAATACCAGCTTGGCCTTGCTCACCCTGTGCACCTTGTGCTCCTTCAATACCAGATTCACCTTGTGCTCCCGCAATACCTTGTGCTCCCTCGATACCAGCTTGGCCTGTATCTCCCTTTTCTCCAGTTAATCCCATTTCACCTTGTTTACCCTGTGCACCTTGCTCTCCAGTTGAACCATTGTATCCAGGTATAATAGGGTCAAAATGAATATTTTCTAAGGTATATCCTGAATTATATAGAATAAAATTTGCATGAAGTGGTATAGATAATTCAACTAGTGTTTCATATGTTAGATACCCATCTATATAATATTTCATCATTTTACCATCATAGATAATGCTAAATACCGTATTAAACGTATAAGATGCATTCACAACCTTTACTAAATTATTTGATTCATATATATTTATAGAATTATCATGATCCAAATAAAATGAATAATCTAGATTTGATGTGTAGGTATTTAGAGAAGGATTGATTGACAGACCTGCAAATACACTTAGATAATTATTTGGTACTCTAAAAGTTAATTTAGAATACAAATATCCCTCGATGGAATATGCATTTGCATTCCAACCATCTTCACCTTCTTTTATAAGAGTTGATGCATCTAAGATATGAATTATATTTGTATTGTTCAACTTATTTGGAATAAGAGTAAAGGTTCCTTTTCCTGATTCACCACGTAAGCCAGACTCACCCTTTGCACCTTGTGCTCCTTCTTCACCTTTTGCACCAGTGGCTCCTTCTTGACCTTGTGCTCCAGCTACACCTTCTTGACCTTGTGCTCCAGTTGAACCACTTGAGCCTTTTTCACCTTGTGAGCCAGTTGAACCACTTGAGCCTTTTTCACCCTGTGAGCCAGTTGAACCTTCTTTGCCTTCTAAGCCAGTTGAGCCTTGTGCACCCTCTATACCTTGTGCACCTTCTACTCCCTGTATACCCTGTGCGCCTTGCTCACCCATTGCACCAGTTGAACCTTCTGCACCTTGTGCTCCCGCAATACCTTCTGCCCCCGCAATACCTTCTGCTCCCGCAATACCAGCTTGGCCTTGTGCTCCTTGTTCACCCTGGCTTCCTTTTTCTCCTTTCTCACCTTGTTCACCATTTTCGCCCTGTTCACCCTTTTCACCCTTTTCACCCTTCTCACCAGTGGATCCACTTGTGCCTTGTTCGCCTTTTTGACCAGTACTACCTTCTTGACCATCATCGCCTTTTTCACCTTTTTCACCTTGTGAACCAGTTATACCTTGTTTACCTTCTTGACCCTGTGAGCCAGTTTCTCCAGATTTACCTTCTTGACCCTGTATACCATCTTTTCCTTGTTCACCTTTTGCACCTTCTAAGCCTTGTGCACCTTGTAAACCTTGGTCGCCTTTTTCTCCTTGTGTACCTTGTTCACCTTTTGCACCTTCTAATCCTTGTTCACCTTTAGCACCAGTTGAGCCTTCTTGGCCTTCTGCACCTTGAGCACCAGTTGTGCCTTCTTGGCCTTGCGCACCTTGTTCACCAGATTGGCCTTGCGTACCAGCTATACCCTGTGAGCCAGTTTGACCAGTTGAGCCTTCTCTACCAGTTTGACCTTCTGCTCCCTTCTCACCCGCTTCTCCTTTTTCACCCTGTGAGCCAGTTTGACCAGTTGAACCTTCTATACCAGTTTGACCCGTTGAACCTTCTGTACCTTGTGCACCTTTTTCGCCTTGTGCACCTTCTTGGCCTTGCGTACCTTCTTGGCCTTGTGTACCTTCTTGGCCTTGTGCACCTTTTTCGCCTTGTGCGCCATCTTTGCCTTGTGCACCTTTTTCACCTTGTGCACCATCTTTGCCTTGAGCACCTTGTTCTCCGCTAGAACCTTGAGCTCCGCTAGCACCTTGTTCTCCGCTAGAACCTTGAGAACCTTCTTGACCTTGTGCTCCCATTATACCTTTTTCTCCTTGAGAACCAGTTTCCCCAGCTTGACCTTTTGCTCCTGTTGTACCTTGTTCTCCTTGAGAACCAGTTTCTCCAGCTTGACCTTGTATACCTTCTTGTCCAGCTTGACCCTGTGAGCCAGTGGATCCTTGTTTTCCATCTATACCTTTTTCTCCAGTTGCTCCTTTTTCACCCTGGTCGCCTTTTTCACCCTGGTCGCCTTTTTCACCCTGGTCGCCTTTTTCACCCTGGTCGCCTTTTTCACCCTGATCTCCTTTTTCTCCAGTTGTCCCTTTTTCACCAGCTGAACCTTCTTTACCTTGCGCACCTTCTTGACCTTTTGCACCTTCTTGACCTTGTTCACCCTGTGAACCCGTTGTTCCAGCTTGACCTTCTACGCCTTGTTCCCCTTTTACACCTTGCGCCCCTTGTTTTCCTTCTGCCCCTTGTGCACCTTCTGCACCTTGTGCACCTTGTGCACCTTCTGCACCTTGTGCACCCATAGAGCCCTGTGCACCTTGTGCAGCTCCATCTATACTATATCCAGGGATAATTGGGTCAAAATGAATATTTTCTACTCTACAACCTGAATTGTATAAGATAAAGTTTGCATACAAGGGTGTAGATAATTCAGTTGAAGATTCATAAACTGAAAATCCATCTATATAATATTTCATCATTTTGCCATCATATATTATACCAAACACAGTTTGAGAACTATAATCTCCATTAATTTCTTTTACTAGAATATTACTTTCATATATACTTATTGAATTATTCATTAGATAAAACCCGTGATTAATATTGGATGTATATGTATTTAATGAGGGATTCTTAGAAAATCCAGCAAACAATGATGAACTATTCACTGTAAACGTTAACTTAGAATATAAATATGACTCCAATGAATATATATTTGAATTCCATCCATCTTCTCCTTGCTTTATAATGCTTGATGCATCTAAGATGTGAATACCATTTGAATTATTCAACTTATTTGGAACAAGGGTAAAGGTTCCTTTTCCTGATTCACCCGCTTGACCTTGTGCTCCTTCTTTACCAGTTGCACCTTGCTGTCCTTCTTGTCCAGTTGTACCTTGCTCTCCTTGTTGTCCAGTTGCACCTTGCTCTCCTTGTTGTCCAGTGTAACCAGTTGCTCCTTCTTCTCCTTGTGCCCCCGCAATACCAGCTTGACCCTGTGCACCTGTTGTACCTTGTTCTCCTTGTGCTCCCGCAATACCAGCTTGACCCTGTCCTCCTGTTGTACCTTGTTCTCCTTGTGCTCCAGCAATACCAGCTTCACCAGTTGCACCTTGTGCTCCTTCTCTACCTTCTGCACCTTCTGCTCCAGCAATACCAGCTTCACCCTGTGATCCTGTTGTACCTTGTTCACCTTGTTGACCCTGTGCTCCTGTTGTACCTTCTTCTCCTTGTTGACCCTGTGCTCCACTGTAGCCCTGTAATCCTTGTGCTCCACTGTAGCCCTGTAATCCTTGTGCTCCTGTTGTACCTTGAGCGCCTGTAGCTCCGCTTACACCTTGTTCTCCTGTTGTACCTTGAGCGCCTGTAGCTCCGCTTACACCTTGTGCTCCTGTTGTACCTTCAGCGCCTGTAGCTCCGCTTACACCTTCTGCTCCTGTTGTACCTTGTGCTCCTGTTGTACCTTGTTGGCCAGTTGAACCTTCTTTTCCTTCTTGGCCTTGCGCACCTTCTTTACCCTGTGCTCCGCTAGAACCTTCTTTGCCTTGCTCACCAGCAACTCCCTGTTGACCCTGTAAACCAGTTGAACCTTCTTTGCCTTCTTGTCCTTGTTGACCCTGTTGACCTTGTGAGCCAGTAGAACCTTCTTTGCCTTCTTGGCCTTGTTGACCCTGTAAACCAGTTGAACCTTCTTTGCCTTCTTGTCCTTGTTGACCCTGTTGACCTTGTGAGCCAGTAGAACCTTCTTTGCCTTGTGCACCTTGTTGACCTTGCTCACCTTCTTTACCTTGTGAACCTTGTGAGCCAGTAGAACCTTCTTTGCCTTCTTGGCCAGTGGAACCTTCTTTGCCTTTCTCACCTTGTTGGCCAGTGGAACCTTCTTTGCCTTGTGCACCTTGTTCACCTTGTTGGCCAGTGGAACCATCTTTGCCTTTCTCACCTTGTTGGCCAGTGGAACCTTCTTGGCCTTGTGCACCTTGTTGTCCAGTGGAACCTTCTTGGCCTTGTGCACCTTGTTGTCCAGTGGAACCTTCTTTGCCTTGTGCACCTTCTTGGCCTTGTGCACCTTGCTCACCTTGTTGGCCAGTGGAACCTTCTTGGCCTTGTGCACCTTGCTCACCTTGTCTTCCTTGGTTTCCTTGTGCACCCTCTGCTCCACTAGAACCCGTTACACCTTGCTCTCCTTGTGCACCAGCAAAACCAGTTGAACCTTGCTCTCCTTGTGCACCAGCAAAACCTGTTTCACCCTTCTTTCCCTCTGCTCCAGTAGCACCTGTAGAACCATCTGAACCTTTTTCACCATCTGCACCGATTTCTCCTTTTTCTCCCTGTGTTCCCTTTTCTCCCTGTGCTCCAGTGTCTCCCATCAAACCATCTGTACCTTGTGCTCCAGCAATACCTTGTGCTCCGTCTTGACCAGCAATACCTTGCGCACCTTGTTGTCCAGCTAGACCTTCTTGCCCTTGTGCACCTATGGAACCCTGTGCTCCGATAGAACCTTGCTGACCACTAACACCTTGTGCTCCGCTAGAACCATCTTGACCAGCTGTACCTTGTGCACCTTGTTGGCCATCTTGGCCTGCTGCACCTTGTGCACCGCTATCACCTTGCGATCCGATAGAACCAGTTTGGCCTTGTGCTCCCGCAATACCTTGTGATCCGATAGAACCAGCTAAACCTTTCTCACCTTGTGGACCCTGCTCTCCAGCTTGACCCTGCGAACCAGTTTCTCCCTCTTTACCTTTCTCACCCTGTGCTCCGCTTATACCTTGCATACCAGTTGCACCCTGTTCGCCATCATAACCAGGTATAATAGGATCAAAATGGATATTTTTCAATTTACATCCAGTATTGTATAAGACAAAATTCGCATATAAGGGTACAGATAATTCATATAATGATTCATAGACTGAAAATCCATCTAGATAATATTTTATTCTAATACCATCATAAATGATACCAAAGCGTGATTCAGAAGTATAGACTCCATTTACAACTTTTACTAAATTATTACTTTCATATATACTTATTGATCCATCGTTAGTTAGATAAAATGCATAGTCTAAATTCGATGTAAATGTATTCAATGATGGATTCTTAGAAAGTCCAGCGAAAATTGTTGAATTATTTGTTGTAAACGTTAGTTTAGAATATAGATATCCCTCCAATGAATATATATTCGAATTCCATCCATCTTCGCCTTGTTTTATAACACTTGATGAATCTAAAATCTGAATGACATTCGAATTATTCAAGATATTTGGAATCAAAGTGAAGGTTCCTTTACCTGATTCACCACGTGAACCAGTTGCTCCTTCTATACCAGTTGCTCCTTGATCTCCTTTGCTACCTGTGGATCCTTCTTTACCTTGTACACCTTCTTTTCCTTCTTTTCCTTTTTCTCCCTGTTGACCAGTTGGACCTTCTTCTCCCTTTGCACCTTGTTCACCCTGTGCTCCGCTATAGCCTTGAGCTCCTTCTTTACCATCTTGACCGGTTGCACCTTGTTCACCTTGTTCACCTTGTTCACCTTGTGCACCTTGTTCACCTTGTTCACCTTGTGCACCTTGTGCACCTTGTGCACCTTGTGCACCTTGTTCACCTTGCGCACCTGCAATACCTTGCTGACCAGCTTCACCCTGTGCTCCGCTAGAACCTTGTGCTCCATCTTGGCCATCAGAACCTTTTTCTCCTTGCTCACCCTTTGAACCCTGTTCACCTTGTTGACCAGTTTCACCTTGTTCACCCTTTGAACCCTGTTCACCAGCTATACCTTGCTGTCCCTGTTCACCAGCTATACCTTGTGCACCTTGCTGTCCCTGTTCACCAGTTTGACCTTGAGCACCTTGTTCTCCATCTTTACCTTGTTCACCTTGAGAGCCTTGCTGACCAGCTTGACCAGTTATACCTTGTTCACCCTTTGAACCCTGTTCACCAGCTATACCTTGTGCACCTTGTTCACCCTTTGAACCCTGTTCACCAGCTATACCTTGTGCACCTTGTTCACCATCTTCACCTTTTTCTCCTTTAGAGCCTTGTTGACCAGTTTCACCTTTTTCACCTTGAGAACCTTGTTGACCAGTTTCACCTTTGTCACCTTGAGAACCTTGCTCACCCTGTGCTCCGCTATAGCCTTCTTGTCCCTGTGCACCTTGCTCACCCTGTGCTCCGCTATAGCCTTGTGCACCTTGCTCACCTTGTGCACCTTCCTTACCATCTTTACCCTTTTCACCTTCTATACCAGTTGCACCTTTTTCACCCTTTGCACCTTTTTCACCCTGTGCACCCTGCTCACCTTGTGCACCTTGCTCACCCTGTGCTCCGCTATAGCCTTGTGCACCTTCCTTACCAGTTGAACCTTCAGCACCAGCAATACCTTGAGAACCTTGTTCACCTTGCTGACCAGTTAGACCCTGTGCACCTTGTTGACCTTGCTCACCTTGCTGACCTTGCTGACCTTGCTGACCTTGTTGACCTTGCTGACCTTGTTCACCTTGTTGACCATCGTTACCCTTCTGTCCCTGTTGTCCAGTTGCCCCTGTAGAACCATCTGAGCCATTTTCACCATCCTTTCCATCTGCACCGGCTTCTCCCTGTTGGCCCTGTGCACCAGTTTCTCCCATTAAACCAGCTGCTCCAGTGGCACCCTCTTCACCAGTTTGACCTTGTTCACCTTTTTTACCAGCAATACCAGTTGCACCTTGCTGACCAGCTAGACCTTCTTGACCTTGCTGTCCAGCTAGACCTTGTTCACCTTGTTGACCAGTGGCTCCCTGCTGACCATCTTGTCCAGCTTGCCCCTGTGCACCTTGCTCACCATCTTTTCCAGCTTGACCTTGTTCACCTTGCTGACCAGCTTGTCCCTGTGCACCTTCAACACCAGTGGCTCCGCTAGAACCTTGTGCTCCCGCAATACCAGCTTGACCCTGTGCACCTTGTGCACCAACTTGACCCTCTGCACCTTGTACACCCTGTTGTCCAGTTGCTCCCTCTTGTCCATCTGCACCTTGTGCACCTTGTTCACCAGTTGCACCCTGTTGCCCATCATAACCAGGTATAATAGGATCAAAATGGATATTATTTAATTTACATCCAGTATTGTATAAGACAAAATTCGCATATAAGGGCACAGATAATTCACATAATGATTCATACACCGAGAATCCATCTACATAATATTTCATAATTTTTCCATCGTAAATCATAGCAAAGCGCGTTTCAGAAGTATACACTCCATTTACCACTTTTACTAAATTGTTACTTTCATAAATATTGATTGACGTATCATTACTTAGATAAAATGCATAATCTACATTGGATGTATAGGTATTCAAGGATGGATTCTTGGAGAGTCCAGCGAAAATCGTTGAAGTATTTGTTGTAAACGTTAGTTTAGAATGTAGATAACCCTCCAATGAATACATATTCGAATTCCAGCCATCTTCGCCTTGCTTTACAATACTTGATGAATCTAAGACTTGAATTAAACTGGAATTATTCAACTTATTTGGAACAAGAGTAAAGGTCCCTTTTCCTGATTCACCGCGTAATCCAGATTCACCTTGTGTACCAGTACTACCAATGAATCCTTGTGCTCCACTAGAACCAGTTTGCCCTATTTCTCCTTGCTCACCTTGTGAACCTTTCTTTCCTTTTTCTCCTTGTTGACCAGTCGCACCTTGCTCTCCCTGTATTCCTTGTTCTCCTCTAGAACCAGTTTCACCTGTTTCTCCTTTTGCACCTTGCTCACCATCTTTTCCATCTTGACCTTGCTCACCTTGCTGACCAGCTTGACCCTGTGCACCTTCTTGACCAGTGGCTCCCTGCTGACCATCTTGCCCAGCTTGTCCCTGTGCACCTTGTGCACCAGTGGCTCCGCTAGAACCTTGTACACCCTGTTGTCCAGTTGCTCCCTGTTGTCCATCTGCACCTTGTGCACCTTGTGAACCTTGTTCACCAGTTGCTCCCTGTTGTCCATCATATCCAGGAATAATAGGATCAAAATGAATATTCTCCAATTTAGATCCAGTGTTATATAAGACAAAATTTGCATATAAGGGTACAGATAGTTCAATTAATGATTCATATACTGAAAATCCATCTACATAATAATTCATCTTTTTACCATGGTACATTATACCAAAGCGTGTTTCAGAAGTATATGCTCCATTTACAACTTTCACTAGGTTATTGCTTTCATATATATTGATTGATGTATCATTACTTAGATAAAATGCATAATCTACATTGGATGTATACGTATTTAATGATGGACTCTTAGACAATCCAGCAAAAATTGTTGAACTGTTTGTTGTAAACGTTAATTTAGAATATAGATAACCCTCTAATGTATACATATTGGAGTTCCAGCCATCATTTCCTTCTTTTACAATCGTTGATGAATCAATAATCTTAATTAAACTGGAATTATTCAACTTATTTGGAATAAGTGTAAAGGTTCCCTTTCCACTGGATCCATCCTTTCCACTTACACCTTCATCTCCTTTTTCTCCCCTTTCTCCCCTTTCTCCAGTTTCACCTTTTTCTCCAGTTTCTCCTTTTTTACCACTTTTACCTTGTGCTCCTTGTTCTCCTTGTGCACCATCTTCTCCAGCTTTTCCATCTGCACCTTGTGCTCCAGTTGATCCCTGTTCTCCGCTAGAACCTTGTGCACCTTGTGCTCCAGCTAGACCTTGCTGACCTGTAGAACCTTCTTCACCCTGTGCACCTTGAGTACCTGTAAAACCTTGTTCTCCAGTTTGTCCCTGTTCTCCTTGCTTACCAGTGGAACCTTCCTTACCTTCTTGACCTGTAGAACCTCTTGCTCCTTTTTGGCCAGTTTCACCTTTTTCTCCTTTTTCTCCTTTTTCTCCAGCTAGACCCTGTGCACCTTGTTCTCCAGTTTGACCCTGTTGACCAGTTGATCCTTCTAAGCCAGCTGAGCCTTGTGCACCTTGTTCTCCAGTAGAACCTTGTTGACCAGTTGAACCTGTGTCCCCTATTTGACCATCACTGGAAGATGAATATCCAGGGATGATAGGATCAAAATGAACATGTTCTAAGCTACCACCTGTGTTATATAATGCAATGTTGGCATATAGTGGTACTGATATTTCATATAAGGATTCATGCACTGGAAATCCATTCACATAGTATATCATCTTTTTTCCATCGTAAATAATAGAGAATACAGATTCACCTGTGCGCTCACCCTCAATGGATTTCACTAGGTTATTGCTTTCATATACACTGATTGATGTATCATTGGTTAAATAAAATCCATAATCTATATTTGATGTATATGTATTCAAGGATGGATTCTTAGAAAGACCCGCAAATAATGTAGAAGAACTGGTTCCTGTAAAACTCATCTTAGAATATAGATAAGCCTCCAGTGAATATATATTTGAATTCCAGCCATCCTCACCATCTTTTAGAACAGTTGATGAGTCTATCACACGAATTATATTGGAATTATTCAACTTATTTGGAACGAAGGTAAAGGTTCCCTTTCCACTTATACCATCCTTTCCATCCTTTCCACTTTCACCAGTATCACCTTTTTCTCCCGTTGTTCCCTGGTCTCCCTTAAGACCTTGAGAGCCAGTATCACCCTGAAGTCCAGTACTACCTGTTGCACCAGTGTCTCCAGTGTAACCTGTTGAACCAGTCTGACCTGTTGAACCCGTGTGTCCCCTCTCACCTCTTGCACCTGTAGATCCTGTGGCACCATCTTCTCCTGTTGCACCTTGTTCTCCTAAAACTTTAGGATCAAAATGGATATTTGTTAGACTATCTCCTAATCTATCAATCCATATATTTGCATATAAGGGATATAGCAAATCAACCTTCGTTTTGTACATCAAATATCCATCAATAAAATATAGAATATCTTTACCATCATATTGAACTCCAAAGACCGTTGTTGGTGTATACATGTTTGTAAAGCTTTTCACCATTTCACCACTTTCGTAAATTGCGATTGTTTTATCTTCTCCAATGCGAAAGGCGTAATTTACATCATTTACAGTTTTTACAAGTCCTGGGTAAGAACTAAGTCCTGCTTGAACACTCACAGATTCCGCACCTGGTGTAAATGTAAGAATAGGATATAGATATCCCTGTACTGAATATGCATTTGAATTCCATCCATCCACTGGTCCAGTGAATGCCCCCTGTGCACCTTGTACTCCCTGAACACCAAGGTCAGCGACTTTGACGACTGATGAAGAATCAAGGATGCGAATTGCATTTTGACCATTCGACCCACTTGGAATCAAAGTAAAGGTTCCCTTACCATATCCTCCTATAGATCCTTCAAGTCCTCTCAATCCTCTTGCTCCTTGTGCACCCGCAAAACCTTGAGCGCCATCTCTACCCGTGTCACCCTTAAATCCCATTATACCCATCTCACCCTTGTCTCCTTTCCTTCCCTGTGCTCCCTGAGCTCCAGTTACTCCATCTGTACCCGCAGTACCTTGAGTACCAACAAGACCCTGGGAACCCTGAGAACCCGTTACACCCTGAGAACCTGTAAAACCTGTGAAACCTGTATCTCCTACCTTACCGATAAAACCCTGTAAACCAGTTGGTCCTATTGCACCCTGGGCTCCTATTCCACCCTGTGCTCCAGTTGTACCTGTTGTACCCGTGGAACCCGTCTGACCTGTGAAACCAGTGAAACCAGTGGAACCAGTGGAACCTTGTGATCCTGTATAACCCGTTGCACCTTGTGCTCCTGTTGTACCTGCTGTACCTGTTGCTCCAGTCTGACCCGTTGCACCCTGCAAGCCTTGAGCTCCACTATAACCCGTTGTACCTGATGCTCCTGTGGTACCTGTTGCTCCAGTCTGACCTGTGGAACCTGTATAACCTTGTGCTCCTGTATAACCTGTTGTACCTGATGCTCCTGTTTCGCCTGTTGCTCCAGTCTGACCGGTCGAACCAGTAGAACCCTGTACTCCTATAGAGCCCTGTGTACCCGTCTGACCAGTTGCTCCAGTCTGACCCGTGGAACCCGTGGAACCCTCTGCTCCTATAGAACCCTGTGTACCTGTCTGACCAGTGGAACCCGTGAAACCTTGTAATCCTATAGAGCCCTGTGTACCCGTCTCACCTGTTGCTCCAGTCTGACCCGTCGAACCTGTAGAACCCTGTACTCCTATAGAACCCTGTGTACCTGTTTGACCGGTTGCACCCTCCAAGCCTTGAGCTCCTGTTGAACCTTGAGAGCCCCTTTCTCCTGCCTGTCCGATCTTACCAGCTTCTCCTGTGAAACCCGTGAAACCAGTGGCACCCTGCAGACCTTGTAAGCCAGTGGAACCTGTGGAACCCTGAAGACCTTGTGCTCCTGTGTGTCCTGTGTCACCCTGTAAACCAGTGGAACCCTGAAGACCTTGTGCTCCTGTTTGTCCTGTGGCTCCAGTTTGTCCAGTGGAACCCTGCAGACCTTGTGCTCCTGTTTGTCCTGTTTGACCCGTGGAACCCTGAAGACCTTGTGCTCCTGTTTGTCCTGTTTGACCCGTGGAACCCTGAAGACCTTGTGCTCCTTGTATTCCACTAGCACCTGTTTGCCCTGCCGTTCCAGGTATAATCGGGTCGAAATGAATATTCTCGACTGAAAACGGTGAATTATTCATACAAAGATTGGCGTGGATAGGGGAGCTTAGAGTTGTAAGGCTTCTATGAATTGAAACACCGTCCTTCAAATATGTTACATATATTCCATCATAAATCATACCAAAGACCGTCGATGTTGTATATGTCCCTGGTACTGTAGCAATGACTACATCACTCTCATACACATTTAGAATTCCAGCATTCAAGAATAGACCATATTGGATATTCGATGTAAGAGTACTTGCAGATGGTACAAGGGAAAATCCAAAAACTAAATTTGCAGATACACTTTGAACGGTAAACGTTAGCTTGGCATAGGTATATGACTCAATCGTGTATACGTTGGCATTCCATCCATTTGTTGAAACAACCTTTCTAACTGTAGATGAATCAAGAATTTGAATTGCACCAGGGATATTCAAGGTGTTAACAGCCAATGTATATGTACCCTTTCCAAACTGACCCGTCGAACCTGTCTGACCCGTGGAACCCTGCAAGCCAGTGGAACCTTGTAAGCCTGTGGAACCCTGAAGACCTGTAGAACCCTGAAGACCCTGCTGACCCGTGGAACCCGTGGAACCCTGAAGACCTGTAGAACCAGTCTGACCCGTGGAACCCTGGAGACCTGTAGAACCAGTCTGACCCGTGGAACCCTGGAGACCTGTAGAACCAGTCTGACCTGTGGAACCCTGTAAGCCTTGTGCACCGGTTTGACCTACTTCTCCCTGTTTTCCAATACGACCTTCTGGTCCTGCTGGTCCAACTAGACCCTGTGCTCCAGTGAAACCAGTGGAACCTTGTAAGCCAGTTTCACCTTTTAGACCTGTAGAACCCTGTAAGCCTTGTGCACCTATGGAACCCGTGGAACCTTGTAAGCCTGTGGATCCTTGTGATCCTGTTAAACCTGTAGAACCAGTCTGACCAGTGGAACCCGTGGAACCTTGTAAGCCCTGTGCTCCTATGGAACCAGTTTGACCCTGTGCTCCGCTAGAACCTTGAAGACCAGTGGAACCCTGTAAGCCAGTGGAACCCTGTAAGCCAGTGGAACCCTGTAAACCTTGTGCACCTATGGAACCAGTTTGACCCTGTGCTCCGCTAGAACCTTGTAAGCCTTCTAAGCCAGTTGCTCCTTGTGCTCCTCTTTCACCTTGTAAACCTTGTAGACCCTGTGCTCCGGTTTGACCCTGTAATCCTTGTGCTCCTGTAAAACCCGTGGAACCCTGAAGACCAGTTGAACCTTGTAAACCAGTTTCACCCTGTAAACCCTTAGCACCTTGCACACCAGTAGAGCCTTGTTCACCAGTAGATCCAGTGGAACCCTGTAATCCCTGTAGACCTTGTGAACCTGTTTGACCCTGCTGACCATCTAAACCCTGTGAGCCAGTGGCTCCTATCTGCCCTACCTTTCCTGCATCACCCCTTGCACCTTGAGCACCGGGAGATCCTTGTTGGCCAGTTACACCATCTTTTCCTTGTAATCCTTGCTGTCCTGCAAGACCCTGTTGCCCTTGTGAGCCTTGTGTACCAGTCGATCCATCACCAGTACCAGAACCGGATCCTGATCCAAAACCCATACGACCCTCATATCTCCAATATGTGATGCTGGGGATCTCACTCGGCTCATTGAACGGAGTGGCGTGGAAAAAGGTTAGATATCCAGCATCGATATCATACTTCCACGGATGATAGGCATCTGCAGATTGTATAACAACGCCAGATGCACTTTTTACGACAATCTGATAAGTTCCCGTTGGGTCATAGTTATCAGGGATGGCATTGGAAAGAATGTTGGTTGTTCCAGGGTTTGCAAGATCTGTTTCTGAATATCTGTAGGATATACCATACTTCAACGACTTCAGGGATAAATTCGTATACTTGACGATATATGGGTACGTTGTGCTGTACTGGCGAATTCCCTTGGTAAACGTGGAATCTGTTATTAAATCTGTCGGAGCCGTGGCAGGTATGTCTTGGGCGAAAATCTGCAACCCTGCGATAATTCTCGGCCGAGCACTCACTGGAACCTCCTGACTGCTTGAAAGTCCAGGGTAAGCGTCAGCGGTTCCAGTATTTTTCTTATCTAGAAGTTCTACCTTCTGGCTATCCGAAGACATTACTATTACGGATATTTTAAACAACAGTTATTTATCCGCTACTATATATCAGTGTTTTATAAGGCTCTGATATTTAGTATCGATATGATTATCTATTGGTATCTATGTAGTCAAAGTTGCTGTTATATACTGGAATGAAAATTTGGTATTCATTGGTATTCCAATTCTGCAGTATAGATTGACTGTCTTACCAAGTTGTATAACTAAGGGAGGAATCTTCACTGAAAAAATGGGTGAAGACGTACCAATCACGCTATTCAATCCATAATATGGGGGTAAGGTATAATCTGTTGGAATATAATAATTTCCTGATGTACTCGATATACCATCTGTAGAATTGCCATTTATCCAGGCGCTTGACATATTCGCCAAATTCGTCGGCACGGGTGTATCAATATCCTCAATTCTGTAAAAGAGCTGAATCTGATTGGTTGAACCTGGTCCAACATAGGCCAAGCTATTTATAATTGAAATTCCTGATGTTCCAACAATCGTAAAACTCAGATGACCATAGACTAAGGTTGGTGCAGGTGTAATTTTCCAGGAAAAAGTTGTATATCTGTAACCAGAGTTTGGAATTGTAGTATAATCTGTAGAATTCGCGATTGAAGGAGTATAATATTTATCCGTATAATTAATATATGCATAAGGCTGACCCGTCGGTGTTGTAAAGGTTCCATTGGAAATCTGTAGTTCCTGATTCTGCGAAATATCTAGAGTCTGATTATACGCTGTATTTGCATAAGGTGTAGTTGTAGCTGGAATAAAGGGCGGGACACCTGAAGGCCCTGCTATAGCCGATGTTACCTGATATCCTATGACATTTGTCGCTGTTGATGATAGAGAAGGTAATGTTTGAGGTAAGGTTGTATACACAAGTGTTACTGAGGGTCCATCTATAATCACAGGTATTCCAGAAGATGTATATAAAGCGGATGTTCCATAAATATTATTGGCTTTCACACTAATCTTGAAAATCGTTGCGTACGAGGAGATTAAGGAATTTGATTTTACATTTGTATTCTTAAATACAACTGTATTATCGAAGGCACCATTTGTTAAACCAGATATCACATTCCGTGTATCCACTTCAGATGACGGCGTCCAGCTACCTGTAATTGCATCTGTATACACGAGCAAGGGACTGCTATAATAATAATGACCCATATTGGTCACGGTGGTTGTCACAGTAAACGAGGGCTGACTGTACAAGACATTAACACCAGATATAGGTTTCGATATATCTCCATTGAATTTTATATCTATTGTAATAATTGTTGGAACTGTCGTTATAAGAGTATCATATTGATACGTAAATGAAGCAGAACCGGTTGCTGATCCTGACTGGTTAACCGTTAAAACGTAATCAGATTGTGACGGTACAAAAGCCGGCGTATTAATCGCAAAAGTATTATCAGATTGTAAGAAAAATCCTGTTTGTGCACCTCCTGGTGTTAAATATGTATCCTTTATAGATGGTGTAAGGGTAAGATGATTCGCACTTGTCGCTTGTGGTGACCCTGCATTAGGGAATCCTGCAAAGTTTATAGATGGCCCTGTTACACTTGATGACCCTGCGACTAAGGATGAAGATAGAGTCATTAGCGTTGTTCCAACTGATGAACCTCTCTGTGCAACATTGTGAACAGGGGTATTAAAGGTCGTCGTGGTAACCCAGGGGGCCACTGAATTTAGAAGACGAGCCTTGGGTGCTCCAGATGAAAGACTGACAATGGTACCATTGCTATAATAGCGAGCTGGGAAATTCAAGGTTCCAGAAAGAGGTGCGATAGGTAGTAGATTCTGTGTAGTTCCTGTTATGGTTGCAACTGGGCCTACCGCTGAACCAGAATTCGTTGCTCTAACGGTAAAGGTATATAAGGCATCTGGGAAAAGTGAGGATGCAGGATACGATAGATTTTGCCCATTTTGTACAGTATCTAAGGAATCTGCTAGAGGTGTTCCATATCTGATTGAGGATGCTATAGATGAATATGTAATTGTATACAACGATATATATAATTTACTTTGAGAATCTGAGGTATCTACATACTGTGGTGCAGTATATGAGAAAGTACCTGTTGTAACATTCAGTGAAAGAAGCAGATTTTGAACGATACTTGGTAAACCTGCATTTGTAAAGACTTTTAAAATCGTAGATGCCTTATTCGTGCTAGGGTTTGTATTCTTGTACCATCCTACTACCTTACTATTTGGACTACTAATCATTGCGGCCAGATTTGTATCGTGATAGATATAGGTCTGTCTTACAGATGCATCTGGAAAGGTTCGTGTTTCAATCTGGTTTGTACCTGCAACCTTAGATAAGATCATTCCAGTGACAAAGGGTGTCCCATCGTGATAATCCAAATAATTCGTGGAAACATTTGTCAGAGTAGATACCATATATGGATTGACACCTGGAGTAGTCGCATTGGAATCTATAGATATCTGCATTGATAGAGTATTGATTGCTGGAACCCAGGAGAATCCAGTTGGAATCTGCATAGGATATTTCCATGGAATAAGCATTTCTGTAGATGTCGTTGTTACCGTTTCAAACACCAGGAAGGGTGGTGGATTCAGGAAATTCGTCATAATCCAAGTATCATTATAGGTTGCATTTCCTGGATCCTTCCAAGTGGTGTTGTAATCTACTCCATCTACCTTCGCTAAGATCTGACCCTGGGTCCCCCCTGGAGGTAGCCCAATACCTTTTGCTCCTTGTGCACCAGTTGCACTGGCAAGACCAGGAACACCCTGAGGTCCAGTATAGCCTTGGGCACCTGTTGCACCTGTCTGTGATGCACTCCCACCAGAACCTTGAGCGCCTGTTGCTCCCACAGACCCTGAACCAGTAAGCCCTCTGCACTGCTGCTGATACAAGAAACGAGCTAGCTGAGAATCTGTCCAAATGAAACTCGGGGCATTGGTTGCTGCTGTAAGAATGGGAAGTCCACATTCATTGAGTTCATAGACATATCCAACTGTATTGTTCCCTGGACCACCACCGATACCGGAAGGGTCAATAGAAGCATTAAATCCATCTACGTCTTCAAGAACTACATCAATATACTCTGGAGATTCATTTGTGAAACTCTTGATTCTGAAGGAGTAGCCATAGGAATTATTTGCTGCCCACATCCCAACAGCAATATCGGTTGCATAATAATACTTATTTCCAGAGTCATATCCTTGTCCATTCGTTGTAAAGGTTGCCGTGTATAGATTTGGATCTGATGTTGGTTGAACATTTATGAATAATACCTCTAGACATATAGGAGGATCTAATGGCATTCCTATTAGTCTATATCAAAAAGGTCAATCGTAAATTGACACAATGAGATATTAATTCAAGATTTGTAAATACAAGTATAAGGCGAATCCAGCCCCATCATTCGATGTGTAAGGGAAGTTTGTCTTATTCATATAATTAAACGTAATGGCCGATACTCCACCATCCAAGGTGACC
>Ga0114971_10000497_pt1 | contig 25410 bp, 22 predicted proteins | sample M_140625_MF_Meta_FD_87320 | JGI IMG/M metagenome (GOLD analysis project Ga0114971, IMG submission 87320) | Freshwater microbial communities from Lake Montjoie, Canada to study carbon cycling - M_140625_MF_MetaG | ecosystem: Environmental > Aquatic > Freshwater > Lake | place: Lake Montjoie...
AATCGCACGAGTGGCTCGGAGCACAGAGTAGTACTCAACTGTGCCTTGGATTTTCCCAGCGCGTCGAATACCTGCGGTATCAACGAGAACAATCTTACGACCATCCCATTCAAACGGAGTGTCAACGGCATCGCGCGTGGTTCCCGCAATAGGACTGACGATTGCTCGTTCTTGACCAAGAATAGCATTCAACATCGACGACTTACCGACATTTGGCCGTCCGACCAAAGCGATGCGAACAACATCACTTTCAATCTGTGGCTCTGGAAGCATCGGAGGAAATGCTTCCACGATGTCATCGAGCAAGTCCGCAACACCACGACCACCAAGTGCACTAATCGGATAAATCTCACCAAGTCCAAGGGAATAGAACTCGGATGAATCCTGTGCCCTTTTTATATTGTCGGCTTTATTTATGGCAAGGAACATCGGGGTCCCCTGGGCTCGCCGGAGCTGATTAGCGAGTTCGATGTCGTTCGGTGTTACGCCTTGGGTCGCATCACAGACAATCAGAATGACATCCGCTTCCTCCATTGCGACTTCGGCCTGAATTCGGATCTGAACCTGCATTGGGTCTTCAGCATCCATGGAGATACCGCCTGTATCTATGAGCGTATACTCTCTACCGTTCCATTCACCATCTGCGTAGAGGCGATCACGGGTGATACCTGGGGTGTCCTCGACAATGGCGATACGTCGCCCTGTAAGGCGATTGAATAAAGTGGACTTGCCGACATTCGGTCGGCCAACTACTGCTACGATGGGCTTTGGCATCGATTTCCTCCCGAGAGTACGGCTAATTTTGGCGTGGCAGTGTACCACGTTGGTTGTGTTAGAGGATGTGTGAAACCTAGGGGAAGGTTGGAGTGTCTATTCCACCGTGAACACAATCCAAGCGCAATGGGCTCCATCCAGACTGGCCGTCGTGACAGTGATGGCCGTTATTGCGATGGTCCCAGCAAATGCTGCTTCAGCGGCTCCACCACCACCCGAGCGTCCGAATTACTTCGCACTTTACCCGCCGCCGGAAACCAAACGTGAGGTGCCATCACTTGCATTTCCAGCCACAAGCACACGACACCCAGACCTGTTCTCACCGAAGCCCTATTTTAAACGTAGGATCAATCTTTTAACCGATTTGTCGATGGACTTCAGGGCCATGGATGGACATTTTACCTCGCCAGAAAGTGCGCTCTCGGGGGTCCGATTTACAATTGATGGTATCGTCGCCAACCCAAAGTCTGGAAATGAACAAGGTGGCATCCGACTACAGATTGTACGCGAATCCCGCAGTGCGACAGACAGAATCGTGCCATCTGAGCTATATGGCCATTACCGCTTTGAGCTGCCAGGAGCGACCGCTACAGCACGGGCGGGACAGTTCGTGCTGCCTTTCGGATTGTCAGCGGTGTATGACACATCGATGCATCCGTTCACGAGTCTTTACAGCGAATCAGTTGGAATCCGCATTGACCGGGGAGCGATGATTGAGGGTGAGTTCGGCCCCTTCCATTATGCGGGGAGCATTACGACCGGTACCGGTCCAAATGCGGACTACGCATATACAAAAACAGTCCTTGCAGCGAGGCTTGACCGGCACTTTCTAACACAATCAGGTCGTATTCAAGTCGGCGGGTCGATGCTTACGGGACGCTTACCTGACAACGGCCCCTTTACCAAGAATTTTCTTTCTGGGAGTACACAGCCTTCATCCATGATTGTCAAGTCTCGATTTGCAGCCGATGCACAGTACTTCGTTGGGAAATACGCAGCCCGAGGTGAAGTCGTGTTTGGCGCCGATGAAGACTCTCCGGTTTGGGGGTTTTACGTAGATGGACGCATGGGTATTTCAGCCCATGAGGGACTTTACGCGGCTGTAAAGCGATGGGATTACCACAACCAGCCACTTTCAAAATTTGAGTCAGCAATCGGATACGAGCGAACCGCTGGAAGGCACCTAACGTTTCGAGCCCTCTGTATTCTGTCGCGCGTCGACCCTCTGGATGCACCAAACCGAACGTTAGTAACACGCTCTACAGTCCTACAGAGTTTTTGGAAGTTCTAAGGCAAGGCTGCATGACCTAGATGGTGACCCGAGTTTAAAGCGCTGCACCGCACTTGGTACAGGGTTTATATGGTGATGCTATAAATGCGCCGCATACACTGCAGTATCCGGATTTGTCAGGGAGCGTCTCTTCTCCACCTTCCGGCATTGGATCGCCTTCAAACAGCTTTGAGAGGTCATACCGATCTTGGCGGGACTGCCGAACCGTGACAATCCCATACCAAACTCCGACAATGCCGCTGAGAATAACTATCACACCATAGACCCGAGTCGCCGGGCTCAGGAGAAATGCGGTGCCCATGACAACAAGGACGCATCCGGCTATCAGCCCAAGATACTGGCGCAAGTTACCCGTTTTCCTTTAGGGCCGCGGCGCCGAGCTGCGGTGCAATTCCGATATACGTTTCCGGACGCAGTGCTTTCAGACGCGTAAGGGCATCCTCTGACAACGCCAACGTCTCGAGGAATTCAAGCATGCCTACAGCATCCACCTTCTGCCCGCGTGTCAACTCTTTGAGGCGCTCGTAAGGACGGTCAAGCCCCTCCACGCGCATCACGGTTTGGATGGGTTCAGCCAGCACTTCCCAGTTTCGATCCAGCTCTGCCAGCATAAAGGTGCGATCAGCATCCAGCTTTCCAATTCCCCGTCCTGCTGCAACGAGAGCCAACAACGCGTGTCCAAACGCAGTACCTACAGCCCTAATAGCACTCGAGTCGCTAAGATCGCGCTGGAGGCGTGAGACCTGGAGCTTTGCACCGAGGTGTTCGAACAAACTGACAGCTAGCCCGATGTTCGCTTCACTGTTTTCAAAGTCTATAGGATTGACCTTATGTGGCATCGTACTCGACCCGATCTCACCCGCTACCGTCTTCTGACGGAAGACCCCAACACTGATGTACGACCAAATGTCCCTGTCAAAGTCCATGAGAATGGTAAGAAAGCGCGACCATGCATGGAATAACTCAGCCATGTAGTCATGGGATTCAATTTGCGTTGTCAGCGGGTTGTACGTCAAGCCAAGTCCTGTGACAAAGCGCTCTGCGATATCTGGCCAGTTTGCATCCGGGAATGCAACCACATGCGCATTGAATGCCCCAACGGCACCATTGATTTTGCCTAAGAATGGGATGGACCTAATCTGTGTAAGCTGTCGGTTCCAGCGATGTACGAATACAGCCAGTTCCTTACCAAGTGTGGTCGGGCTCGCGGGCTGCCCATGGGTTCGCGAAAGCAGAGGGGCATCGAGGAGCGGTCCCGCAAGACTACGGACCTTTCCAACAACCTCTTCGGCCTTGGGAAGCATCACATTCCCAATTGCCCCTTGCAGCATCAGTGCATGGGAGAGGTTATTGATATCCTCTGATGTACACGCGAAGTGAACCCATTCAGACAAGTCTTCTAGGGATGTCCCGGCGAGATTACGCTTTATCCAGTACTCAACAGCCTTTACATCGTGGTTGGTTGTCCGCTCAATTTCCTTGATGCCTAGTGCCGAATCGTTGTTGACGCTGCAGGCAAGGTTACGGAGAAGCTGAATCTCATCAGCATGCATTGCACGGATAGCTTGTAATGTCGGCTCGGATGCCAAGTGAATCAGCCACTCAACCTCAACCGTGACCCGGGCTCGAATCAGCGCAACTTCGGAGAGATATTCCTTGAGCGGCGCAACACTTGTTTCATAGCGGCCATCTAAGGCAGACAATGCATCTATTGACATACTTTACTCTAGCTTCCTAAACCATCCAACGTACTTGCACGCACCCCCCATGTTCCAACCCAAACATCCTCTGGAGACAGCTTTGTAAGCCCCCATTCAGGATGGTTAAAGCCATCGGAAGCACAGCTCATCGGCTCAATCGCAAGGGCTCGCCGTTTCCGGCCATCAACCAGCGTATCCCCAGTGAAGAGTACGCAGTTTGGATACGCATCCACATCCATCCAGACTTCGACTTCCAAGTCTTTACCCGATAGACAAACAACGGGCCTTGTGCCCTGCGGCGTAACGAAACAGTTGTCAATCACCTGTGCTCCGATGACACGGGCACTTCTGAAATCAACGCCTGCATCCGCAACATCCAGAATCGTCCCCGTCGGAATCAGTTCTTCGAACTCTAAGACCCTCTCAAAGGGAACGGTCAACAAACACGTATCGACAAAATTATCCCCTGCGACAAAGTAACTATGGAATCCAATCGCAAACGGCGCGCATTCCTGCGAGAGGTTTTTGACATTTGCCGTGACTTCAAGCCCATTTGCCGTCAGCGTATATTTGAGTTGCAAGCGAATCGAAAAAGGATATCCGCTGACGGGCTCCGTCTGAACAGCAACAACAACTTCGGTATCCGATTGCGTAACAACATCCCACCGCAGCGTGCGCACAAACCCGTGTATTGCGTGGACTCCGGAGCGCTCGTTGACCGTCAACGCATAATCCTGACCATCAAACTGGTAACACCCTTTGTTGATTCGACCCGGGAACGGCGCAAGAATGTCTCCTTCAGCCCCGATGCGGTCATCAAAGTCCACATATGACGTTGTTACAGGGTAACCATGCAGCCACATTCCTTGTAACCCGCCACCACGGAGGGAAACATCGGCTTTATAGCCAAATCCGGAAATCGAGATGGAATCCATTACAGTCCCCTCGCTGCCATCCACGCGGCACAAACATCAAGTTTATCTGTGCCGATCCAGCTCACACCGGCAGCATCCAGAATTCTCCAGCCTGCTGGCGTATCCGGTAAGCCCCAAAATCGAGATTTGATTCCCAGGTCATCTGCGCGGCGCACATAGTCTGACAGCCATGCCCGATGCTGACGTGAGATGAGACCGCTTCCAAACCATGGAATATGGGACAACCAGGCTTCACTGACCATCCTGAATACGCCAGGTTGTGGTGATTTCAGGTCTTCGATACGTGCATCTACAAAGATGTTCCGTTCACGTCTAGCAGCAAGCTGACGTGTTGGCCTGTCTCCTGAAAGTATGATTTCCAGTGCATTCGGAATGTATTCCGTGCTGCCACCGTGGCTCAGCCAGCGCTCGTAGGGCTTCAATGCACGGTCAAGTATCGGAAGCACATCGGCGGAATTTGCTTTGATGTCAATCATTAACTGAAAGGTGCCAATTCCAGACTGAACGCTCCCCGTTCGCTGTATCCGCTCCATCATCGGTCTAAGATAGAGCGCCTCGAGCGTTCGTTCAGGACGAACATCCTTGCGGTCATGAGCGACAAGAAGCTTGCCATCAACGAGGTAGATGTCCGCTTCAACAGAAGCAAATCCGGCATTTAGCGCATCAAGTAGCGGCCGAGTGTGTTCGTAATCGTTATGCGAATGTGCCCGTGCGTGAACGTTCATGTCATTAGCCCTCTTGAATTGCGCGCCAACCGATATCCCGGCGGAATTGACCACCATCCATGTGAATACGATCCAGTGCTGTGTATGCCCGCTCGCGGGCTTCCTCGAAGCTATCACCCGTTGAAGTGACCGTAAGGACACGTCCGCCACTTGAGTGAACGGTGCCATCCTCGGACAAGCGTGTTCCAGCGTGAAACACAGCAACCGCATCAAGTTTTACGGCATCATCCAGCCCAGTGATAACATCGCCTGTCCTAACAGAACCCGGATAGCCATGCGCTGCGAGGACGACAGTTACGGCACTGCGTCGCGAAAATACAACATCGATTTGATCAAGGCGTGCATCCACACAGGCATTGATTACTTCAACCAAATCAGTTTCAAGCAACGGAAGCACAATTTCTGTCTCGGGATCACCGAAGCGGCAATTGTATTCAAGACACATCGGCCCTTCTGAAGTCAGCATGATTCCCGCGAAGAGAACGCCACGATATGGGATTCCCGTAGATTTGATGGCGCGCACCGCCGGTTTGATGATGACATCGCACATTGCGTTGATTTCATCCTGAGAAATGCCCGGCACTGGACCGTAAGCTCCCATGCCGCCTGTGTTTGGCCCTGTATCACCCTCACCAATACGTTTATGGTCCTGCGCAAGGAGCATCGGGACAACCGTATCGCCATCGACAAAAGCCATTAGGCTAACTTCTGGACCCGTTAGGCAGGCTTCAATGACAACTTTGTCACCGCTCGCAGCAAACTCGCGCTTTACCATGATGCGCGTGATGGCATCATTGGCTTCCTCGATGCTGGCCGCCACTACGACGCCTTTTCCTGCGGCATCTCCATCCGCTTTAATTACAATCGGAAATGTTACGGCCGAAAGGTATTCAAGAGCTGAAGTAGCTGTTTCAAACACTTCAAACGCAGCAGTAGGAACGCCGGCCTGCTTCATCAGCTGTTTCGAAAACACCTTTGAACCTTCGAGCTGGGCATTTTCAGCGGTAGGACCGAAGATACGCAACCCTGCCGCTTCAAAGACATCCACGACGCCAAGAATTAGCGGCTTTTCCGGGCCGACAACGGTTAGGTCTATTTGTTGGTGCTGTGCGAACTGGACAAGTCCGGCAATGTCGGTAACCGCTATGTCAACATTTTCAGCAACGGCTGCCGTCCCCGCATTACCAGGTGCACAATAAACTTTATGGACATCCTTGGATTGCGCGAGCTTCCAGCAAATGGCATGTTCGCGTCCACCACCACCGATCACGAGGATCTTCATATCGAGACTGCCTCCAATAAACCGGACGTATCCAGGTCACATAACAACAAAACAGATGCGGCATTTGCAAAACATCCGGCACGGTGTCTAACCTGAAAAAAGCATCTTGTGGTGGCAAAAATCCACCATAGTCCAACCAGAAATCCAACACGCCCGAAGCAGACGCGCATCACAACAAACTATCATCCGAGCGCTGTGCCAAGTTCTCAAAGCGCGCAAACTTAGGAATGAATGCCAGTTTCACGGTGCCCGTGGGGCCATTACGCTGTTTCGCGATAATGAACTCAGCTTCTTCTGCATCGTTGTAGGCATTATCCGATGCCTTAGCGGCATCTTTATGGTCATCATCTTCGATGGTGACGGCCTCTTTACGGGCATAGTAGGCTGGACGGTAAATGAAGCCAACGATATCGGCTTCGGACTCGATTGAACCAGACTCACGGAGGTCGGAAAGCATTGGCCGTTTGTCTTCACGCTGTTCAACACGTCGTGAAAGCTGCGAGAGCGCAACGACGGGACAGTCCATTTCTCTTGCAAGATTTTTGAGGCCGCGGGCGATTTCGGTGATCTCGTAGTTTCGGCTTTCCGCATCCTTGGATGAACCACGCATCAGCTGGAGATAATCGACAATAACCAGATCTAGACCATGCTCAGCTTTTAGACGACGGCATTTGGAGCGCATCTCGAGGGCCGACATATCGGTTGTGTCATCGATGAAGAGGCTACACTTCCAAAGTCTGTCCACTGCTTCCGCGAGGCGCGTCCAGTCATCCGCATGCAGGTGTCCTGTTCGAAGGCGGTGTGCATCCACGCGCGCCTCGGAACACATCATTCTCTGCGTAAGGGATTCCTTGCTCATTTCAAGCGAGAACACGGCTACAGTCTTACCAAGGAGAGCAGCGTTTTGCCCCATCGTAAGAGTTAGCGCGGTCTTCCCCATGGATGGTCTCGCGGCAACAATGATTAAGTCACCCTTTTGCAGCCCAGATGTCATGTAGTTTAGATCGATGAATCCAGTGTCTACACCGGTGGTGACATCCTTTGCCGAATAGAGATGTTCGATTTTGTCAAATGTCTCTGACAAGAGCGGCTTCAGGGGAGTAAATCCTCCCTGTCGCCTACGCTGTCCAACATCGAGCATCAACTTTTCAGCCTGATCGACGAGAACATCTACGTTGTCCGGATCCTGATAGGCAAGCCCTGCAATCTCCGAGCTAGTTTCAATTAGCTTACGTAGTATTGCTTTTTGCTGCACGATTCGGGCGTAGTACGTTACATTGGATGTCGTCGGGACAAACTCGCCTAGCTGCATCATGTAGGCAAGACCACCTACAAGTTCGAGGTGATTCCGGCGCTGTAGTTCTTCCGAAAGCGTGACGATATCGACAGGCTCACCCTTTTCGGAGATTGCCAGCATCGCCTCATAAATTCGGGCATGCGCTTCACGGTAGAAATCATCCCGAAGCAGCAGCTCACTGGCACGCTCAATCGCAGCACGTTCGCCGAGCAGCATCGCGCCTAGAACAGCCATTTCGGCTTCGATATTTTGGGGTGGTATACGTTCCAGCATCTGTTAGAAATCATAAACCCCCGGAGGCATCCCAGCCTACGGGGGTTTGCAGAGGTTTTGTCCCCGATTAGGCCTTGTTTACAGAGACCGTAAGCTCGACGGTGATTTCACGGTGCAGCTTTACAGGCACAGTGAATGTCCCAACAGCTTTGATGGGGTCATGGAGGTTAATTTTGCGCTTGTCAACCACCACACCAAGTGTTGTGTGAATGGCAGTTGCGATGTCAGCGACTGTGATCGAACCAAACAAGCGATCACCAGAACCAGCCTTCGCGGTTATTACGACTGTTTTGCCTTCAATAGCAACCTGTGCTGCTTGAGCAGACGACAACAGTTGTACAGCCTTGCGATCTTCAGCAGCAAGCTTGATTTCGAGCTGACGAAGCGCACCACCAGCAGCTTCGACTGCCAGCCCACGTGGGAACAGGTAGTTGCGTGCATAACCATCAGCAACAGCGACGACCTCGTCCTCGCGTCCAACCTTTGCAATATCCTTATTCAGAATTACTTTCATCTCGTTACCTCTTCCACTGAATGCCAATGACGGGTCCGCCAGTACGACCAATCCCGTCGTAGCCAGCAAACAATGCTGTACCTGCACTCAGACGTTTCCGCACACGGGCATCGGCCGTAATCGAAACCGGATTCCAGACATCCAAGCGGAAGTCATATCCACGAAACGATTGGTCAAGCCCCACACCCAATTTCCCAGCAAACAACCCATACCTGAGTACACTGCTGTCGCTACGAATCAAGCCTTGTTGAATATCCACCCGGTTACCTTCTGTTGCATCGAATAACCCGAGGCGAAGGTAGCTGTCTGGAGCGAATCCAGGCACAACCGAATGGACATCCTGTCTAAGGCGCCCGGACTTTGTACCGTATCGCGCATCGAAGGTCAAGCCAGGTTCTGCAATCTCAGGGATGTTCGTGCCAGGTTTTGCTGATCCTCCGCGACGCTCGCCCGGTAAACGGATTGATTCAGCTCTTTTCGTGATGCCCTTGATGGACTCACTTGTGTCTTTCACATTTGCAACTGTTGAGCGAATGTCATTGCCGAGAACGGGATCGTTCACCAGTTTTTCAAGGCCGGCTACCGTCTCATCCAGCTTTTGGGTGATCTTGACGGTGTTTGCAGTGATGGCTTCCATGTTCGCGACGGAGCCCTTGATTCCAGCCGTCATCGTAGGATCAGTGAGAGTCAGGCGAAGGTCATCCACGAGCTTTGCGATCGTTCGGACTGTTTCGTTTGTAGCCGCTACGGAATCCTTTATCGCAATTCGATTGTCAGAAACCGTTCCCCTGAGTTCCTGTGTAAGTCCGACCGCTTCATCGGCGACTTTCTTACCGCTTTGCGCCGCACCGCGAACATCGCTAAGGAGTCCATTGGTCTGCTTGGTCAACTGCGTTAACTGCAACTCTATTTTCGGGACAAGGCTTGCGGTGGATGCGCTAAGTTCAGCGGCATTTTCCATAATGCGTTCGGCCTGCTTCAATGCACCCGGTAGCTGCTCGGATGCGAGACGCAGGTTGTGCACTGTTACCCGGATATCTTCCTGAAGCTGCTTATCGCTCATTACAGTGTCAACCTTCGTCAGAACAGAGTCTGCTGTATTGACAATCCCCTCCATGCCTTTGGTGTCACGCCCCGTCACAACTGTATTTTCGCTGATGCGCGTCGGAGCCGTTCCCATGGTCACTTGCACGTATGGAGGTGAACCAATCAACGGCGTAACAATTTCGAATTGTGTATCCGCTGGAAGTGGATACTTGTTCTCGACGCGAAGCGTCAGTCTGGCTTTATTGTCTACCAAGTCAATATTGTTTACAGAGCCAATATGGATTCCAGCAAGCCGTATTGCAGAGCCAACCACAAGACCCTTGGCATCCGAGAAATCGACTTTAACATCGGTCGTGGATGCGGCAGAAAGGTTTCCGCGGAGGGTTGTTATGGCGTAGGTAACCCCGGCAACGGATGCCAATACAGTTAGACCTACCAACAAGCTCCGCTGACTGTCACGCATCGCTGCGACTACCTCCTGTATGCATCCGGGTTTGAATCGGTCCCGTCACATCCCCAGCTATGAACTGCCTTATCACCAGGTCACTCGAATCCCGGAAAGCATCGCGGGAGCCATCAAAATGAACCTTTCCACCGTATAACATAACGACACGGTGTGCAATGCGCATCACAGATGCCATGTCGTGCGTGACTACGATGCTGGTGACATTACGGCGTTCGCGAGTTTCGACAATTAAGAAATCAATAGCGGCTGCGGTGACGGGATCCAGCCCAGATGTCGGCTCATCGTAGAGGATGACATCCGGCTCGGTAGCAAGGGCCCGTGCAAGGCCAACCCGCCGGCGCATCCCACCTGAAAGCTCAGAAGGCATCCGGCGCTCAATCCCAACCAGGCCAACATCGAAGAGCAAATCCGTCACCCGTCGCGCAATGTCAAGTCGGCTTAGCCCTTCGTAGCGGCTACGGAGTGGCCCTTTCCGAATTCCAAAGACCACATTTTCAAACACTGACATGCTGTCAAACAATGCAGCATACTGAAATACAAAGCCCATTCGCGCACGGATTGCATGCCGTTGGGACTCTTTCAGCGCGGTGATATTAACGTCATCGATGTAGACATTCCCAGCTGTCGGTTCTACCAAAGCAGACATACATTTGAGGAGTGTTGATTTCCCGCACCCAGACAAACCGACAACACAGACCAGCTCTCCTGGATTGATTGTCAGGTTGATGCCCTTCAAGACGCTCAGAGGGCCATGGTCGACACCAATGTCTTGCAACCGGATTCTGACACCTTTCGATGTGTTCACAGCGCAAGACCACCATTTGTCGTAAAGGTAATCAGGAGGTCCGCAAGGAAGATCAGCGCAAGAGACAAAACGACAGCACGGATCGTACTTGACCCTACCCCAGCAGCACCGCCTGTGGAGTTCAGACCTTCATTACAGCCGATGACGCCAACGATACACCCGAAAACCATCGCCTTATAAAGGCCCTCAAAAATATCAGAACCGGAGTGCTCCAGTGCATTGCGAATGCTAGTAATGTACTGCTGGGTTGAGACACCATTAGAGGATGCCACCAAGCCACCGGCGGCAACGCCCATCAGATCAGAGAGCACTGTGAGCACCGGTAGCATCAATGTGCAGGCGAGAATCCGCGAGCTAGCAAGGTAGCGGACGGGAGAAAGCCCCATCACACGGAGGGCATCAATCTGCTCACTCGCGCGCATCGCACCAAGCTCAGCCGCAATCGAACTCCCAGCTCTTGCCGTCAGCATTATGCCGGCAATCAGTGGCCCGGTTTCGCGAACAACCGTGATTGCGACAATGCCACCGACTAGCCCAGATGCACCGTAGTTTTTGAGGGACATCACGGTGTAGTAAGCAAAAACAGCGCTTGAGAGTCCAACAGTCGTGCCAGCAATCGGAAATGTCTGAACCCCGAGTAAAAACCATTGCCTGATGTGGGTAATGAGGTCGGTCTCGCGAATCCCAGACACTGCCTCCGTGAGCACAAGAAAGACATCACCGATGTAACGGATAACAGATAAAGGACCACTGATCACGACTTGGCGTGAAACACGCCCGACACCCTCCAGAACCAGAGTCGTCTCATCTGCAACCTCGTTCATTGTCCGCTTAATACCAGTCGGTCGGGTCGCCATATTCACCTCCAGTCTATCCTGAGACATCACCACGATGTAAGTGACAATCGCTCTGTTAGCGGTACAATATGGACACGGCAGCGGGTCGGCTCCGAACCAGGTCAGGGCGGAAGCAGCAGCCTTTAGGAGCACGGCCCGTGTGTCGGAAACTTTCCACACAATAACCGGATGGCTTACCAGTCCCTTTACCGCAAGTACCGCCCCCAGACATTCTCCGATGTCGTAGGTCAGCAACATGTTGTCCGAACGCTACAAAATGCCCTTCAAACGGGTCGCGTGGGACATGGCTATCTTTTCACGGGTACCCGAGGTACGGCCAAAACAACGGTTGCACGCCTCCTTGCTAAAGCACTGAACTGCGAATCAGCCGACACGTACGTCACCGAACCTTGTGATCAATGCGAAGCATGCCGAAGGATCACAGCGGGTACTTGTATCGATGTCGTTGAGCTCGATGCCGCGAGCCACCGCGGTGTTGCCGATATTGAAGAGGTTCGGAAAGCGGTCGGCTACGGCCCGATGCAGCATCGGTACAAGGTTTACATCATCGATGAAGCCCATCAGCTCTCGAGCGATGCCAAAGATGCGTTCCTCAAGACACTTGAAGAGCCGCCAGCAAATGTTGTCTTCATCCTTGCGACAACCGAACCGCAGTCTATTCCCATAACAATCCGCTCCCGGTGTCAACAGTTCGACTTTCGCCGCGGAACCATAGCTGACATCAGCGGGCGTCTCAGCTATGTCCTCGGGAGTGAAACGCGCCAGATGTCCGATGGCGCCATTCTTGCTGTTGCGCGTGCAGCAGAAGGAAGTTATCGTGACTCCCTCTCGCTCCTTGAGCAGGTGCTCGGGTTCACGGATGGTGCAATTGAAGTTTCTGATGTCGAGTCAGTCCTTGGGTTGTTGGAAGCTGACCACTTGTATGCATTGACGCAGGCGATGGCAACTGGCGACATGTCTGGCGCGATCCAGCTGGCAGATGAGATTCTAGATGAAGGCAAGGATGCCCGTTCGATTCTCAGGTCCGTTGCAAGTCACCTGCGAGACCTTTTGGTGTATCAGCTGTCCGGTGCAGCAGTATTTTCAGACCGCACAGAAGATGAACTTAGCAAGCTCGCACAGTTCACTAAAGGCATTGGAAAGCAGGTCCTGTTAAATGCCTTGGACACAATCCACAAGGCCCAGGCAGACCTCCGCTGGAACCAGCAACATCGCCTCGTGATCGAACTGGCATTTGCGCGAGCCTGTCGTCCAGTCGAACAGGTAGTACCTCAGGTTACTGCTGTGATTACACCTCAACCAAGGCAGATGGAAACACCTAACGCCCGTCCACAGACGACACAGGAACATGCTGTCCCATCGTTCCGCGCAGCAGTCCCGACGGACCAAAATCGTGTGGCGTCTACACCGCCGCCGTCAAGTGCTGCAGAAGCATCTCCCATCGGTCAACAGGCAGCGGCTGACTCCGGTATTGCCCCGGTTGTACCTGCTGCACTTGCAGCGATTCGTGCTGCGAGGGCAGCAGGCAGACCCGCGCCGGTGCCCGCAGCACCGGATGCAAAACTATCCGTGACGCCAGCAGACGCATCGCTGGGGCTCCAACAATCTATATCCGTTGCCACTCCGACGAAAGTCAACACTGATAACGGACCTGAGGATACATCCAGCTGGTCACTTAGCGATGTCCTTGCGGTGTGGCCCTCATTTCTCTCTGCGGCCGAGGCAATCAGCAAGCGTGCTGGAGTGATGTTGGCATCTGCTAGGCCTATTGGCGCATCGGATGGCGTCGTGGAAATTGCGTTTCACAGCTCAGCACATAAAGACATGATGAGTGATCAAAAGCAATCGGACTTTGTCCGTAAAGTGCTTGGTAGGTCACTCGGATTGACTGAACCTATCAGAGGTGTGCGTTTTGTCCTTGAAGTCCCTACAGTCGTAGTAGCGGACACGGGTGCTGGCAATAAAACGTCAGGCGACACCGCAAACGATGCATCCGAAAATGCACGAAACGCAAACGATGATGAAGCAGTAGCAAATGCTGGTGCTCCGGATGACCCCCTGTTGCGAGAGGTCCTTGAGGTCTTCGGGGGCAAGATGTTGGAGCATCCAATACACTGATCGCAAACGAAGCAATTTGAAAGTGAGTTTATGACAATGGCTAATCCATTTAAAGGTTTGGGCGGCGGCGGTGGAAACCCACTTGGCGGTGCAGGTATGGCCAAGATGATCGAACAGGTTCAGAAGAAGATGTACGAAGATGCAGAAAAGATGAATGAGCGTCTTGAAGCAGCACGTATCGAAGGAACTGCCGGCGGTGTTATCAAGGCTGTTGTTGATGGCAACGGTCACTTAATGACATTGACAATCAGTAAGGATGCGGTCGACCCCGATGACGTCGAAACATTACAGGAACTGATTTTGACCGCGGTCAATGGTGCCATCAACACGGCAGAAGACCTGCGCAACGAAGAACAGCGTAAGCTGATGCCAAATATCCCTGGTCTCAATCTCCCAGGACTTGGCTAGGCACCTCTAAGCTTGTCATCATACGCACGTCCGTTTGCCAGATTGGTGGCGGAATTTGAACGTCTGCCAGGCGTTGGTCCTAAATCGGCCCAGCGCCTGGCTTTTCACATCCTAAAAATGGATGCCGAGGCTGTGCAGCGCCTCGTTTCGGCAATTGATGATGTCAAAGCAAATATGAGGCAATGTTCTGTATGCTTTCACGTTACCGATCAGGAACTTTGTGATATCTGCTCGGACCAACGGCGGAATCAGGCAATCCTATGTGTAGTGGCGGAATCGCGCGACCTGATCGCACTGGAAAAAACCGGTGAATTCCGTGGCAGGTACCACGTCTTGGGTGGCCTCCTCGCTCCGATGGATGGTGTGGGGCCAGAGCAGTTACGCATCCGAGAGCTGCTTAACCGAGTTGCAGAAGCATCCTATGATGAGCTAGTCATAGCCACGAACCCAAGCATCGAAGGGGATGCGACGGCGCTTTATCTTGCAAAGTTGTTGAAACCTTTCGTCGGCAAGGTGTCTCGGATTGCACACGGCATCCCTGTTGGTGGGGATATTGACTACACAGATTCAGCGACGCTGATTCAGGCATTTGATGGGAGACGGGAAATTTGATGGCTTCGCTCAGGTTCGCAACGATATTGGGAATGGCTGCTTTTGTTTCCGTGTTGAGCCCGGCGTTGGCAGTTCCCCAAGATACTCCGAAGGCATTGTTCCGTCTTGCAAAAGACAACGAATATCTGTTTCTTACCGTAAAGGTCGAAACAACAGATATTCAAGGATTGACAAAGGGATTAAGCCCGCAAAGCATCCCGGCAATCCTGAAGGACGACTGTGTCACCCTGTCACTTTTACCTGATGGTGGTAAACCTGTCACGATAACCTATTCACCCGCTGGTGGATTTGGATACACCAAGGATGGCATTCCAACAGCCTATTTCAAAATGAAATACGGTATTGGCATTGATGGAACCATCGGGGATGCCACCGATAAAGATAGCAGCTGGCAAGTTGAAGCCGCGATACCGTGGGATGCCATTGGCTGTACCCCAAGCACCCCACTGCGTGGCTTTCTTCAGATGCGAAAAAAAGGTGCTGGGGCTGTAGTAACATTCCCAGATGGTGTCGATACGGCAACGCCAGCAACGTGGCCCACGCTGTCATCCGCTCCCTTCATGCTTTTGTCAAAGACGACAATTCCACTGATCGATGGACGTATCGACAAAACAGAGTGGCCAGAAGCTGAAATCCAGATTGTATTGCCGGCATGGCAAACCAAGCAGGCATCCACTGTCATCGCGATGCAACAAGGCGTTGCCCCAACGCTGGATGAAACACGAAACCCAGCCGGCATCAAACCAATTGGAGCACTATACTTTGCAGCCACAAATGCAGACCTCCTAAAGCCATCTTCTCCAACCCGTGGCGTCATAGCCCGGGATGGCAGTATCGGATTTACCGATCAGCCCTTCCTCGGGATGGGCCCTTGGTACTCAAGCGACCGTGTGGATCATCATCGTCGTGAGCTCCTTGGGATGCAGCGTGCTGGTATCGACGTTACCTTTTGCGTAACTGGCGGCACTGGCGTTGCTGCGGTACTGGACATGAAAGCCCAGATGGTTCTTTCTGCAGCAAAGCAAGAGCTGTCTCTCCGCGGTGAGGCGACTCCTGCATTGGCTCCGTACATTTCTATCCCAGCTGATGATGCTCCTCTTGATGTGACAACTCCAGCTGGTGTGGATAGGCTCTGGGACATTATTCAACGCTGGGTGATTGCAACTCCACCCCAAATGAGACATATGACTCCTGTCGGTGCTGTGACGCCGACAGGAACAGTGATGGCTATTCCGGTGGTCATCGATGGAGAATCAGTCATTCTCCCGTCAGATGGATTCTGGGCAAATACCCTCCGGCAACGGTTTGCAGAGCGCTTTGGCGCAACCACTGGCAGCCCAACATTGATCTTCATTGGTGGCGAAAAGCTAACATCCAATTCATCAGGTCTATTTGCTTCCGTTAGCCGAAATCTTCGTCCATCATCGCCAAGGATCGCCATCGTAAGCCCGGGAGGACAAATGCCATTTATTCCCCGCAAGCTTGGTGAGACCTATAAGCAAAGCTGGGATGCATCCCGTAATGCTGACTGGATTCTTATCAACTCCTGGAATGACTTTGCCGCTGGCAATGAAATCGCCCCAAGCCGCCAATACGGCGAAGGCTATGTAGGTCTCACCCGCCTCTATAAAACGAATGGGACCTCCGGGTCTCTGGTCGATGTTCGTGTTCAAACATCCGGCGTCCCAGCGATAGTTGCATCACCAGAACTCTTTGTCGCAAATGTCGTTATCCAAAATAAGGGCACTGCACCTCTTGAACCGAGCGCCGTGAAAGTCGGCTATCGCTGGCTTCAAAACGACAAGGTAATCGCATCCACGCCTACCAGCAGTCGACTGACATCGTTGCTCGCAGGAGGAACATCGGTTACGACAAAGGTAGCAGTCCTTTGCTCGATTGATGGCTCAACTCCCCTTCCAGATGGCGACTATGTACTGGAATTTGTAACGGAAACCGCTAATACCACCCGAACAACAAGCCAGGTGGTAACGGTTAAGTCAAAAACATCGTTTGCTGAAATCCGAGCCACATCTTTGTCGCCGTTACAGAGAACGGGAGCGCGTGTTCCTGTAACGGCTGATGTCCGGTTCGCAGGTTCGAATGGGATTCCTGCTGGAGCCTACAAACTGTATTGGCGGATCCTCACAGCTGACAAAACCATGGTCCTTGCGACTGGAGAGACACAGCAGGGCAAAGTCTTGCGCCCCGGCGCCTGGGAACAACTTCAGGCGACAGTCGATTTTCGTGATGCAGACCGGCAGGCACTTGCTGGTGCATATCCAGAACAAACTGGGACAGCGGAAGGTGCAACTCTACCCAGCCACGTTTGGGTGCAGTTCCTCGTGAAAGACTCAGAAGGCAATGTCCTAACAGAACCTTTTGAACAATCTGCGGCTGTTTATCCAGGTAATGAAGAAGCGCGGGTACGATTGGTAGCACCATTTGGACAGACAACCTTCGCAGCTGGAGCTGAAGGGCATGTTGCGGTCAACATCGCAAACACGGGAGTTGAAAAGTGGACAAAGGGTTCGATTGGCCTGACAGGTAGATGGTTTCAGGCTGATGGATTCCCATTGTCTATGAACCTGGCGCTGCCGACCGAATACATCAAGACAGAGTTGCCTGTAGGTGAGAGTACTGATCTGCAAGTCACCTTCCGCGTACCGGACCGTCCAGGCCGTTACATTCTGGCAGTTCTCCCGATGCGTCCGCCCGATTTTTTCCTGACAACGCATCCTGTTACACGGAGTGAGGACGCCATATTTGTCGGTGTCACTGTAACCGGTGGCCGTGCTGTGATGATTGACTTGCAGGACAAGTTTGACACAGACGCGGTTGCTTATGAAAATGCTCCGCGAGATGGCGATGTAGATGGCCTTGGAGGAACATTCCCCGGTGAATGGTTCCCGGCAGATCGCTACGGAATCAATGCTGGCCAACTGTTTTTCCCAAGCGGCTACGCAAGCGACATTTCAAGTGAAATCGTACGATCCACATCGTTTAAGTTCGGCTCGACCGCTCCTGGCGCCAAAAATGCAGTTTCCGGAAAAGGCCAGCGCATTGATGTTCCTGTTAATAAATACGTCGCACTGCATATCGCGGCCGTACTGATTGGCAAAGAACCAAAACCCGTGCAGCTGACGCTACGCTACAAAGATGGCAAAACGGAAGTGGTTACACGCACCATCCGGGATTGGACATCACCTGTTCGGGTAGATGAAGCCATTTCGATGCGTTTTCCACGTAAACGAATGCCTACCGGTGACCAGGATGCTCTCCTGGCATGGCAACACTTAGTGATACCCGTGCGCCCATCCGTTGATCTTATTGGAATCGACCTTCCGAAAGATGCATCGCTCAAGATCTTCGCAATCAGTTTAGAGCGGTAAAGTGCTCCGTGTATTGGGTAGGATGAACGAGTCTCTGGACAGAAGAATACTCTGTCTGTTGAAACGTGACAGAGATGTGGAGATAGCCTGAATGTCAGTTTGGGACGTTATCATAGTTGGTTCCGGGCCGGCGGGTGCGACCTGTGCATGGAAATGTGCTGAAAGCGGTTTGAAATCCCTTCTGATTGACAGAAATGCCACATTCCCACGTTACAAACCGTGCGGCGGTGGAATCCCTGTGTCGCTTCAAAACCATGTGAGTGGTCTGAATCCTGATGGCTTTCTCGAAACAACAGTTACACATCTACGCCATTCCTGGAAGGGTAAAGACCCGGTCCTTGCACCGATGCTCACCGCAGATGACAAGCCATCCGAGGTTTGGATGGTGATGCGTCCGAAATTTGACCATTACCTGCAAACCCGTGCGGAGTCAGAGGGTGCAACTGTCATCCTAGGTGCTCGTGTGATGCAGGTCGAAGCAGATACGACTGGTGTAAATGTCACCACTGATGATGGCAATGTGCATCGGAGTCGCTATGTGGTTGGCGCGGATGGTGCCAAGGGTGTCGTTGGCTCGCGTGTCGGTTTACGGCTGAATAAACGCTGGGGTATTGCTCGTGAAGCTGAGATTCCGTACGAAAATGCTACGCCAGAAAATCCGTGGCACCCGCAGCTTGAAAAAGGAGCTTGTTACCTAGACTACGGAACCGTCAAAAACGGCTATGCTTGGATCTTTCCTAAACTTGGTATTTTGTCAGTTGGTGCCGGCATGCTGACTCCGAAAAAGCCAACTCCAGCGGGGCTAAACACAGTCGGGATCACCCTTCTGAACGCGATGAAGACGCAGCTCACATCTGCTGGATTATCAACGGATTTACTGGGAACAGACATCAAGATCTGGGCGCATCCCATCCCCTATTGGACGGGTAACGAGCCAATTGTGGATGGCACAGGCAGAGTATTACTCATCGGCGATGCCGCTGGCCTTGTGCAACCTCTCTTCGGAGAAGGAATTCAATATGCGGTGCGGAGTGGTGCTCAGGCCGCCATACATATCGCAGCCGATACTGTTTCCAGCTACGCCGACAGTATTAAGTCGATGTTTGGCGGTGAGTTTGATGCGGCGAATCGCGTGGCAAAACTCTTCCACCGGACGCCGTATCTTTCCTACAAGCTAGGAGTGAAGAATCCTGCCGGGACCAAGCTGGTTGGCCGCCTGATGTCGGGGGATTTACACCTAGAAGGAATAGAGCAGCGCATCATGGACCGGCTCCGACCATCGGTGACAAGACGCTAACGAAAACGTGCAGATTGATCTAAGTATCATCCGAATATACATTCACCGAAGCGTTCACACTGGTTTTTGCTTACTTTGTGAATGTGTGCTGTGCTCATAGGATTAAGTCTGTGGGTCATTTTGCTCTTGAACGCGCAACTTCCACTGAAGTTGCTAAACAATACATACTTAATAATGTATTAACCAAATGGCAGCCTAATGGTTTATTTACATCTCATAACATGGTGAAAAGTCGTTACAATTCGGTTTCAAACCTATAATTGTACATATTTTATAAATATTTTTCGTATAAGAGTTTATTTCATTTGCAAGTATCGTAATATGTCTGCGCGGTCATTCAGGTGGCCGAAGTGTGAATGATAAGTGATGTAACGCGATTCCTGCGTTCAGAACTGTCACACATGCGACAATTCACAGAAGAATTATCCACTTTGATTGGAAATTGGAGAATTAATGGCACGTAGAACAACCAAATTGGTTGCAGAACCGGTTCCAGAACCGACACCGGTAGTTGATGCCCCTATTCGTCGACGTCGTCGGCGTACAACCATCGATACTGAAACGCAGTCTAGCCGTCTCGTGAGCGCATTGCTTGCAACACGTGGTGCACGTGGAGCGTCCCAAACAGAGCTGCGCAACATCATTCAATGGGCGCGTGGCGTAAACGCAGAAGCTGAGCACTTTAAGACTGTTAGTGGTCGGCAACGTCGAATACGTCAGCAGGGAACGGCCGACCGCCTCGCTGCCTTTCAACTGGACAAAACACTGCTTGATGGTGTTTTGGACGGGAAGATCGGCATCGACATCGATGACAGCGGTCAGATTATCTTCCTAAATGTTGATGGTGCAGAATAGTTAGGAAACTCGATTCCTAGATAGAGAGACCGGTTCATTGAAAAAATGTGCCGGTCTCTTTTTTGTAACGCGATAGGTTTAGTTCAACCGCTCGGGTGGTTTGACGAATCGATGTGGACGTATTGGCACTGCAACATCCCGGTCTGGATTGTCAGCTAGCTCTTGAATCTTAGCCATCATCATTTGACCAGCTAATTCCCGATCGATGCCTTTCTCAAAGGTAAAAGGTTCACCGAAGATCACATCAATTCGGCCACGAGTCGGAGGCCGATTGACTCCAAGCATCTCGAATGATCCCTTAACAAAGACGGGCACCACCTGAACGCCCATCCGCATACCAAGCGTCGCCGCCCCAGGCTCGGGAGCCAGCAGTTTGCCATCCGGGCTGCGTGTGCCTTCCGGGAAAATACATAAACAGCGTCCTTCGCTAAGACGTTGTATCGCTTGCTTGTATGCACTCCTATCAGCACTGCCCCGCTTCACAGGGAAACAATCGACGCCATCAAGGAGCCAGCGAAGTATCCCGATCCTAAACAGCTCCGCTTTTGTCATAAAGAGCACACGCCGCGGCGTCGCTACGCCTATTGCAACGGGATCAAGCATACTCGCATGGTTTGAAACGAGGAGAACGGCACCTTCTCTTGGTACACGCTCCGCCCCACGGACATACAGTCCACCCATCACCCATATAACTACATTACCCACTGTCTCACAAAAGGCATATGTGTCATGTTTTGTTGGTAAGTTTTGATTAGGGTCTGACATAACGGAATACTTTTGGCAGTTTACGGTATCCAATTGCAGAAACGAAACCTTCACGGGCCACTGTCACACTGATGCATCGTGAATCTAAGCCTGAGTAAGAGTTTAGCCGAGTGACCTCACATGGCTCACGATCATGGCAATGACATTATCGATCGAGATTCCATCTGTGTTTAGTTCCCAAGCGCCAGTCGCAACGCGGAGTGGCGAATCATCACGATGCATATCACGATAGTCGCGCTCACTAATCTGGCATTCAATGTCAGCGAGATTCACCACCTGTCCGGCCGCTGAGAGCTCACCAGCGCGCCGTTTAGCACGCTCAGACACCGTTGCAGTCAGATATATCTTAATCTCTGCATCAGGAAAAACGACCGTCCCGATATCCCGCCCTTCCATCACAATACTATCGACTGACCCGAGGGACTGTTGCTGCCTGACCATCGCTACTCGAACGCCTGGAACCTGGCTGACCATCGATGCTGCGGTACCGATTTCAGGTGTTCTAATGTCAGATGTAACATCCGAACCATTCAGAAATACTGTCGGCGGAACTGCCTGATCAAACGCAATTTGAATCTCATTTGCAATGGTGGTCAGTGCATTGGCATCGTCCAAGGCAATGCCTCTTGAGAGCGCAGCATACGCGACAGTGCGGTACATCGCCCCACTATCCAAATACACAAACCCAAGCTGGCGTGCAACTTCCCGTGACACAGTGCTCTTACCAGCTCCTGCAGGGCCATCGATTGCAACCCGGATGTTCGTCATTACGCCAGTAGCCTCTCCCAGCAGTCAAAAAAGTCTGGAAATGTCTTGTTAACACAGCTCGGATTCTCGATGACAACCCCATCGTGACGCAGTGCAAAGACGGCAGCTGCCATCGCCATCCGATGGTCATCATACGTACGCCACAGATTGTCGTGAGGAGTCGGCACGCCATTCAGTGGGAGAACAGTTAGGGCTTCATCCTCTTCAAGTGTTTCCACGCCAAACCTCTGGAGTTCACTTGCGGTGGCTTGCAAACGGTCGGTCTCTTTATGGCGAACATGGCCGACATTGTGAAATCGACTTTTGGTGCTGCAATAGGGTGCAACAGCCGCGGCCGTCATAAGCGTGTCAGAAATCGCATTCATATCGATATCAACGCCAGTTAGTTTGCGTCCTCGTGCATCTACGCAGAGGCCATCTCGGGTATCGCTCACATCACAGCCCATCGCTTCCAAAACATCCGTAAATGCCGTGTCACCCTGCAGACCACCGCGGTGGATATCGAGAACCGTTACACAGCCACCGGTAACGGCTGCAGCGGCAAAGAAGTAGCTGGCTGAGGATGCATCCGGTTCGATGCTGTACTCCCCCGGCGATACATATGCTTTGCCAGCAGAGATTGTAAACGACCGAAAGGCACTGTCTGTCGTGACTGCGACACCAAAATCCGCCATCATGTTGATCGTCATCCGCACATATGGTTCTGATAGTAAGGTCCCATCAATTTCGATGACAGATTCCTGGTCTGCATAAGGCGATGCCAGGAGCAATCCGCTTAGGAACTGACTGCTGATGTTGGCACGGATTGTTGTATGGCCACCGCGGAGGCGATTGGCTTGGATTTCAAGCGGCGGACATCCAGTCCCGTTGATGGATGAAACATTGCCTCCAAGCTGTGTAACGGCATCTATCAAATCCTGCATCGGTCGCTCGCGCATCCGTGCGACGCCATCAAGGGTGACAATACCCTTTCCTGCAGCGATGGCCGGAGTGATGAAGCGTGCTGTGGTGCCAGAGTTACCGACGAACAGGTTTGCTGATGGGATGTCGAAAGCCTGCCCGAGTCCAACGACCGTGACTGTTTCTGCATCAGCATTTACAGTGATTGTGACGCCGAGCTGTCGCAGGCAATCTACCATCCGGTCTGTGTCATCGCATTCGAGTGCATTACGAAGGACTGTCGTGCCTTGTGCGAGGGCTGAGAGGAGTAATGCCCGATTGGTGATGCTCTTGCTCCCGGGTACGGATACTACCTTTATGATGGGATGTTGGCAGGACTTGGCTTCGTAGTTCATCACGCTGAAGGATACCGCACGACATTATCTGGATGTCGCATACCGGCGTGTAGGAGCTTACCAAGCGCTGTATCATCCTCTTGGGCAAGGGCATTTTTCACGGCGAGCAGGTGTTCAAGGTAGCCACCCAGCGTCTCGACGACAGCAGCCCGATTGCTGGTCAAAATGCGCGTCCAGACTTCTGGGCTGGATGCAGCGACGCGTGTTGCGGAGTGAAAACCGCCGGCAGCTAGCTCAAACACGGGCAGTCCGGTAGATAGGTCGGCCTGCCTTGCCATCGCGTACATGGCGTATGCGGCGATGTGTGGCAAGTGACTTGTGATCGCGATGCTTGCATCGTGTACGGCAGCATCGAGGCGCATTGGGATACCGCCCAAAGCCTGTATCAGGCCCTCAACGGCATTGATGACGGCTGTGGATGAATGCTCAGATGGGCAGATTGGCCAGACAGCGCCTTGAAACAGATCTGCCCGGGCATGGATGGCACCATGACGCTCACTTCCAGCCATCGGGTGCCCCGGCACGAAACGCGGATCTGCATCAGCAAGCGACATCAGGGGAACTTTTGTTGATGTCACATCTGTGACGATGGCATCCTTGCCAGTGAAGGCGAGTACGGACCGGACGGTGTCAGCGACGAGTTCAGGCGGTGTAGCCACGATGGTGATCGCTGCGTGTAGAACCGCTTCACCGAGTGAAGTTGCTGCGTGTTTCACAGCACCGAGGCGCACCGCGGTGGTTAGATTTTCGACCGATGGGTCCCAAGCAGCGACGGTGTATCCAGCTGCGGTGGCTGCAAGTCCGATGCTTGTCCCGATGAGGCCTGTTCCAATGATGGCGATCTGGCGATCCACGGCGATGTCCTTCTTGTAAAAAATAAAAGGGGATGCCACTGGCATCCCCTTTATTATGGGCCCGACAAGATTCGAACTTGTGTAGGCTTACGCCGACGATTTTACAGACCGCCTCCTTTAGCCACTCGGACACAGACCCATACAACGCACATCTAAAGCTGGAGACAGGACTTGAACCCGCGACCCGCTGTTTACAAAACAGCCGCTCTACCACTGAGCTACTCCAGCAAGTCAATGTGTTTGACGGAAAATATTATCATACGGATGCTCGATGGCAACCCTCATAGGCTAAAATTAGGGTGGATTGCTGGATATTCGGATGTATTCACCCAGTTTTGGTCAATCACGACCGGACTACTAAAGTGATGAAAGTTCGTCCAAAAACGCCAGAGTTCAGCGTGTTTACTGTATTTTCACTGTATTTTTCACTGTATTTTTAGGCACCAATTTTGGCCCTTGAAAACAACAAAAACCGCAGCGAAAAGCTGCGGTTTTGGGGCTACTTTACTTACCGTTTTACTGACCAATACTATCCAGCAAATTTACATACTGTGCATTGAGGACATTGGTCATATGGGCATATCGGTTCACCGTGATGCTTACAGAAGTATGTCCCAGAAGATCAGAAACAGCCTTGGCTGGAACACCCTTTTGAATCAGGATTGATGTGTACGCATGACGTAAATCGTGTACCCGCATGTGGGGTAAGTTGTTCGATTCAAGTACTTTTCTAAAGCGTCTACGCAGGTTGTTATGTGCCATCGGAGTACCATTGCTGGTTCTGAACAATAGGCCTTCAAACCCTACTGGAGGACTTGGCAGATCCCTAACATATGACACCTGCTGTTGAAGAACCTCTCTAAGCCCAGGGCTCATCGGAAGTACCCTCTTTGACTTAGATGTTTTGGTTGCGGACACTTCAAAGCCTGACTTCTGATCAAGAAGCTGCTGTTTGACATGGATGATGTGGTTGTCAAAATCAAGCGCAGCCATGGTCAATCCAAGGCACTCAGAGAATCGCATTCCAGACAACAAACAAACCAGTAACGGTCGATCTTGATGGCATGATGAAAGAGCTGTTCG
>Ga0114971_10000498_pt1 | contig 25317 bp, 20 predicted proteins | sample M_140625_MF_Meta_FD_87320 | JGI IMG/M metagenome (GOLD analysis project Ga0114971, IMG submission 87320) | Freshwater microbial communities from Lake Montjoie, Canada to study carbon cycling - M_140625_MF_MetaG | ecosystem: Environmental > Aquatic > Freshwater > Lake | place: Lake Montjoie...
ACCTTTACGGGCAAAATGTGGAGGCCGGGGTCGGAATCGAACCGACGAATAAAAGCTTTGCAGGCTCTTGCATTACCACTTTGCTACCCAGCCGTAAAAGTAAATATAACATCTATTTTCAAGATTACAACCTCTGTTCTTTTTAAAAAAACGCGGGCTCTTGTTGCAAGTTGACTTTAGCCCTATAAAATTAAGGAAATTTTAATCATATATTTAAAAATGACCGAAAATCTATATTTGCAATCATTTAAAAACATAGAATTTGCAACGCTTGGCGGCGATTTACTTGAAAATTATCATAATTTAGTTGGCGAAATTAAAAATAAAAATTTGCCAATGATTGATGTAATTTTTAACGAAAGCGACTTATTGCAATTTGAAGATTTGGCAAAAAAAATTACGCCTTATAAAAAAGTCTTAGTCCTTGGCGTTGGCGGCTCAAGCCTTGGCGGCAAAACTTTAGCCTCGATCAAATTTCAAAATAAACTGCAATTTTTAGAATCAATTGATCCAACAACAATCAAAAACACTCTCGATGAAATTGATTTTAAAAATACGTTTTTTTTAGTAATCAGTAAATCTGGCGAAACCATTGAAACCATTTGCCAAACACTGATAATAATCGACAAAATAAAGCAAGAAAAACCAACTGATTTTTCAAAAAACTTTCTATTCGTTACCGAAAGCGAGGAAAATTCTATCGCAAAAATTGCTAAAAAAATTGGCGCCGAAATTTACCCTCATCCCAAAAATATTGGCGGCCGATTTTCATGTTTTTCTGTAGTCGGAATGCTGCCCGCAATAATTTGCGGAGTTAATGCAAGAAAGATTCGCAATGGCGCCAAAAAAATTCTTGCGTCATTTTTGAAAAACAAAAATAACTACGTAACCGCTTCTTGCCAAGCGCAGTTAGGTCTTTACGATCAAGGCTTCACAAGCAATGTTGTCATGCCCTACATAGATAATTTGAAAAATTTTACCGATTGGTATCGTCAATTATGGGCAGAATCTTTGGGGAAAAATCAATTTGGCTCAACTCCAATTAATTCAATGGGAACAATTGACCAGCACAGTCAATTGCAGCTTTATTTAGAAGGCCCTAAAAATAAATTCTTTACTTTTTTTACACAAATCAGTCACGCAGACGACTTTGCGCTGCACGATTTAAGCGACTGTGAAACATTATTTGGTGGGAAAAACTTAACTCAAATTGTTGAAGTTGAACAAAACACCACCATCGAAACAATTAATCGAAAAAAATTGCCGATTCGCATTTTTACCATAGAAACGCTAGATGAAGAAGTTTTAGGCGGACTAATGATGCAAATGTTTTTAGAAACAATTTTGATTGCGAATTATAAAAATATAAATCCATTTGATCAACCAGCCGTTGAGTTGCGCAAAGATTTAGCAAAAAAAATTCTTGAAGTAAAATGAAAAAATTTACTTTAAATCACCTTTTGGTTTTTTTAATTCTTGCTTCATTTTTTGCTATATCATTTGCCTATATTTCTCAATATTTTTTCAAGCTCTCTCCTTGCCATTTGTGCGTTTGGCAACGCTATCCCTTTTTTGCAATCATTGCAATTTCTTCGCTATTCTTAGTCATTTTTAAGACAATTCGTGCAAAAAAATTAGCAATTTTTTTATCAATGTTTTTTTTAATTATCAACTCTGCAATCGCTCTGTATCACACCGGAGTTGAAAAAAAGATTTTTAAAATCAAAGAAAGCTGCATTTCGCAATTGCAAGAAAATTATAACTCGGTTGAAGAATTAAAAATTGCTTTTTTAAATGAAAAATCTGTGCGTTGCGACAATCCATCCTTCTTGCTTCTTACTCTATCAATGGCTACTTGGAATTTTATTTATTGCTTAACATTATTTTTTATCACTCTTTTTCTTTATTTAAAATTACGCAAAAATGAAATTTTCTCTTAAATTATTTGCAATTATTTCGCTATTTCTTTTTACCGCCTGCAACGATAAAGATAAAGATTACGACAAAACAAAAGCGGTTTCGGCCTTTGCTATATCTGATCAAATCGCCCCTGATGCGTCTTTAGAAAAAATTACAATTTCGCTGCCAAAGCAAATTAATCTTGAAGAATGGACATCTTCGTCTTCAGTTTCTAATCAGGTGGCAGAAAATCTTGCTTTTGCGCCGCAAGAAAAATCCCTTAAAAAAGGAAAATTTTTAAGTGGATTTTCAAGAATTTGGACAGGATATCGCCCCGCATTTTCTGATCGATTTGTTTTTGAGCCAATCATTAAAGACAATGTAATTTTCATGCTAGATGCGTCGGGAATTATTGCCGCATATGACTTAACAAGCAAAAATAAAATTTGGGAAAAACGTGTTTTTGCTAAAAAATATTTAAAAAGTTATCAAAATCCAAAAATTGGTTATTTTGATAATCAAATTTTTGCAATAACTGGAACCAATGAAATCGTTGCCATTTGCGCCGAATCTGGTGAAATTTTATGGTCAAAATCTATTTCCTCAATTCCAATTTCAACGCCGGTTTCTGACGGAAAATCGCTTTACGTAACAACAACCGACAACAAAACCTACGCCCTTGACGCATCTGACGGCAAGCTGCTTTGGGTATCATCTGGAATTAACAAAACAACCGCAATTTTTGGCGCCGCCGACCCCGTGATTCACAAAAATTCGCTTATCGTTTCTTATTCTTCTGGCGAAATTTATGCACTAAATAAAAACAGCGGCGACCCTTTATGGTCAAAAGATTTAAACCTTAATAAAGCAATTAATTCTGACTTTTATTTAAACGATATTGACGCAACCGCATTAATAAAAAATGATATAATTTATTCCATAGGAAATGGCGGATTAATGATGGCAATTGACACAAAAAATGGCAATTATTTATGGAAAAAAGAAATAGCCGGAATCAGTGATTTCTGGATCGCAAACGACTTTTTATATGTCATAAGCAGCGACGATAAATTAATTGCTGTTTATAAAAAAACTGGCGCCATAAAATGGGTTATGCAATTGCCAAATTTTAAAAATAAAAAAGACCTAGAAACAAAAATTATTTATAACGGACTTGTCATGGCTGGCGATAAATTATTAATTTCTGATAGTCGCGGAAGCTTACTAATAGCGTCTCCGCTTGATGGACATATTGAACAGACTTTTAAAATTGATCAAAAAATTTCCCATCCACCAGTTGTTGTAAATAAAAAGATTTACCTGCATGGCGCTGGTCGTTATACAATAAATTTGCTTGAAATTTATTAAGCATAACTAGCTTAATTATAACATGTCGCGCAACAACGCCCTTGCCTGTAAAATAAGAGGCCCTAGAATGCTTATTTCATTGGCCAAATACTAATATTTAGTAAAAATAAAATGTTACCCGAAAAATACGATCACAAAACGCGCGAAAAATTCTGGCAAAATTATTGGAAAAATAAAGAAATTTTTCAGTGGAAAAATGATTTGCCGCGCGAAGAAACTTTTGTAATCGACACCCCTCCACCCACTGTTTCAGGGCTTTTGCACATGGGTCACGTTTTTTCTTACACACAAGCCGATTTTGTCGCACGCTTTCAACGCATGAGCGGAAAAGACGTTTTTTATCCGATGGGATTTGACGATAACGGATTGCCAACAGAAAGATTAGTCGAAAAAGTAAAGAACATTCGCGTCGGAAGCCCTGCGGCTGTAGAGGCGCAAAATCTCGCACCTGTTGATCCAAAAAAACCAAAATTACTTTTGCGCGAAAATTTTATTAAAGAATGTGAGGAAGTTGTTGACGAAGCCGAAAAAGAATTTGAAGCGCTGTTTAACGCAATCGCGCTGTCTGTTGATTGGAAGCAAAAATATCAAACAATTTCACCGCAATCACAAAAATTATCGCAAGCGAGTTTTATTGATTTATTTAATAAAAATTTGGTTGAAAAAAAATCTGAACCGGTTTTTTGGGATTGCGCAGACCGCACCGCTCTAGCGCAAGCAGACTTAGTCGATAAAGAAGTTGCAAGCTCGATGAATGAAATTGAATTTGCAATTGACGGGTCGGATGAAAAAATTATCATCATGACAACGCGCCCCGAACTGCTTCCTGCTTGCGTTGCCGTCATGGTTCATCCAGAAGATGAGCGTTATAAAAAATTTCACAACAAACACGCAATCACTCCGTTATTTGGTGTAAAAATTAAAATCATTGCCGATGATTTGGTTCAATTAGATAAAGGCACGGGCGCTGTTATGTGCTGTACTTTTGGCGATGAAACTGACATTAAATGGTGGAAAAAACATAATTTAGAATTGCGTTTAATTCTTGATGAGGCAGGAAGAATCAACGCTAGCGAGGCTTTGTATGAAAACAATTTTTTCCAAACCATTCTTGGATTAAAAACAAAAGAAGCAAAAGAAAAAATTATTACCAAATTAAAAGAAAAAAATCTTCTGCTCAAAGAAACGCCCTTTACCCATGCAGTAAAATGCGCCGAGCGTTCAGGCGCGCCGATTGAAATCTTGGTGACGCAACAATGGTTCATCAAAATTCTCGATAAAAAAGATGAGCTAAAAAAGAAAGCGCAAGAATGCAATTGGCATCCCGAATATATGCGCGTGCGAATTGAGCAATGGATTGATGGCCTTTCGTGGGATTGGTGCATATCGCGTCAACGCTTCTTTGGCGTGCCTTTTCCCTCTTGGAACGTCATAAATTTAACCAAAAAATCAAGTCGCCAAATATTTGTTGCCGATATCGATCAATTACCTTGCGACCCCTCAAAAACTTTACCCAAATTTTTTGAAGACGCCGAAGAAAGAGAAAACACGTCGCCCGATAAATCTTTTCGCATCTTTGAAAAAGAAGGTAACATTTACCAACTCTACCCCGAAACCGACATTATGGACACTTGGGCGACATCATCAATCTCGCCGCAATTATCATCGCACGCCATCAACTCTGAAATAAATTTCGGCGAACTTGCGCGCCACCAAAAACTTTTCCCCGCCGACATGCGTCCGCAAGCCCACGAAATCATTCGCACTTGGGCATTTTACACAATCGTAAAAGCACTGCTGCACGAAGACAAAATCCCTTGGAAAAACCTAATGATTTCTGGCTGGTGCCTTGCTGCTGACAAAACAAAAATGAGCAAATCAAAGGGCAATGTCGTTACGCCGACTTCGCTTGTTGAAGAAAAATCTTCCGATGTTGTGCGTTATTTTGCATCAACATCTCACTTGGGGGCAGACACCGCCTATAGCGAAGACGTTTTTAAAATTGGACAAAAACTGATAACAAAATTATTTAACGCCGCAAAATTCGTTGATTTTGTTGTAAAAAACGGCGGGGTTGAAAATTATATTTACAAACAAAATTCCTCGCAAACCTTACAGGCAGCAGACGAGTGGATTATTAGCAAGTTACATCAAACCATAAAATATGCCACAACATCTTTCGAAAAATTTGAATATGCGCGCGCTCGTGAAAAAATTGAAGAATTTTTCTGGCATGATTTTTGCGATAATTATTTAGAAATCGTCAAGGTTCGCGCTTACGGCCTAAAGGCGGAAAAACTTGCTTTGCAAGAATTAACCGACGCGCAAAAACAAAAAATTAACGAAAAACAATTAAGCGGAATTTATACGCTTTACACTTGTTTAAACGGCTTACTAAAATTATTTGCACCATTCATTCCACACATCACCGAAGAAATTTACGCCAGCACTTTTGCTGCAGAATTTGAGCAAAATAAATCCATTAACGCTCGCGGAACATGGCCAAAAGCTGAAGATTATTTATTTAATCAAGACGCTATAAACCTAGGCAACGCAGCACTTGAGGTTATTTTTGAAGTGCGTAAATTTAAATCGGACAACAACTTGTCAATGAAAACCACGGTGAAAAATTTAAAAATCGAAAACCCTGTTGATTTGACAGAAATTTTGGAAGATTTGGGAAATGTTTGCAATGCCGCAAATATTTCTGCCACAAAGACAGAGATAGCAAAGACTAGCGTAGAACTTTAGAAAAGCGCGTTTTTACTGATTGCTAACCTTGCGATACCATTTCAACTCTTTAAATGAGGGATGTGAATTTTAGGACAAGCCTGTGTTAAACCTATTAAATATAGGCGCGCAAAGGCAAGACCCGCGAAATTCGCATTCATCATTTAAGATTTTAGAAATGGTATTATCTGGCATAATCCCACAGTTGTGACGCCATAACATCAAACCAACCTCTGTAAAATTTCATCACGCGCAATAAAATTTATCAGCGTTTTTATTTCTGGACCATGCTCTTTTCCACTTAAAGCCAAGCGGATTGGCATAAAAAGATCTTTACCTTTTCGCTCGGTATTTTTCTTTATTTCTGCAAGCCAAATGTTCCAACATTCTTTATCCGCAGTATCATTTGGAAGCAGGCTGGCCGCGACTTCTAAGAACTTTTTATCATCCTCTTTATGATTGTGGCGGAATTTTTCTTTGCAAATTTTCCACCATTCTTCAATTTCTTTCAAAAGCGTAATATTTTGACGCATCACCGACCAAAAATCTTCATCGATTTCTTCTAAATTAAGTTCTTTCAAGCGAGGCTTGATGTCTTGATAATCAAGAATTTGCAGCAATTTCTGATTAATTGTTGTTAATTCAGCCAAATCGTAATTTGTCGATGATTTTGAAAAAATTTCGAAATTAAAATTGGCAATCAATTCATTAAAATTTTTGTAAATTTTAATCGGTTGCGAAGTGCCAATTTGTGCAAGCAAACTTACGACCGCGAATGGCTCATAGCCATCATTGCGCAAAGTTTTTACATCAAACCCACCTTCTCTTTTTGAAATTTTTCCCTCCATCGCCTTCACCAAAGCAAGATGGGCAAAGCTTGGAATTTTGCCACTAAAACCAGCGTCAAGCAAAGCCTCAAAAATTTGGATTTGAATTGCGGTATTGGTAATGTGATCTTCGCCGCGAATAATGTCAGTAACGCCAAGCTCTATGTCATCTATCACCGAACAAAAAGTGTATGTTGGAACATTATTGTCGCGCACCAAAACTGGGTCAGAAAAATGACGCCCCTCATAAGTAATGCGGCCTTTTATTTTGTCATCCCACGACACTATTTTTTCTTCGAGCAAAAAACGATAATGTGGCTTTAAGCCTTGCGCTTGCAGCTGTTTACGCTGTTCATTCGTTAAATTTAACGCCTCTCGATTATAAATTGGCGGCATTCCCGAAGCAACTTGCGCTTTACGCTGCAAGCTTAACTCTTGCGCGGTCTCGTAGCATTCGTAAAGGCGACCAGATTTTATCAATAAATTTTTTGCCTCTTCGTAATTTTTAAGGCGATCAGATTGCTGAATAAAAGAATCGTAAGTAAGACCAAGCCACGACATATCTTGCGGGATCATTTCGCGATATTCTTCGCGCACGCGTTCAATATCGGTATCGTCAAATCGCAGCATAAATTTACCGCCAGTTTTTTTTGCGTATAAAAAATTTATAATCGCCGCGCGAATATTTCCAACATGCAAAAAACCCGTAGGAGAAGGCGCAAAGCGGCACAAAGTCGTCATTTCAGTTTATAATATTTTAAAAATAATTCAAAAAAATTTATTTCTTCTGCTCAATTTCAGAAATTTTTGCGCTATAATATTCTTCTAGCATCGCTTTTCCGTAGGCAGAATTAATATTTGCCAGATCTTTACTTTTACATTTTGCGCAACTTTTGTTGCCAGCGCGACCCCACAATGAATAAATTAATCCTGGCAATGCGTAAATTGACCATAAGATCATCGAAATAAAAAAGTTACCGCGCCTTTGCTGCAAAGGCTTGCCAATATATCCGCATTCTTTACAGGCATATCTTTGTATGTTATACCATTTCCCACTAATAATTATACATTTAGGCAAAATAATTTAGGGGATGAAATTTTAAAGAAAAATCAGTCGTATCAGGCGATACGGATGATTTTTATTTGAAATTTTAGACCTAAATTATGAAGCATAAATTTATAATTATTAGTGGGAAATGGTATTATTGCCAAAATTTATTAGCCATAGGATAGCGCCAATCTTTGTCAAAAGACATGTCAGAAATTTTTGGACCAATAACCGCCTGCCTTCTCTTATATTCGCTGTTTTGCAAAAGTTTTGCAACTTTTTTTACCAAATTTCCATCCAAACCCGAATTAATTATATTTTCAACCGACTTTCTTTCTTCGATTAGCGCGAATAAAATTTTATCAAGCGTTTCATAATCTGGCAAAGAATCGCTATCTTTCTGATTCGGCCTTAATTCGGCGGTTGGCGGCTTGTTAATAATATTTTGTGGAATTAATTCGGTTTTTTTATAAACAGAAATTTCAGGAATATTACAATTGCGCCAATTTGCTAATTCGTAAACTTGCGTTTTATATAAATCTTTAAGCGGATTAAATGCCCCGCACATGTCGCCGTAAAGCGTGGCATAGCCAGTTGCCAATTCTGATTTATTGCCCGTACTAAGCAACAATGCGTCGCTGGCGTTTGAAATAGCCATTAAAATATTGCCCCTAATTCGCGCCTGAATATTTTCTTTTGCCAAATTTACAGCGCTTTCATTTTTAGATTTTGCGGTCAAAATATTGGAAATTGAAAATGACATTGCGTCAATCATTGGCTCTATTGAAACAACCTGCAATTCACATTCAAGATTTTTTGCGCAATTTTGTGCATCTGTCATCGAAGTTTCTGAATTATAGCGACTTGGCAAGGCATATAGCTCAACGTTTTCAAAGCCAAGCGCATCAACAGCCATAGTGGCAACAAGCGCAGAATCAATTCCGCCAGACATTCCCAAAATTATTTTCTGGAAATTATTTTTACCAACATAATCCCTTAAGCCAAGAATGCAGGCATTATAATTGCTTGCGGCTATATTTTGTTGCAAAGTTATTTTTTGTTGCGCGTCGTACTTAGCCACAAAACCTTTTTCTAATTCAAAAATTGCCGAATCTTTTGCAAAATCTTTCATTTTTATAACTTTATTTCCACTCTCATCCATCACAAACGAAGACCCGTCAAAGACTAGAGCATCCTGCCCGCCAACTTGATTCACATAAATGAAAGGCTTTTTTGTTTGCAAAACAATATTTTTTACAACATCGTCGCGACGCTTTTGTTTGTTGGCGCTGTAAGGCGAAGAATTGATTGAAATTACCGCATCAAAAATTTGCTCTTGTAAAAGATAGATGTTTTTATCATCCCAAATATCTTCGCAAATCATGATTGCCAAGGTTTGGCCGCGAAACTCTACAAAAGAAAGCGCCGCCTCTGGTTCAAAGTAACGCCTTTCGTCAAACACACCGTAATTTGGTAAAGTTTTTTTGCGAATAATTTTTTTTACCTCACCATTTTCAATTAAAAATGCCGAATTGCTAATAATTTCTTTTTTAGCGCGATTTATTGCAACTGACGGAGCACCCACTAAAATAGCGCATTTCGACGATTTTGTAGCAGAGATAATTTCAACAATTTTTTCATTAGATTTTTCTATGAAATGTTTTTTCAGCCATAAATCTTCCGCTGGATATCCGGTAATTGTCATCTCGCAAAATATCGCTAAATCGCAACCCGCTTCAGAGGCAATTTTATATTCGTCAAGCACCTTGGACACATTGCCATCAAGGTCTCCGACAATAGTATTTATTTGCGACAAATATATTTTTAGCATTTTTAGATTATTGAATTTTGCAATATAATTTGCTGTTTTAAAATTTCGCCAACAACCGCCAACCCACCATCATATTTTGGATTTAACCCATTAATTTTAGCATAAAAATTATTTTGCGATGAATTATTTTTCGTCATTTCTGCAAGCGGCAGCAGGCCTTGACAATGATGATTCGCCTCGCCAAAATAAACATCTTTTTTATTTCCCGCTAGAATAAAATCGCAACCAATTTCGGTAACGTGAGAATATTTTTCTTTTAAATCATTGTTTAATTTTTGCAAAATTACCGCAATTTGCATTTGTAAATTTTCTTGCTCGCCTAAGGTTAAACACTCATCAACGCTTCGAGGAGTTGATCTGCCAGACATAAAGCCAGTGGTAAAATTTTTCTCATCATGCGAAATATTTTTACGAAACACCGCACCAACAACATGAAAATTTTCATCAGACAATTTAGCCAGATTAATTCGAACGTCTCCAAAACTTACGCCCTCTAAGAACGGCTGGATTAAAATTTCGTCACCATATAATGAATTTATGCCATTTTTTATTTCCAATTCGGCAATATTTGCAATTACATTTTCATCTTTTTTTGCACGCGTTTTATAAAATTGCACATAATATAAAATGTCCATTATTTTATTAAACTCTTCTAACGATAGATTTGGCGGCATTTCATAGCTTTGCACTAAAGTTAGTTCTGAAATATTTTTATTTTTTATTTGCGCAAAATTTAAGCCATCATTTTTTATTTCAACTGAAAACACTCCAAAAGCCTGCGCAGAGTCATTCGGCTTAAAAACAATTTTCTTTTTAGAAAAATTTTTAGAAATTTTATCAATCTTTTCTAAAATATTTTTATCGCCCGCAAACGACGTGGCTGTAGGCGTAGAAAAGCTAAACAATAAAGGAAGCTCTTTGTCTTTATAGCAATTTATTGGCGCATTAAAAACAAAATGCTTTGGAAATAAATTTTTTATTTGCGTCAAAAAATTATTTATGTCTATTTTACCTTCGGGTGGAAATGGCGCCTTCATTGGCTCAAGACGCTGTATGACAAAATTAATTTCAGAAAGATTTATTTCTTTTTGCAAAAATATTTTCTGCGGATAAATTTTTTGTGTAATTTTTTGATTATATTCTTTATATTGCAAAATCAACGCAGCGGCATTGCCAATATTAAGATGAATGGCATTTATTTTTTCTGAAATTAGCGGAATTTTTTCGTCAATTACTTGATAAATATATATGTCATGATTTTGCTGCACAGCGCCAAGAATATAGGCAAGAGTAGTATTGCTGCCAATTGCCATTTTTTCTAATGGCTCGTTTACAATAACTAATATATTCATAAATTTTTATTAACGGGCCACTCAAAATTTGTCTTTTTAAAAACCGTATTTTGCCTTGCTTCCTAAAATTTCTTCAATGCGAATTAATTCATTATATTTTGCAATGCGATCACTTCTGCAAAGAGACCCTGTTTTAATCTGTCCAGCATTGGTTGCAACGGCAATTTGCGCAATTGTTGAATCTTCAGTTTCGCCACTTCTATGTGAAATAATTACGTTATAATTATTTTTGCGTGCCAATGAAATTGCATCTAAAGTTTCGCTTAAAGTGCCTATTTGATTAACTTTAATAAGAATTGCATTTGCCATATTTTCTGCAATTCCCTTTGCAAGAATTTCAGGATTTGTTACGAATAAATCGTCTCCAACCAACTGTGTCTTGCTTCCAAGAGCCTTGGTAATTTTTTTCCAACTATCGTAATCGTCTTCGGCGCAAGCATCTTCAATTGAAAAAATTGGATAATTATTCACTAAATTTTCATAATATTTAATTAATTCATCGCCATCAAAAATTTTCCCCTCGCCTTCTAAATTATATTTTCCATTTTTGTAAAATTCGCTTGAAGCAGCGTCTAAAGCCAATTTGACGTCGGTTCCAAGTTTGTATCCAGCTTTTTCGACGGCGCGCGAAATGTAGTCTAAGGCCTGAATTGCGCTACCAAAATTTGGAGCAAAACCACCTTCATCGCCAACATTTGTATTATGTCCATCTTTTTTAAGAAGTGTTTTTAGATGATGAAAAATTTCTGCACCAATACGAATTGCATCCTTCATTGACGTGGCCGTGAAAGGCATAATCATGAATTCTTGAATATCAATTTTATTGTCTGCATGCTTACCACCATTGATTATATTCATCATCGGCACTGGCATTAAACAAGAATTTTCATCGCCAATATAACTAAAAAGCGGCAATTTTTTAGAATTTGCTGCAGCCTTTGCAACCGCTAAAGAAGCCGCTAAAATAGCATTTGCACCCAAATTTGATTTATTTTTTGAACCGTCTAAATCGATCATTGCTTGATCAATTTCTCTTTGTTTAAAAGCATCAAAACCAATCAATGTTGCGGCAATTTTTTTATTAACATTTTCAACCGCTTGTAAAACTCCTTTTCCTAGATATCTTTTTGCGTCACCGTCTCTTAACTCGCATGCCTCTAGGCTTCCCGTTGATGCACCAGATGGAACTGCAGCCCTGCCAAAACCGCCGTCAGCCAAATAAACATCAGCTTCAACAGTAGGAAAACCGCGTGAATCAAGAATTTCGCGCGCAATTATTTTTGTAATTTTTGTCATGAGAAATAGAATTTTATACCACTTAAAAATAGACGCTATTTACAAAGAAAGAATTTCTTTTGTTGGTCACGTCTAGCATTTGCGCTATTTTAGCGACAATATTTTTTTGTGCAATTTGATATTGAAACTTTAGACAAAAAGTGACACCTACATCATAATTAAATTATCAATATGCACCAACTCTTGTTTTGCGCCGCGATTTAGCACATCTTTCGCGTCTTTGCTATTTTTTCCAATAACCATTGCGGCCTCTGAAGCGTTATAATTAGAGATTCCGCTTGCAATATGATTGCCATTTTCATCTTTAATAAAAATCAAGTCACCCTCTTTAAAATCACCAGAAACTTTTATAATTCCAACTGGCAAAAGGCTGATTTTTTTTGTCGTTAAAGCATCGCGCGCGCAGTCATTGACTACAACCTCGCCTTTTGCATTCATAAAGCCCGAAAGCCATTTTTTACGAGATTTTACATCATTTTTGTCACTGCGAAAAATTGTATAATTTTGCCTGCCTGACAATAATTTTTGCAATGGATTCATCACCAAACCGTTGGTAATTATAGTTTCGCAGCCTGACATTGAAGCCATTTTTGCAGCAATAATTTTTGTAATCATGCCCCCGGTTCCAACTAAAGATGACGATCCTTGCGCCATTTCTTCAATTTCTTTGGTAATTTTCGTAACTTCTGTAATTAGCTTTGCGTCATCAAAAACTTTTGGATTTTTATTATATAATCCATCAATGTCAGAAAATAAAATAAGTAAATCTGCTGAAATCATTTGCGCCACGCGAGCTGCCAAGCGATCATTGTCACCAATTTTAATTTCGTCAACTGCGACCGTGTCATTTTCATTAATAATTGGCACGATATTTTTTGCAAGCAAAGTTGAAATTGTGTTTTGCGAATTGTTATATCGCTCGCGAGCGCTGCAATCAGAGGCTGTAAGCAAAATTTGCGCCACACTTATTTTATGTTTTGCAAAAAAATCGCGGTAATTTCCCATTAATTCAATTTGACCAATCGCTGCAGAGGCCTGTTTTTCTTCAAGAGTTAATTTATTTTTATCACCAAAAACAGTGCGCCCCAAAGCAATTGCGCCAGAAGAAACCAAAACTATTTCGATTTCTTTTTGCTTAATTTGCGCTATATCTGACGCAAATTTTTCTAGCCAATTTCTGCGCAAAATTCCGCCCTCAACCAACAAAGACGAGCCTATTTTAACAACAATTCTTTTTATATTTTGAAAATCATTTTGCATTTTGTCTTATTTAAACCGACTTTAGAATTAGAAAGGCGCGGGCATATGGTATGCTCAAGTTAAGCTGCGCTATAAGCATTATTGCACACCTCTTTTTTGACGCGCCCTTATTACATCTTTTTTATAAACATAATTCTCGACAAGCGGCACTGGATAATTCTCAAACCTACCAATTCCCTTCAAAATATAAACCCCTACAGTTCTATTCAATTGATGCTGTACGCTATTTTTTGTAATAATGTCAGGAAAATTTTCACCAAAAGAACGCACGCCAATCATGTCTTGCGCCACGCCATTTTTGATTAAATAATTTTTTACCGTACCAACCCGTTTTAAAGCCAAACTGTCATTGTATAAATCTTTTCCAACCCTGTCGGCGTTGCCCACAAGCAATATTCGATAATCACCATTTAACTCGGCAAGATATTTTAAAATTTCAATTAATTTTTTATTTGCTTTATCGGTAAAATTAAATTTATCAAAATCAAAAACTATTTCGAAGCGCTCAAATTCATCTTCGTGAATAATTGTTTTTGGCTTGCGATCGCGCTTCATGTCTTCAATATATCTCTCAATTTCGTCAAGCAATTTATAGAAGCGAACCTTACAACGAGACATTTCTCCCATGCGAAAAACCGGCTTCGATTCTTTACTTATCCAGCAATCGTAAAGAAAAGTTAAGTGCGCCAATTGCACTGGCAATAATTTTTTAATTTCATAAGTAGAGACATCTTCCATTCTTTTTTGCGCAGTGATTGCGTCTTCAAGCTCAAGCGGGTCAACGCGCCACGAAATTGGACTTTCTGGAATTACTTGACGACCATTTGCAACATTTAAGCCTTTTTTTGCAAAATATTCTGAATGCCACCAATTGCTGTTTGAAGAAAGGCTGCGCGAATATTCAAGATATTCAAGGGCCAAATATGAACTGAAATAACGATTAATTTTTAATTTATTTTCTTGAGTTGCAAGCTGATGCAGATTGGTTTTGCAAGTGGTTACAAATAATAATAGTGCAAAATAAAGATAAATTTTAAAACCCGACATTACAAAAAATTTGATAAAATTGGATAAAAATCACTAAACCTTTTCACTCTCACTAACTTCTTTTTTCCCAATGATAAAAGCGGTTACTAATCCAACAACTGTAGTAGTTCCAATGACTCCAGCTAGCCAATCATGCCCCAATAACCCAAGAGATAACGAAATTACTAATGCAAAAGATGCCATAACGGCCGCAATAATCTGGACTCTATTACTTTACCTTAACTCTTCTTTTACAATATGTTTTTCAAGATCGATGCGGTGCTGCATTTGCTTTTCCGTCATGGCAAATATTCTTTCGCCACCATTCTTAACAACACTATTGTAACCATTAATTATGTCGGGCGGAGGCAAAGGGCCGCTGAAAGTTTGAGAAACTTTTATATTAGAAGATATTAACTTTATAACACCACTTTGCTGTTCAGAAGAAAGTTTGAGATCTGATAATTTTTTCTTGAAATCAGCCTCTTTTATTTCAATATCTTTTTTTTCAGTTTTGGGCTCGATAAAATCATTATCATTTTTTGTCATATTTTTGGTGTTTTTGACTAATATCTTGAGATGCAGATTCAATTGCAATTGCAAGACCTTCTCCAACCACTTTCCAATCTTTAGCAATTGAGTCTAAATCTGACCTCTCGATGAGTTTACGATGCTTGGCGCGATAATAATTTCCAGCAATATCAAAAGAGCTGCCGCCGCCTAGAATAAAATAATTTATTTTATACCCTTTATATTTCTTCATAACTAAATCAAATTCAACGCCATTAATCACATGAAAAATGTTACGCTATATTTTTTAATTGTTAAATGATTTTTACGAATTCATTGATTTAAAAAACTCTTCATTGCTTTTTGAATGCTCGATTTTGTTCAATAAAAACTCCATCGCCTCGACGGGGCTCATTGAATTGACGATTCTGCGCAGCATCCAAGTTTTTGCAAGTGTGGCGCGCTCAACCAATAATTCTTCTTTACGAGTTCCCGACTTAGTAATATCAATAGCTGGGAAGATTCTTTTATCCGAAATTTTGCGATCTAAAATAACTTCGGCGTTGCCCGTTCCTTTAAATTCTTCAAAAATAACTTCATCCATTTTTGACCCAGTATCGACAAGCGCGGTGGCAATAATGGTAAGCGATCCTCCTTCTTCAATGTTTCTTGCGGCACCAAAAAATCTTTTTGGTTTTTGTAATGCGTTTGAATCAACGCCGCCCGTTAAAACTTTTCCCGATGATGGGATCACGGTGTTGTAGGCGCGAGCCAAACGAGTGATTGAATCAAGTAAAATCACGACGTCTTTTTTTGCCTCAACCAAGCGCTTCGCTTTTTCAATAACCATCTCGGCAAGCTGCACGTGGCGGGTTGCTGGCTCATCGAAGGTTGAACTTACGACTTCGCCTTTTACCGAACGCGACATGTCGGTAACTTCTTCTGGACGCTCGTCAATCAACAACACAAGCAGAATTACTTCGGGGTGATTAGTGGTAATTGCATGCGCAATATTTTGCATCAAAGAAGTTTTACCTGTGCGGGGAGGCGCGACAATCAAGGCGCGCTGGCCTTTACCAAGTGGAGAAATCATGTCGATAATGCGCGTAGAAACATCGCCATTTATTGGCGCAATTTCTTCAAGGCGCAATTTTTTTTGTGGATAAAGCGGAGTTAAATCATCAAATAAAACACGATTTCTGATTTTATCAGGAGTGTTAAAATTTACCTCACTTACGCGCAACAAAGCAAAATAACGCTCGCCTTTTTTTGGCGCACGAATTTGCCCTTTCACCGTGTCACCAGTGCGCAGACCGAATCTTTTAATTTGGCTTGGCGAAACATAAATATCGTCAGAACCAGGAAAATAATTCGCCTCCGGAGCGCGCAAAAATCCGAATCCATCAGGAAGAGTTTCTAAAACACCCTCGCCAACAATAACATTTTCTGGATGTTGATCAGAAAAATTTTTCAAAATATGATAGATGATATCTTGACGACCGAAATCTCCTATAGTGTCAAGCCCATGCTCGCGAGCCACGTCCACCAAGCTTTCCGCGTTTTTAGTCTTCAAGCTTTTTAGCTCAAGAATTTTTCCATTGCCCGAATTTTTTTTCTCAACTTCATCGCCCTCATCCTCTTCATAATCGCGATTGCCTTGCAAATCTTGCTTTTGATTATTTCTAGAATCGTTGCGCAAATCTGGTCTTTGGCGGTCCGATCTTTCTTGGCGGTCGTGACGTTCTGGGCGATCAGTGCGCTCTAGGCGATCTCTTTCTTGTCGCTCTGGACGGTCTCTTTCTGGACGATCAGATGATTGCTGCCTGCTAATTAAATTACGCGCACCATAATTGCGCGAATGGCCCGAAGAAGAATTATTGCTTGAATTTTGCATCCGACTTTTTTCTTGATTTTGAGTTGAATTTTGCCCCTGAATATTTTCTTTGCCTTGTTCTTGAGTTTGGCTTTGCGCCTGCTCTTGAACCTGTTCTTGATTTTTTTCTTGAGGCTCAACCTCAACTTGATTTAAAGCCGCTTGTGAATTTTGAGATTCGCCGGCAACATCACCCTGACCGTTATTAGAGCCGTAGCGAAGCGTAAGAGTAGAAGACATTTATATAAATTATTGATATTAAGAAATCGCTTGAAAAAATAATTCTAACGACTTGTGGATAAAAAATCTGAAAATAAAAAAGATGCTATAACGAAGTTCTAAGTTAAATCTAAATTAGTTATTTGCGTAATAATGAGTTGGAAAAATTTATCTGAAATAAAGCTTGAGTGGCACAACCACTTAAAATATGAGTGGAAAATAATTCTCGCCAATCATATTTAACTTTTTTTAAAAGTCAATGTCTTTAAAATAAATTTGCTACATAGTGCAGAGCCTCTACTCCTAGAAGGACTGTTGCCATTGAAATTACAATGCCCAAAACACCAACAATAATTCCAATAAGCACCGCAAGCCCGTCTTTGCCGATCAATCCGAAAGAAATAATTAATATCCCAATGCCCGGAATAAAGTTAGAAAGCGGTATTGGCAATAAAATAAAAACTGAAAAAAGAAAAATAAAAAACCCGACAATTCTTTCAGCTGTAGCAGAAATCATGAAGTGGAAGCGCGGGCGAAGAATTTTTTCGACTTTATTTACATAAGGAAAAGCCTTTCGCATTAAGGTTGCAAGCACTGATCTTTTAATTGTAAGATTAGAAAATCGTCGCGGCAATTTTGGCGATGCAAGGCCCTGCATCATCTGTATTGAAAAGACTACCAGCGGAATAGAAATAATGCTTGGAGCCGGCGGCGGCAAAGGAATTGCAACACCAAAAGCAAAAATCATGATGGCTAAGCCAAACCCCGCGCCATCCATTGCGGCAATTAGATCGGCTATTGCCATGCGATCAGCAGAAGAGCTATTTACGGCGGTCTCAATTGCGTCAGTTGCGATTACTTTTTTTGGCTCCATCGCTTATTTTTCTTCTTTATTTTCTGAATCAGTTTTGCTTTCGTCTTTCATTCCTTTTTTTAGATTTTTTATCGATTTGCCGATGTCGCCCATGACTTGTGGCAATTTTCCAGCACCAAAAAATATAAAAACTATAACTAAAATTAAGACTAATTCCCAAATTCTTCCCATGATTTCTCCTTATTTATCGTTTAGACAATGTTAGCTAATTATTTTTATTTCAGATTTTGCATATTTTTAGCACTTTTTTAGTAAAATTTTGATAAATAATCTGGATATATTTTGAAAAATTTTACTAAAAAATAAGCCAAAATAGGAAAAATATGGAATAAATTAATTAGCTAACAATGTTGTTAATTCACCCCATTCTCTAGCGCTAAGGCCAGAATTTTCTTGATCTATTTTTTCGCCTTTTAGCATTTTTTTAATTACCTCAAGCGCCTTATTTGAAAGCTCTTTGCCGTCTTTGCGATGTTTCATGAAGGCTTCGAAGCAATGAGGCACCCATTTTTGCACAAGGTCGAGCATTATTTCAGCGTAGGCGCGAATCTCGTATTGAGCGTGGCTGTCTGCGCGCAAACGAAGAAAATGCAGCAAATTATGTAGGTCAATTTTCCAATACCATTGCGTGTAACAATTGACCGGCAAATTCATGCGGGCCAATTCGCGCGCAAGGCCGTCTTTACTGTCGTCAACGATGTTTCCTTCGGCGTCTTGATTGATCATTTCAAGATAATGTTTGTAAGAAGTTGCGGCGTCTTTTTTTAGAATTTCAAGAACTTGCTTTTGCTCGTCTCCGGTCAATGTTCTGGCTTCGTCGCGGCCTTGGTGATTCACTTTTGATTGCGCCGCTAAATGCTCGGCTTTTGGAATGTAAAATTCGTCTTCCATAATAGAATAACGCGCAGAATATTCGTTAATTGAGGCCGTGCGATGGCGAATCCATTGGCGCGCGATAAAAATTGGCAATTTAATATGGAATTTTATTTCGCACATTTCAAACGGCGTTGTGTGACGATGTGCCATTAAATAATTGATCAAACCCTTGTCAGCATTGACTTTTTTGGTGCCAGCGCCGTAAGATACTCTGGCTGCTTGCACAACAGAACTGTCATTTCCCATGTAATCTATGACGCGAATAAAACCGTGATCAAGCACCTGAATTGGCTGATAGAGAACCTTTTCAAGCTCGTCAGAAACTGGTCGCAATGTTGTATATTTTTGCTCGCGAAGCGCGTTAATTTCGTCAAGTTGTTCTTTTTTGATAACCATTTTAATGAATTTATCGATTAGATATTTATAATAGATTAATTATAAAATGTTTTTGTCAAAATTGAAATCTAAATTTTGGTTTTCTTATGCCATTTCAAATCTTAAATGAGAAATGCGAACTTTATGACAAGTCTGCGCAAGCCTGTTAACTATAGGTGCGCAAAGGCAAGACCTGCGAAATTCACATTCATCGCTTAAGAGCAAGAATGCTTTAAGGCGCCGTTAGCAATTTTATCTAATTTCAATAAATCGAAATGCAAAACGCGGCATTAAAAGAATTTGTTAATAAGGCGCCTGAAAATAGTGGCGTGTATCAATTTTTTGACGCAAATAATGTTGCGCTTTATGTTGGTAAGGCAAAAAATTTGCGCAAAAGACTTACGAATTACACAATTGGCAATCGCTTGTCTGCGCGCATTGGACGCATGATATTTTTGGCGGAAAAAATAGAATTAGTTCAAACCGCAAATGAATTAGAGGCCTTACTTTTAGAACATAATCTAATTAAAAAACTTGAGCCAAAATATAATATTTTGCTTCGTGATGACAAAACTTTTCCACTAATTGGCATAAATAAAACGCATAAATTTGGACAAATTTTTAAACATCGCGGGTTAAAAGATGCCAATAATTATTATTTTGGGCCATTCGCTTCGGGCGGCGATGTAAACCGCGTGATCGATGTTTTGAAAAAAAGTTTTTTGCTGCGCGATTGCTCTGATTCTGAATTTAAGTCGCGCAAAAAACCATGCATGGAATATCAAATTCGTCGATGCTCTGCGCCCTGTACAGCATTGATTTCGGAAGATGATTACAAAAAATCAATTCAAGATGCGGTTGATTTTTTAAGCGGAAAATCTTCGCAAGTTCAGTTGGTTTTGGCCAAAAAAATGCAAAAATTAAGCGACCAGCAAAACTATGAGAAGGCTGCGCTAATAAGGGATCGCATTAAATCTTTATCGTCAATTCAAGCGAAACAAAATATTAATTTATCACTTATAACTGACGGAGATTTAATTAGCTTGGTTGAAAAAAATCGCCAATATTGCGTTTATATTTCATTTTATCGCGGCGGCAATAATTATGGCTCTAAGCCTTATTTTTACAATGCTTGCGATAGTTTGGAAAAGGAAGAATTTTTAGCAAAATTTTTGGGACAATTTTATTTAAGTCAAAATCCTCCAAAAAATATTTTGCTAAATTTGGAAATTGAAGATCATAATTTAATGGAAGATTTTTTAGGAAAAATTATTGGTGAAAAAGTTGAGATAAAAACTCCGAAACAAGGAGAAAAATTAAGCCTTGTCAAAGATCAAGAACATATTGCTTTACAAGTTTTGCAGCAAAAAATTGATAAAAATTTAAATGAAGAAGAGCTGTCGATTGAATTAAAAAATATTTTTCAATTATCTGCAATTCCTAAAAGAATCGAGGTTTACGACAATAGTCATACTAGTGGACAAAATGCGGTAGGGGCCTTAATTTGCGCGGGCCCTCAAGGTTTTATAAAAAGCGGTTATCGTAAATATAATATTAGATTTGACGGCGAAAAAGAAAATAATCGCGACGACACATCTATGCTAAAAGAAGTTTTGCGACGCAGATTTAAATTGCTTTCAAGAACTCAAGAATTGCCGCTTCCAGATTTTATTATAATCGACGGAGGCTTGCCACAATTAAGTGCCGCCAGCGAAATATTTAGTGAACTTGGCATAAAAATTCCTTTTACTTGCATGTCAAAAGGGCCGAATCGCAATGCTGGCGAGGAATATTTTCATCGGCCAAATCAAGAATCATTTCAGTTGCAAAAAAATTCTCCCCTTGCCTTTTATATGCAGCGTTTGCGCGACGAAGCCCACAGATTCGCGATTACTGCGCATCGCGCAAAGCGACAAAAATCAATAACGAAATCTGGATTAGATGAAGTTCCAAACATTGGCTCTAAACGTAAAAAATTATTGTTAAATCATTTTGGCTCTTTTGAAAAAGTAAAAGAAGCAAGCATTGAAGACCTTACCAGAGTTGCTGGCGTCAGCTTAAAAGTGGCAAAAAATATTTGGCAATTTTTTCGATAATTTGGCGCCATTGCAGAAATATTTCGCTTTATGTTAAGACGCATTCGAAAGGTGAAGAATATATCGAAACTGATTCAAAGCACTTCCATTGCAAGCGCTAGCGTTGCAATCTATGGCGCGATAAGGTGGATTGCAAGGCTACGCTCGCAATGACGAAGCTGAAAGATTAGTGTTTTGAATGCGGCTTGGTATCGGATTTTTAAATTGCAATTTCATCTTGATTAATTATATACTCGAGCCCAAGTTGAAGATCGAGAATTTCGTCTTGTTTAAGCATATCTTTTTTGAAAATAAATTGCGCATTTGTGAATAAAAATTTTACCAAAAAAGCCTTCTCGTTAATTGAAGCATCGATTGTAATATTAATTATCGGAATTTTAATTGCTGGAATTACGCAAGGCAGTCGTCTAGTTGCAAAAAGCAAATTAAATGCTGCGCGCGCTTTAACACAAACGTCGCCAGTTAACGACATTGAAGGTGTAATGCTGTGGATCGAATCAACTTTAGAAGAAAGCTTTTCTTCGTCGCAAAGAATTGACGGCGCGCCTGTTAACGTTTGGAACGACATAAATACTCAAGCCAACAAAAAAAGAAATTTCAGTCGCGCAACCAACGACAATGCCGTCACCTATAAAGAATTTGCGATTAATAACATTCCATCAATTTATTTTAATGGCTCTGTAACGTCTTTAGATTCAGTATTTAATATTCCGGCAATTGCTACGCCAAGCAACCATTTCACCGCTTTTTTAGTATCGCAAAGTCTTTTGCAAGATAGCGCATCAAATCAAATGGTTTTTTACAATGGAGATGGCTTTGTAAACGGCTTTGGCTATATGAGAGCTGGATCTCACCTTAACAATTTTAATGCTGTATATTTTGGAGGCGTAGTGTTTAACTTTCTTGCAGAACCCTCAACGAGCGATCCAGAAGTAACTACGTTAATCTCGGATGGCGTTACCACAAGCGCTGACGTTAACGGAATTGCAAAAACCGTTACTTCTCCGGCGTCAGGCCCTCAACAAACCCCTGATGGCATTTTATCGATTGGCAACAGCTATATTGGTGATTCGCCTTGGGTTGGCTATATTTCTGAAATAATTTTATTCGAAAGAGCTTTAACCGACCGCGAAAAAAAAGATATCCGCAATTATTTGGGGAAGAAATATAATATTGCGATTAGTCAATAGATGCGCTAGCTAATTGACACTGCTCCACTTCTGATGGGGAATGGTATAAGATTACGCAGCATTCGTCAAAAACCCTCCAATTTGCGCATCCCATAATTTTTTATAATGACCATTTAGCGCAAGCAACTGTTGGTGCGAGCCATCTTCGATAATTTTTCCATTGTCAAAAACCAAAATTCTGTCCATCGATTGCAGCGTTGAAAGGCGGTGCGCGATGATGATTGTTGTTTTATTTTGCATTAGTTTTTCCAAGCTGTCTTGAATTAAATTTTCAGTGATTGAATCAAGTTGGCTGGTTGCTTCGTCTAAAATTAAAATTGGCGAGTTCTTTAAGAAGGCGCGCGCAATGGCAATGCGTTGACGCTGACCCCCAGATAATTTTATGCCGCGCTCGCCAACCAAAGAATCGTAACCTTGGGCAAGGCCTTCAATAAATTCGTGCGCGTGAGCATTTTTTGCCGCCTCGATTATTTCATGCTTGCGCGCGTCATTTCGAGCGTAAGAAATATTGTCATAAAGGCTGCGATGAAATAGCGATGGATCTTGTGGAATCATGCTAATCGCGGCTTTAAGCGAGTCTTGCGTGACTTGCGAAATATCTTGTTTATTGATCAAAATTTTTCCGCTGGTTAAATCATAGGCGCGCAAAATTAAATTTACAAAAGTGGTTTTGCCGCCGCCAGAATGGCCAACAAGACCAATTTTTTCTCCCAATTTTATTGTAATTGATTGATTAGAAAAAAATGAAATTTCTTCGTCGCGCTTTATAATCGGCTCTTCGACCAAGCCAAGAGGCGAGAAGCTGGAAGGTTTAATGTTTTTTGGTGGAGATTTTTTCTTATAAGAAAAACTGACATTTTCAAAAATAATTTCGCCGCTGTTTTCGCCTTGCAAATCAAGGATGCGCGCGTTTTCGACATCTTCAATTTCATTTTTTTCATTTACAACTTGCAGCGCCCATTTTACGGTTCCAAAATATTCGAGAAAGGTGCGCATTTCATTAGCCGCTTGCCACATGGCGTGGACTAAAAAAGAATTTAGCGTAAAAATTAACGAAAAATCACCAATCGAAACTAGATTTTTAGAATAAAGATAAATTAACGCAATGATGCAAAATGTGAAATATGCCGAAAATGTTAGGCCATGCAGAGTGTAAAATTTCATCATAAACCAGCTGCGTTTTCTAGAAAACCGACTATATTCTTCGCAGATTTCATCAGTGATGGCGCTTTCTTTGTCATAATTGACAAATGATTTTACGTTGCTGACATTTCCTAAAGTGTCGACCAAATTTCCGCTAATTTTTGACGATTGCTCTGAAATATCCATTGACATTTTAATGGTTTTTTTAGCGGCTTTTATCGCCATCAACATGAAAATTGCTGTCCAAATAATTAACGCAATGGCAAATATTTTGTGAATTGAAAGCAGCGTGAAAAAAGCAATGACAATGCTAAGAAAAATTCCTAAAAAATTGTAAAGAATTACTTCGAGCAATTTTGGTGTTTCGGTGGCAAGCTCTTTAACCCTTGTGGATAAAGCCCCAGCGAAGTTATTTTGGAAAAAATTTTGCGAGTGCTTCATCATTTTTTTCATCGCTTCAAGGGTGATTTTCTTTTTTAGTTCTGGCCCCATTCTCATCCAAGCATAATCCGAGATGCGCCAAACAAGCCCCGGCAGAACGGTAAAAATTATCAATAAAATTACGCTTGAAGACGTTGCGCTGATAACGTTTTTTGGATCGGCGCCAGTAACGTCATCGATTAGAAGCTTAGAAAGATAAGGCCACAAAGAGATGTCAATCGCGTTATAAATTACAACAAAAAGATGCAGCGAAATAAGAAATTTAAAATCGCGACAATTTTCGAAGATAAAATAAAGCGGTGGTGATTTTCTTTTGTTAGTCATTTAATAAAGTTTTTACGCCATTTTACAAAACACCGAACTTTCAACTTTGTCATTGCAAGAGCGCTAGCGGGGCAATCCGTGGAGAGACAAGATAGATTGCCGCGCTAGCGTCTGCAATGACAGAGTGTTTCTAATGCCCGTGTTTTGAATCAGTTTCGACATAGTCAAGCAATTTGAAGATGTCGATCTTTTAGCTTGTTTAAGAATAAGCGCAATAATACCATTTCCCACTAATAATTATAAATTTATGCTTCATAATTTAGGTCTAAAATTTCAAATAAAAATCATCCGCATCGCTTGACATGACTGAGTTTTCTTTAAAATTTCATCCTCTAAATTATTTTGCTTAAATGTATAATTATTAGTGGGAAATGGCATAATTATTTTGTAGCAGTCGCCATTGTAATCGATTGCGCCACCTGCAAAACTACACCACAAAATTAACCAATTTATCTTGCACAATAATAACTTTTTTTACAACGCGCCCTTCTAAAAACTTTTGCACATTTTCATTGGCGCGCGCGGCTTCTTCTGCTTCTTTTTGGCTTAAGCCTTTCGGCAATTCAATTACGGCGCGCAGCTTTCCTAAAACTTGTACGGCAATTTTTACGGTTGATTCTGCAATTAAATTTTCGTCAAATTTTGGAAAACTTGCATCAGAAATTGCATCTTCATTACCCAATTGTTGCCATAATTCTTCAGCAAGATGCGGCATAATTGGCGCAAGCAAAAGCACTAAATTATTTAATGCAAAACTTA
>Ga0114971_10000499_pt1 | contig 25294 bp, 17 predicted proteins | sample M_140625_MF_Meta_FD_87320 | JGI IMG/M metagenome (GOLD analysis project Ga0114971, IMG submission 87320) | Freshwater microbial communities from Lake Montjoie, Canada to study carbon cycling - M_140625_MF_MetaG | ecosystem: Environmental > Aquatic > Freshwater > Lake | place: Lake Montjoie...
GTGGAGGCCCCTGGCGCAAATCTGGACGAATGTGGTCACGGAAAAGATGTACATCACCGGCGGCTGCGGGGCGCTGTACGACGGCGCGGCCCCGGATGCTGCCAGGGATCAGAAGAATATCAGCCGTGTGCACCAAGCATATGGGCGCAACTTCCAGCTGCCCAACATCACCGCGCACAACGAAACCTGCGCCAACATCGGCAATGCCCTGTGGAACTGGCGGATGTTTCTGGCCACGGGCGCGGCGAAGTACATGGATGTGGTGGAGCTGGAGTTGTACAACGCCATCCTCTCCGGCATGGCGCTGGATGGAACCAACTTCTTTTACACCAATCCGCTGCGTGTCACCGATCCCCTGCCGGTGGCGCTGCGCTGGTCGCGCCAGCGCGTGCCCTTCGTGAGCTCGTTCTGCTGCCCGCCGAACCTGGTGCGAACGATTGCGGAATCCGCCGATTATGCCTATGCGAAATCCGCCGATCAAATCTGGGTGAATCTTTACGGGGCTAGCCGGTTGGTGACAAAGCTGACGAACGGCGAAACCGTCCAGCTGACACAGGAAACGGAATATCCGTGGAGCGGCCGCGTGCGGATCCGGATTGTCGCCTGCGGTGAAAAGGAATTCGCACTGAGGCTGCGGATTCCTGGCTGGGCTGCGGGCGCCACCGTCCGGGTGAACCGGCGTCCGGCCGAAAATGCGGCGCCGGAAAACTACTTTGAGATTCGCCGCACTTGGGCGCCGGGCGATATGGTGGATCTGGATCTGCCGATGTCCGTGCGGCTGATGGAGGCCAACCCGCTGGTGGAGGAAACCTTGAACCAGCTGGCCGTGCAGCGCGGGCCGGTGGTGTACTGCTTGGAATCGACGGACCTGCCCGCAGGCGTGCGTGTTTCGGACGTTCGGATTCCTGCCGATCTTCAGCTGGCGGCGCGCTACGACGGGCGGCTGCTGGGCGGCATTGTGGTGCTTGAAGGCCAGGCTGAGGCGGGGTCAGGGGAAAACTGGCAGGGCAAACTGTATCGAGAAGTTCAGCCGACGGCGTTGAAGCCTGTCCCGGTGAAATTGATTCCGTATTCCGTCTGGCAGAATCGCGGCCCGTCGGAGATGTCCGTCTGGCTGCCGCGTGCAAAATAATTGCCCCGGGATGAAACATCAGGCAACACCCTTGGCTCACGGTTGGATCGGATCCGGAGTGACCCGGCCGTTTTTTAAAAAATCCCGACAGGGTTTCCATGGGCTTGTCCTGTTCCTAGGACTGACGCTGGCGGCGGCCGGGGCGCAACCGGTGGTCGTTGCGGTGGAGACAAAAATTCCCGGCGCAGAAATCTCCCCGGAGGCGCTGGGTTTGAGCTATGAGACCAGCCTGATGCTGCCGGATACGCACGGGGTACGCTATTTCCGGCCCGACAACCGCCCGCTGGTGCGCCTGTTCCGGACCCTGGGCATCCGGAGCCTGCGCCTGGGCGGCAATTCGGTGGATGCCGCTCGGTTTCCGGTTCCATCCCAAGCGGACATCCGCTCGCTTTTTCAATTTGCCGACGCGGCCGGGGTGAAGGTGATTTACACGGTGCGACTGGAAAATGGCGATCCGCACTCGGCGGCGGACATCGCCCAGTTCATTCGCAGGCACCATGCGGATGGGCTGGATTGTTTCGCCATCGGCAATGAACCGAAAGGCTATTATAAGGACACGAACCTCTACATGGCCAAGTGGGAGGCGATCCGCGACGCCATGCGGGGCGTCTGGCCGGAGGCGCGGTTCTGCGGGCCGGACGACAATCCCTCCCCCGAGTGGTGCCGGATGCTGATCCGGAATTCCGGGGCCCCTGCCGGGCCGCTGGTTCAGATCACGCAGCACAGTTATTCCTTCGGCTGTTCCTATAAAAACCCCGGGGAAAAGGATGTGACGAAGCTGGTCCCCGTGGAAGCTACTGCCGCGCGCGAAAAAATGCTGTCGCCCAAGGCTTATGATATTTATCAGAAAATCTATGACGGCATCGCGACCTCGATTGGCGATGCGCCAATTAGCTTCCGGATGTCCGAGGTGAACAGCTATTGGTTCAGCGGGCTGGAAGGGGCGAGCGACCGGTACGCCTCGGCATTATGGGGCGTAGATTATCTGCACTGGTGGACATCGCATGGCGCGGCGGGCCTTAACTTTCACACCGGGGATCGGACGGGCGGGGCGATCACGCTGCCCTGCCGCTACGCCGCCTTTGTGAGTTCCGCGAAGGGCTATGAGGTCCGTCCGCTCGGCTACGGCCTCAAATTGTTTTCGTTGGGCGGGCCGGGCCGAATGCTGCCGGCGACGGTTTCCGGCGCCACCAACGGGAATGTGGCTGCCTATGCCAGTCTCTCCGAAAATAAAACGGTTTATGTGACTGTCATCAATAAGGCTCACGGCGCCGCTGCCGCCGACACCGAAGTGGAAATCAAATGGGATGAGGTTTTGAAGGGCGAAAAAGCGCAGGTGATTGAGCTGCTCGCCCGCGACAATGACATTGCTGCAGGATCTTCGGAAGTAACCTTGGGCGGCGCGCCCATTCTGGAGGATGGAAGCTGGAGCGGAAAGTGGGCTTCATTGTCCCTGGTGCCTGGGGCGGAGCGGCTCAGGTTTCATTTGCCGCCGGCCGCCGCGGCCGTAGTCCGGGTGAGAACCCAGTAAGCAATTCCAATGACTTGACTTCTAGTAATAGAGGATGCCGTCATCAGGATCGTCAACTTTAATGGCAAAATTGCGATGCCGTTTCTTTTGTTAAAAAATGGATACCGGTTAGTTTCGGGTTGTTCAAATCGTGAAAATAAGTTTCAGCCTCGCCATTGTGTCTGGATTGCTGGCTTCACAGCTTTCCCAGGCCCAGCTATTGAGCGTGGATATTAATGGCACGGTGAGGTCAGATGTAACTACTCCTGGGTTCACGCCATGGTATCTTTCGCCGGATATTTCCGGGGGAAAGACGGCTTCGCGTTCCTTCACCAATTATGCCTACACGTTCGACCCCGTCACGGGATTGCCCGACAGCACCAATATTAGTTTGATAATTCCCTGCAAAGTCATCATGACCGTTCCGGCTGTGTCGGATGCGACGCATTATTTAAATGCGAACTATGCCAATAAGAACGGCAACTCGACTAGCGCCGATCCCAATTCCGGCTGGCGTCTGTCGGGGGATGGCTGCTGGTCGCACTGGAAGGATGATGCGATTGTGGTAGACCAGCCCAATACTAACGGTGGGGCGATCAGCCTAATCATTTCCAATCTGCCGGCCGGGCCGCATACACTCACGACCTATCACAATGACCTGTGGGCAAGTAACACTGCATGGCATGGCAGCCGCGTTATGAGCAAGTGCATCGTCAGCGTCAATGGTTTGCCGGTGTTCACCAACACCCCGACATGGGTTTCCACGAATGACAGCAAATGTGGCTTTGCTTTTTTTTATATTACTAATAGCTATGACGGGCAGCCTGTGGTGATCAGTTTTGATCCGGACCACAGCAGCGTATTGGACTTCACAATCTTGAACGGCTTTGAGATTGACCGCCCTAATCCGCCGGGAACGACCGCCACAGCTATATTTCCGCCGCAGGGCGATGAACATGTGTTCGCGAATAATGACGCACCGGTCGCGGGCACGGCAAATTCCGGCTACTTGACGTTAAAATGGCAGTCCGCCGGTTTTGCCATTTCGAACCAGCTCTTTTTTGGTACCAACGCGGATGTGATTGCCAATGCCACCAGCGCTTCGCTGGAATATAAAGGAACCTCTGCCGCTTTTCTGGGGACGACGAATAGTTATAACCTGACTAATTTGAATAGTGCGCTGACCTATTACTGGCGTGTGGATCAGTTGAACACCGCGAATGGTATTACCAATCTGGTGAAAGGCTATGTTTGGTCATTTCGCACACGGCATTTGGCGTTTCCCGGCGCCGAAGGCTACGGGCGGTTCGCGCGCGGCGGGCGCGGGGGCGTGGTCCTTGAGGTCACTCATCTCAATGACAGTGGACCCGGCAGCTATCGCGCGGCGATTGAAGCCAGCGGCCCCCGCACCGTCGTGTTCAAGGTGTCCGGCCTGATCCGGTTGCAGGGTCCCTGCGTCATCGGGAAGGGCTATCTCACGGTCGCCGGGCAGACGGCCCCGGGCGACGGCATCTGCCTGGCCAACTACCGCGCGGGCCTGAGCAGTTGCAGCGATGTGATCCTGCGCTTTGTGCGCTGCCGTCTAGGTGACGCCGCACATCAGGCGATGGACGGCATGGGCCTGGGCAATTCCACGCATTCGGTCATCGATCATTGCTCGCTCAGCTGGACTATGGATGAGTCCACCAGTTCCCGCCAGAGTGGAGCCGTCGGCAGCGAGTCGGCGATGATTTCCTTTCAAAACAACGTGATCTCCGAGCCACTGCAGTATTCTTACCACTACGATGCAGCCAACCGGACCAACTACGAGCCTCATGCCTTTGCGGGTTCGATCAGCGGGGAAATCGGAAGTTACCACCATAATTTGCTGGCGCATTCGACCGACCGCAACTGGTCGCTGGCCGGCGGCCTTGATCAAAGCCAGCACTATGCCGGGTCGCTCGATCTGCGCAACAATGTGATTTACAACTGGCAGGGGCGCACGACCGACGGCGGTGTTCAGCGTGCAAATTATGTGAACAATTATTATAAGCCGTGTCCGGCGAACCTGAGCCGCTCGGCGAATTGGCTATTGAAGCTCGACGCGATTCAAACTAACTGGGGCACGGAGACTTACTATATGACCGGGAATGTTCTGCAAGGCACCAGCTATTATACGAACAACTGGATGACGGGGTCTTTTGTTAATGGCCTGCCCCTGGCCGGACTGACAGTGACCAACGCGGAGATTTTTCCCTCGTATGTGGATACCCAAAGTGCCAGCAACGCCTACAAGGTCGTGCTGTCGGATTCCGGCTGCAATCAGCCGCTGCCCGATGCGATCGATCGCCGGATCGTGGGCGAGGTGCTGGATGGCACGACGCATTACACCGGCACCAACGGGACTCCTTACATCATTGACGGTGTCTCGCAGCCGAAATCAGGCCCCAAATATCCCGGGTTCATTGATTCGCAGAATGACGTGAAAGATTTCACCAATAATCCGGCAGCTCCAAATTACTCGCTGAATGCGCCGTGGCCGCCGTATGCGACTTACAATGTTCCCGCCGATACCGACCACGATGGCCTTCCCGACTGGTGGGAACAGATCAAAGGGCTGAATGCCAATTCCGCCCCCGGTGATTTCTCCGACAGCAACGGCGATCCCGACGGCGATGGCTATACCTATCTGGAAGATTATCTCAACTGGCTGGCCAAGCCGAATTATAGCTGCACGAACGGGACGCCGTTGAATGTGGAGTTAACCCAATACACCCGCGGGTTTACCAACGTCAGTCCTGCGTATGCCGTCTGGGGTGCAAGCGGGGGGGCCGTGGGCTTGAGCGGTAGAACAGCTCTTTTCACCAATGGGTTAAGCACGAACGGCCTGGGGAGCTTCAAGTTCAAGGTGACGGATAACACAGGTTTTTCCTATACCAACACGGTGAATGTGCGGCTGGTTTCCAGCAATGCCGCCCCCAACTCCGCCCCAGTGTTTTCCAGCACCGTATCCAGCCGCACGCTTAATGTCGGTGTCATTTTAAGTATCACCAACCAGGCGTCCGATGCGGACGCAGGACAAGGGCTGGCCTATAGCCTGCCGGTGAAGCCTGCCGGCGCCACCGTGAACGCGACCAGCGGGGTGATCCGGTGGCGGCCGGAGGTGGCGCAGGCGAACGCGACTCATCCTTTCAGTCTGGTGGTGGCCGACAGCGGCTCCCCAATCTTGAGCGCGACCCAAAGTTTTAACGTGATTGTGAATCCGTTGACGGCGCCGGCGATGGTCGCGCCGGTTTGGAATACGGGGCAGATGGGGTTTTTAGTAAGCGGGCAGGTGGGGCCGGACTACGCGGTGCAGAGTTCCTCAAACCTTGTGGATTGGAATGCCATTTTCACCACAAATCCGGCGGTGATGCCCTTCACTTGGAGCACCCATGCCGGCGGGTTGCCGGCGCAGTATTACCGCATTCAGGTCGGTCCGCCCCTACCGTGACAGAGGTGTCCGGCACTATTCCCAAATGATCCGGCACTTTTTTTATTATGTTCCGGGGCATAAAAACCTAGAATCAACGCATGACCCGATGGATGGCTCAATGGCTTTTACCCGCACTGCTGGCCTTGTCCGGCACGTCCTGCGCCACCTCGCATTTCTCGGCCGCTCGCAGCGGGCCTTTTTTATCCACCTCGTTCCGGGATGCCGACCAAAAATATCTCCGGTTTCTTTACAGCGAGGATGGCTATCGCTGGACGAACGTGCCGGGCACTTTTCTGGAGGCGACGGTCGGGGTAAGCCGGCAGTTCCGGGATCCGAGCCTCCTGCGCGGGCCGGATGGCGTGTTTCGTCTGGTCTGGACGGCGGGCTGGCATGGCGATCCGGGATTTGGCTATGCCGAATCCAGGGATTTGATCCACTGGTCCGAGCAGCAGTTTGTTCCTGTGATGACCCACGAGCCGACGACGGTGAACGTCTGGGCGCCGGAATTATTTTTTGATGCGGGACAATACATTGTGGTCTGGGCCTCGACGATTCCCGGTCGCTTTCCTGACCTGCTGGAAAAGCACGACAACAATCACCGGCTCTATTTCACCACTACGCGGGATTTTAAAACATTTTCACCGGCTAAATTGTTTTTCGATCCCGGCCACAGCGTGATCGATGCCTTTATTGTAGGTGGGTCCGGTCATTATGTGCTCCTCTGCAAGGATAACTCCCGGCCCAATCTGAATCTGAGGGTAGCTTTTGCGGATTCGCCCCTGGGCCCCTGGCAGGATGAATCCAAACCGCTCACCCAAAAATTTACGGAGGGGCCGTGTGCGCTCAACGTCGGCGGCGACTGGCTGATTTATTTCGACGCCTATCGGGAGAAGGTTTACGGCGCCCTGAAGACGCGGGATTTCAAAACGTTCACCGACGTTACGCGGGAGGTTTCCTTCCCCGAAAATCACAAGCATGGCACAGCGCTCCCGGTGCCGCGTGAAATCCTGGATGGCTTGCTGAAGGGCGCGCCGGCCGAATTTAAAACACCTGAATGAAAAAAATCCTCCTCATGGCTGCCTGGGGCTTCTTTGGCGCCTCCGCCTTGGCAGCCGAAACAAATGCCACCGCGGAACAGATCGAGGCAAAATACACCCACGCGATTGAAAGCCGCGCGGCAGACATCTTGAAGGTGTTGGCGCTGACCAATACGAATCAGATGGTTCAGGTCCGCGATATCCTTTTGAGACAATATCGCGGACTGAAGGCCTGGCATGACGCGAATGACGTCTCTCTGAAGGCAGCGGGAAAGGACACCAACGCCGTTGCCCGAATCCGCGCGTCGCTCAAGGAAGTGCATGAAGCCTTTCTCTTGCAGCTTTCTGAGAACCTCACGCCGGGGCAGGTGGAGCAGGTGAAGGATAAGATGACCTATGGCAAGGTCCAGTTCACCCTGGCCGGATACCGGACGGCCTATCCCCATCTGTCTGAAGTGCACGAGCAAAAAATCCTGGAGCTGCTCAAGCAGGCGCGCGAAGAAGCGATAGATGGCGGGAGCGCCGAGGAGAAGACGGCTGTTTTTCAAAAATGCAAGGGGAAGATCAACAACTATCTGTCCCAGCAGGGCATTCACCCCGAAAAGAAAAAAAAGATGCCAGCAGCAGGGTCTCCAGCGCCGGCAAAGTGAAGGCGGGTACAGTAACGCATTGAGATAACAATCCATGGGCACGCTACCGCAATCTATGCCCCGCTATGGATCGGGCAAATCCGGCTCCTACCGGTGGTGCATCTGCGCGCTGCTTTTTTTTGCGACCACAATCAACTACATGGATCGTCAGGTGCTGGGCCTGCTCGCTCCGACGCTGCAAAAGGAGATCGGCTGGAGCGAAACCCAGTATGCTCACATCATCGTCGCTTTTCAGGCCGCGTATGCCATCGGGCTGCTACTGTTCGGGCGGTGGATTGATGTCGTTGGCACCCGGAAAGGCTATGCGGTGGCCGTGGTGGTCTGGAGCCTGGCGGCCGGGGCCCACGCTTGGGCGCGGTCGGTATTAGGCTTTGGCGCCGCCCGCTTCGCGCTGGGGCTGGGCGAGGCGGGGAATTTTCCGGCGGCGGTGAAGACGGTGGCGGAATGGTTTCCGCGCCGCGAGCGGGCCCTGGCCAACGGTATCTTCAATTCGGGGTGCAATGTCGGCGCCGTGCTGGCGCCCGTCGCCGTGCCGTGGATGGCATTGCGCTGGGGATGGCCGATGCCCTTCCTGGTTCTGGGCGCCCTAGGATTTGTCTGGCTGATTTTCTGGATATTGTTTTATGAATCGCCCGAAAGGTCGCGTCGGGTATCCGCCGCGGAACGGGCCCATATCCAGGAGGATGGTCCGGAGACGCCGCAAATGAAAATCTCGTGGCGCCTACTGCTCGCCCACCGCCAGACCTGGGCGTTTATCGCCGGCTACGCTTTTTCCGCCCCGATCTGGTGGTTCTATCTTTATTGGCTGACGAAATTCCTGAACCAGCAATACGGCCTGCAGCTCTCCCAGCTCGGCCTGCCGCTGGTGGTGATTTATTCGATGACCTGCGTGGGGAGCATCGGAGGCGGGTGGCTGTCGTCCGCGTTGCTGCGAAAAGGATGGACGCTGAACGCCAGCCGCAAGACGGCGATGCTCATCTGCGCCGTCTGCGTGGTGCCGGTCGTTTTCGCCGCCCACGCCTCGAATCTCTGGCTGGCGACGTTGCTGATCGGACTGGCCGCCAGCGCGCATCAGGGGTGGGCGGCCAATCTGTTCGCGCTGGCATCCGACTTGTTCCCCAAGCAGGCCATTGCTTCCGTGGTGGGTCTGGGCGGGATGGCGGGGGCGCTTGCAGCAATGGTGTTTTCCGAGTCCACCGGTTTGATTTTAGAGGTCACCGGCAGCTATTGGAGTTTGTTCGCGATCGCATCAGCGGCCTATCTGGCCGCGCTGGCGGTCATTCACTGGCTGTCGCCTCAGCTCCAGCCGGTGAAACTGGGAGGGCCTGAAGCATGAGCCCCAGGCCCCGGTGCCGGACAGTGCGCAGGAAAATCCAAAAATCGAGAGAAGCTCGCACCAGCAAGCGCGCCGCCCACTTTTGTGCCCCGGTTTTCTGTCTGTTCTTTGGGTGCTTAGCGGTTTAATTTGTCACTAAAATATGTCTGAATGGAAATCCGATTCTGAATTGTTCGCCCTTGTCCTCCGCGAGTTGTACACGCCCGTGGTCGGCGACATCCTGGATGATCTTGGCTTCACCCGCCAGTTTCTGCCCCAGCCCGTCCAGCCGCTGCGGGAGCAGATGGCGCTGGCTGGGCGCGCCATGCCAGTGGTGATGATTGACGTGTTCGGCAAGCAGAAGAAACCATTCGGCCAGCTCACCGAGGCGCTGGATCAGCTGCAGCCCGGCGAAATCTATCTCGCCAGCGGCGGCGACATGCGCTGCGCCTACTGGGGCGAAATCCTCACCGCCACCGCGAAGAAACGCGGCGCCGTCGGCGCCGTGATCAATGGATTCCATCGCGACACGCCGAAAGTGCTCGAGCAAAACTGGCCGGTGTTTTCGCGCGGACGCTTTGCGCAGGACTCCGGCGTGCGCACCCAGGTCGCGGATTTCCGCTGCCCGATCGAGATCGGCCAAGTCAGCGTGCAGCCCGGGGATCTGGTCTTTGGAGACCTCGATGGCGTTATCATCGTGCCGGAAAAAGTTGAAGCCGAAGTCATTGAGCGCGCGCTGGCCAAGGCGCGCGGGGAAAAGCTCGTTCGCAAAGAGATCGAAGCCGGGATGAGCAGCACGGCGGCATTCAAAAAATACGGCATCCTTTAATTCAGCCGCAAAGAGCACAGGGAACGCAAAGAATCAAGGGGCATGACAACGGCCAAAAATAATAGTCCGCACGAAAACGCTGACACGCTGCATTTCCATTTCTCTGCGCTCTCTGCGTTCTTTGCGGTTCAATAATTTCATGCCGAAGATCAAAAAAATCTCGTTCTTCAAAGCGGTTTCCTCGGTGTCGCAGCCGATCGTCGATAGCACCCATCAGATTCCGGAGATCGCCTTCATTGTCACGCGGATCGAACTCGACAGCGGCGTCACCGGCGAAGGTCACCTGCTCGCATTCCATTATTCGCCGCAGTCGATTCTGGGGGCGCTGCGGGACATCGCCCCGATGACGCTGGGCCGCGAAGTCAGCCGCACCGGCGAATTTCTCGCGCACCATGAAAGGGAGAGCGAATACTTCGGCAATGTGGGGCTGCACCGGTGGGCGGCGGGCTCGGTGAACATCGCCATGTGGGACGCGTGGGCGAAGACGCTCGGCGCGCCCGTTTGGAAAATGTTCGGCGTCTATCATGACCGCGTGCCGCTTTATGGCAGCGGCGGCTGGCTTTCGTATTCAAATACGGAATTGATCGATGAAGTGGCGCGCTATGTCCAACGCGGCTTCCGCTCCGTGAAAGTCAAAGTTGGTTCGCCCGAGATTCAGCGCGATGTCGAACGCTTGACGAAAGTCCGCGAAGCCGTCGGTCCGCACATCCGCATCATGATGGATGCCAACCAGGGAATGATTCTGCCCGCCGCGCTGGAGCTTGCCCGCGCTGCGCAACCGCTCCGGATCACCTGGTTTGAAGAGCCGCTGAACCGCACCGACTACGACGGCTACGCGCAGCTCCGGCGTCAGGCGGGCATGTCCATTGCCACCGGCGAACGGGAATTTGACACTGTCACGCTCCGGGAATTGATCCGGCGCGAGGCGATTGATCTGTGGCAGCCCGACCTCCTGCGTCTGGGGAGCGTCGAGGCGTGGCGCGCCTCCGCCGCCCTCGCTCAGGCCCATCACATTCCCGTGCTGCCGCACTACTACAAGGAATACGATGTCCCGTTGCTGATGACGGTGCCGAACGCTTACGGGGCGGAATCGTTCGACTGGGTGGATGACCTGATCACGAATCCGATTCAAATGAAGGACGGCTTTGCGTATCCCAACGAAGGCCACGGCTGGGGTTTCAGCTTCAAAGATGCCAAACTCACGGAACTGACGAAATGATTTCCGCCATAAAAATTACCCAGCTTGAAACCTGGCGCTGCCAGCGTAAGGAATCCCTCTTCGACTCCTCGCGCACGGGCCGCAGCCCCATGAACTGGGACGTGGTGGTGCTGCGCGTCCACACGGATGCGGGCATCGCCGGCCACGCCACGGCTCTCGCGGCGCGTTCCAGCACCGTCACCCAGGCCTATCTGCATGAGACGATGGCGCCAGTGGTCCTTGGCCGGCGGGTCACGGAGCGCGAAGCCATCTGGCATGAGCTCTGGACCATCGACCGGCACCTGACTTTTTTCCCGGTTTATCTGCCCGGCCCGATGGATGTGGCGCTCTGGGACATTGCGGCGCAGGCTGCCGGACTGCCGCTGTATCAATTTATCGGCGAATGCCGGACGAGCCTGCCGGTTTATGCCAGCAGCCTGTTCCTCCCGAAGACCGCAGATTATGTGAAGCAGCTGCGGGCCTACAAAAAGCGCGGCTTTACCGCTTACAAGGCGCATCCCCCGGGTCCGTGGCGCAAGGACATCGAGATTCACCGAGCGCTTCGCAAGGCCGCCGGGCCCGACTATGTGCTGATGACCGATCCGGTCGCGGACTATTCGCTCGAGGAGGCGATTCGCGTCGGGCGCGATCTGGAAAAACTGAATTATCATTGGTTCGAGGAACCGTTCCGCGATTTTGAGCTGGCCAAGTACGCCAAGCTCTGCGCGGCACTGGACATTCCGATTGCCGGCACCGAGACCACCCGCGGCGGCCCGTGGGGCGTGGCGCAGGCCATCGCCTTCAACGCCGTGGACATCGTGCGCGCCGACGTCTCGTGGAAGGCGGGAGTGACCGGCACGCTTAAGATCGCGCACCTCGCTGAAGCCCACGGGATGCGCTGTGAGATTCATTGCACTACAATGGGATTTATGGACATCGCCAACCTGCACGTCAGTTGCGCGATCAAGAACTGCGAGTATTTCGAATTACTAGTGCCGGAAGAGCCGTTCCGCTTCCCGATGAAGGATAAGTATCCCATTGATAAACACGGCGTCGCTCATGTCCCGCAAAAGCCCGGCATCGGAGTCGAGCTGGACTGGGATGCGATTGACCGCACGTGCGTGGAGCATAAGATCACCAAAGCCAGATGAATGAACCGCCGGGCACGCGAAGAAAAAAAAGATGGCCATCGCCAATAAAAACGGAAGTAATCCGCAGCCTCAGGGAAATTTTTTCTCCCGGACTGCTCCATGTTCCTTGCTTTTGAATCAGCAGGCATGAAACCGCGCGCCTTCCAGATCCAGCCTCAGGACAGCGTCGCCACTCTGCTCGATGACGCGGCGGCAGGCGCGATTGAAATTCTCGGCGCGAAGCCGCAGGAAATACGATTGCTGGAAAAAATCGAGCGCGGTCACAAGGTTGCGTTGCGCGATATCGCGGCGAACGAAGCCGTCATCAAGTTCGGCGTCCGCATCGGCCACGCCACCCAGCCCATACGTCGCGGTAACTGGGTTCACCTTCACAATCTCGCCAGCGATCTGGACGAGCGCTCCGGTTCTCTCGATCTGCACTCCGGTGCCCCCACAGATACCGCCTCCGCTTATGTCTGACCCGCTCGCTGAATCCTGGTCCGGCTACCTGCGGCCTGATGGTCGCAAGGGCGTCCGCAATCTCGTGCTGGTCCTTTACACCGTCGAGTGTGCGCGGCATGTCGCGCACGCTATTGCGGCGGGGGAGGAGGATGTCCATGTCATCGGCTTTCCAGGGTGCTATGACAATGCCTACGCCATCCGCCTGATGCTCGCGCTGGCGCGGCATCCAAATGTGGGTGCGGTGCTGGCGGTCGGGCTGGGCTGTGAATACACCCAGCCGGAAAAGCTTGCCGAAACCGTGGGCGCTTCCGGACGCCCGGCGGAATGGTTTTTCATCCAGCAGGCTGGCGGCACAAAATCCTCCGTCGCAAAAGGCAAGGAAAGCGTCCTCCGTCTGCGCGACCGGATTCGCCGGGAAACCCCGCGCGTGCCGATGACGCTCGCCGATTTGACGGTCGGGTGCGAATGCGGCGGTTCGGACGGCACCTCGGGGCTGGCGGGAAACCCGGTGGTCGGCGCCTTCTTCGACTTGCTGGTGGATGCGGGCGGCAGGGCGGTATTTGAGGAAACGGTCGAGATGATCGGGTTGCGCGATGCCCTGCTGTCGCGCGCGGCTTCATCGGAGGCGAGGCAACAACTCGCCGGAGCCTACGACAAGGCGGAGCGTTATTGCCGCGCCGTCCGGCAATGGTCGGTCTCCCCCGGAAATTTTGCGGGCGGCCTCACCACGATTGAGGAGAAAAGTCTGGGCGCCTTCGCCAAGGGCGGAACACGCCCGATCCAGGGGGTCATTCGCGTGGCCGAGGCGCCGCGCGGTCCGGGCCTGTGGATTATGGATAGCGTTCCGGACGATCATTTCATGCAGTTCGGCTACACCAACCCCAATGACACCGAGGGGCTCATGGATCTCATCAGTTCCGGCGCGCAGATCGTCCTCTTTGTCACAGGTCGCGGCAGTGTCATCGGCAGCCCGGTCGCCCCGCTGCTAAAGATCACCGGCAACCGCGCCACCTACCGCGCTTTGGCGGAGGACATGGATTTTGATGCCGGCCGGGTTTTGGAGGGGGAACTGACCCTGCCGCAGGCCGGCCGCGAGCTATTGGAGCTGATTGTCCGCACGGCCCGAGGCGAGCCCAGCAAGCCGGAGGGTCTGGGTCACCGCGAGTATTTTATCATGTACAAACATCAAAACACCCCCGGCCTTGAAGCCGGCTGCCGCGCGTGATTTTTATTTGATCGGAAAGAACGCAAAGAATGAAATCCACTTCACGTTGGAAAACTCGTTTCGTTCTTTACGGCTAAAATTTTATGAACAAAAAACCTCTCACTCCTGCCTTTAATCTCACCGGCCAGACCGCGCTCATCACCGGCGGCGGCACGGGCCTCGGCCTCGGCATGGCGCGCTGCCTAGCTGCATCCGGGGCGCGCGTCGTGCTCGTCGGGCGCCGTAAAGAGGAGCTGGCCAAAGCCTGCGCGGAAATCGGCAGGAACGCGTTTCCGCTCGTCGGCGACGTGACCCAGCTCGACACCGCGCCCGCGCTGGTGGATCAGGCGGAAAAGCTCGCCGGCCTAATTTCCATCCTCATCAATAACGCCGGCGTCCACCTTAAAAAACCGGCGGCGGAAACCAGCGACGCGGAATTTGCAGCCGTGCTCCAAACGCACGTGATGGGGGCATTTGCGCTCACGCGCGAGGCGGGCCGCCGCATGATCGAACGCAAATCGGGCAGTATTCTGTTCACCGCCTCCATGGCATCGCTGTTCGGCATTCCGCTAGTCGTCGCTTATTCGGCGGCAAAGTCCGCCTACGTCGGCATGGTGCGCTCGCTCGCGACGGAATGGGGGCCGCAGGGCGTGCGCGTCAACGCTATCGCGCCCGGATGGATTGCCTCGCCCATGCTGGACAAGGCGCTGAGCGGCGACGCGGCGCGCAAGGCGAAAATTCTCGGGCGCACGCCGATGGCTCAATTTGGAGAGCCGGACGACATCGGGTGGGCGGCGGTTTATCTGTGCAGTCCGGCGGCAAAATTTGTGACCGGGGTGGTTTTGCCGGTGGACGGCGGCGCGGCGATTGGATTTTAATATCATGAAAAAGCTAGGATTGGGAGTTCTGGGTCTGGGCGAAGGGCGCAGCATTATTTCCGGCGCGCTGAACAGCGAGCTGTGGAAAGTCGTTCAGCTTTGCGATTTAAATGAGGAGCTGGCCTGGATGCGCAGCCATGAATTCAGTCTGGATAATTTCACGTCCTCGATGGATGAAATGCTTGCCAACCCGGAGGTGGACGTCGTGGGCATTTACACGCCGGACCATTTGCATGCAACCCACATTCTTCAGGCCTTGCGCGCGGGCAAGCATGTCATCTGCACCAAGCCGTTCCTCAACGACTTGTCGCAAGCCCGGGAGGTGCTCGAAGCCCAGCAGCAGAGCGGCCGGATGGTGATGGTGGGACAAAGCTCGCGGTTCTTTGCCCCGTTCACGCGCCAGCGAAAGCACTTTGAAGGCGGCGAGTTCGGCGACTTGATCACGGTTGAGGCCTATTACAATGCGGACCACCGCTGGTTTTTGAAAAAGGGCTGGGCAAAGACCGACGCGTTCAAATGGCTTTATGGCGGCTTGAGCCATCCGGTGGATCTAGTGCGATGGTATCTGCCGGATATCGAGGAAGTGATGGGCTACTCCTCGCTGAGTAAAAACGGCCGCGAGCTTGGCTTGAAAAACCACGATACCTTTCAGTTCATTTTCAAATCGGCCGGCGGTATTCCCGCGCGCGTCAGCGGCACCTTCAACAGCCCGGTCATTCCCTGCGAACGCGACAGCAACATGAGCTGCACCCTGCGCTGTGCCAACGGCGCCAGCCAGGGCGACTACTACGATTTGCGCTATGCCTGGAAAATGGGCGGGCAATCCGTGGTGGAGACGTTTGAGGACCAGGACGATTACTATTTCCGCTTTGGCGGCCACTCGCATCATGCGGGCGAATACCAAAACTACATCGAATATTTTGCCCGCTGCCTTGAGGCCGGCGAAACGCCCAAGCCGGATGTTCGCGAGGGCATCGTCACCGTTGCGCTGATGCAGGCGATGGAGGAATCCTGCGCACAGGGTGCGCCGGTGAATATCCGAGAGGTGCTTGCCCGGCAGGGGCTGGCGGAATTGCTTCCCTCATGAATAAAACCTCTTACTCCACGCGATTCAGTTATGCCGCGAGCGACGTGGCGGGCCAGCTGGTTTTCACCTTCATCATCGGCGGCTATTTGAGCAAGTTTTTGACTGACATCTACGGGTTGTCCGCCATCACCTGCGGCACCATCATCGCCATCGCGCGCTGGATTGATGCGGTCGATGCCCCGGTTTGGGGGATCGTTTTTGATAAGACGCGCAGTCGCCTGGGTAAAAGCCGCCCCTGGTTTTTATGGTTATGTGTCCCCTTTGCGACCTTTGGAGTGCTGACGTTCCAGACGCCGGATTTGAGCCACACCGCCAAAGTCTGGTATGCCGCCGTCACCTATATCGTCTGCAACATCCTTTACACCGGCATCAATACGCCGGTGACTTCGATTCTGTCCGGCCTGACGGCTGATCCGCAGGAGCGCGTGACGCTGACGTGTTTCCGGATGTTCGGCTCCAAGCTCGGCGTTCTGATCGTCAATCTGACAGCGTTAAAAATGGTTCAGTGGCTCGGCCAGGGCGACGACCGCAGGGGGTTTATGCTCGCGCTGCCGGTTTATGCGGCCGGCTCTATTTTCTTTTACCTGCTCGCATTTAGAAATTTGAAGGAGGTGGTTCCGGTGGGAAAAAAATCCGAGCCCGTCCTCGGCACGTTCCGGGCGCTGAAAGGCAATTGGCCGTGGCTCATCATCTTCAGCAGCAGCCTGCTGTTTTGGATTGGCTTCATCGCGCGGGTATCCACCGTGCCGTATTATTTTCAATATGTTCTCCATCGCGAAGACCTCATCTGGCTCGCCTACAGTTTGGATTTTGTTTCGCTCGCCACCGCTTTCCTGTTGCCGTGGGTCTGCCGCTGGACTTCCAAGCGCACCGCATGGGCGCTGGGCCTGATGGGGATGGTGCTCGGGCAATTGATCCTCTATGGGGGTGTGAGCCAGGGGCATTCCATCCCTCTGATTCTGTTCGGCTGGACGGTGGGATTTCTCGCCAGCGGCATGGCGATGGCAATGCCGTTTTCGATTTTATCGGACAGCGTGGATTACGGCGAATGGAAGACTGGCGTCCGCGCGGTGGGCTTGCTGACCGCCGTGGGGGCCTCCTTTTGTCTGAAAGCCGGGGCGGGTCTGGGCGGCGCCATTCCGCTCTGGATCATGGGAAACAGCGGTTATGTTCCGAATACTGAACAGACGGCGGCTGCGCTGGGCGGGATTGAATTCGGCTTTCTTTGGCTGCCCGCAATTTGCCTGGCGTTAAGCACCCTTCCAGTTTTGTTTTACAAGCAGTTTGAGCAGCTGGAACCGCAGATTCAGGCGGATCTTCGGATGCGGCGCGAAAAACAGGCGGCATCAATCTGAAATGGACTTGGGCCAGATGCCGTTTTGAATCGGGCGCAAGGTCAGTTTGTCCGGATCCACGACAACGTGTTTGATGCGCTGGCGCTCCCAGGTGTAGGTGATATGTACCAGGCCGTCGCGGGACTGGATGACGGCGGGATACGCAAAGCCGGCGGGGGCATTCGGAGCATCCTCCAAAACTAAGGCGGCGCCCCAGTTTTTTCCATCGGCAGAAACCGCGACATTGAGGGGGCTGCGGCCCTTGTTGTTCGAGCCGGTGCGGAGGTTGTGGTTATAAACGAGCAGCTGGCGGCCATCGCGGAGCGTCACGGCGTCGGTGCCTGAATTGGGGTTCGGCAATTCCAGCAGAGCCATCGGGCCCCAGGTTTTCCCGCCATCGCCGGACCCGATTTCAAAGAGCTTGCCATTCTGGGTGCGGCCAATGGATAGCAGCCTTCCATCCGGCTGGATTAAAATGCTCGGCTGAATCGCGCTGATCGTTTTGCCATCATTCACCGGCGGTGTGGCGCTCCAGGTTTGGCCGCCGTCGGCGCTGCGTTCAAAATGCACCTGCCAGCCCCCTTTGCCTTCGGTGCTGCTGGGGGAGAGGATGTCGCCGTTCGCCAGCTCTACCGGCTTGTTTTTGATGGGGCCCAGTATGCCCTCGGGCAGGCGGGTGGGTCGGGCCCAAGTTTGGCCGCCATCATCGGAAGTGGTCATCATGCCCCACCACGTCGAGGGGCTGGGCCCCACCTTGTAGAACAGCATCAATGGGCCGTGCTTTGGCTGGAACAAGACCGGATTCCAGGTCGGCAGGCGGTCGGTGGCGAAGCCCACGCCATCCGCCACGGCGACCGGCGGCGTCCATTGGCCATTCACAGTTCGCGAAATGTAGATGCACACGTCGGGGTTGCGTTCGGCGGTGCCGCCAAACCATGCGGCCACCAGGCCGGACGGCGTCTCCGCCAGGGTGGAAGCGTGACAGGAGGGAAAGGGCGCGGATTCAAAAATAAATTCAGATTTCAAAACGGCGGCCGACTTTACCGGGGGCGCAGACGCGCAGCCAAAACTGCCCGCGAGCAGGGGGGCCATCAGGACCCCGGCGATGATTAATATGGGTTTCATTCGCTAACGATGTGGTATTGGCCGCTGCCAAGCTCGAGCGGGGAGGATTCCGTTTTTCCGTTGCAGGTGATGCGGCCGGATTTACCAGCTGGGACGACCAAGGTAGCTGTTGTATTTGCCGGAATCTTAACTTGCCAGTCGAACGTGGGACCGTTCTTGTGCCATTCGCTGGAGATCCAGCCGTAGGGGGAGTGATGCGTGGCTTTCACAAAGGTGAGGTCCCCGACGGGCATGGGTTTCATCATAATAGTTTTGAAGCCGGGCGACGCCGGCGCGATGCCGGCGAGATATTCATAGAGCCAGACCACGAGGTCGCCGACGAGCATCACGTGATTGCCGGAGTTCATTGTGGGGTCAGCGGTGTTGCCATTCCAGAGCTCCCAGATGGTGGTTGCTCCCTGTTCCACCATATAGCCCCAGCTCGGATAATCTTTTTGTGATGCGATGGTGTAGCACAGATCCGCGCGACCGTTATCCGAGAGTACCCGGTTCAGATATTGTCCGCCGATCAATCCCGTGCCGATGTGGCCCTGGGTCACGTTTTCAATATTAGCCACCAGCGCAGCGAAAATCTTTTTCTTCATGTCATCGGGCACCAGTCCGAATGCCAAGGGCAGCACGCAGGAAGTCTGCGTGCCGTTGGAGTATTGACCCTTCTCGCGATCGAGGAATTTTTCATTAAAGGCGGTTTTGAAAGCGTCCCCCAACTGTTTCCAGCGCATGGCATCATCCGTTTTTCCGAGTTGCCGGGCGTATTTCTCCATCAGGCAGAGGTCGTAATAAAAATACGACGTGGCAAGCAGTGTCTTATCGGTCTGGCGCGCCGGGTCTTTGGAGTGGATTAATTTGGCCTCCTCCGGCGGCACGCACCAGTCGCCGTAGTTGTCTTTGGACAGGAGATGGTCTTTAGCCAGGGTGAGCATGTGATCCATCCAGAGTTTGGCGCTCGCGTAATCGCGCTCCAGGCAGAGCCGGTCGCCGTATTGGCGCTCCAACGCGCTGGGAATGATGATGGCGCTGCTGGGCCAGGTGACGTTGTCGGAATAGATCGGCCAGTAAGCGGGCGCGACGTCAGGTAGGACGCCGTTGGTGCGTTGCGCATCGCTCATGTCCCGGCGCCACTTCGTATAAAGAGCGGAGATGTCGAAGAGGTAGGCCTCTCCCTTGCATTCCTCGGAGCGGTCGCCAAGCCAGCCCTGGCGTTCGTCGCGCTGCGGGCAGTCGGTGGGGATGCTCCGGTAATTACCGCGCGTGCCCCAGACGATGTTGGTGTAGATGCGGTTGATCAATTCATTCGAGCAAACAAACTCTCCAGCGCTCGGCAGGTCGTCGTTCACCACGCGGCCTTCGAGGGCGATCGCCGGAAAGCGGGGCGGGTTGTGGGCGGGCACGCTCGAGACTTCCACAAAACGAAAACCGTGCGTGATAAAGCGGGGCTCCCATGTTTCCTCGCCGCCGCCTTTGAGCGTGTAACTATCCGTGACCTCCGCGCCGCGCAGGTTGGCCATGTAGAGCGAGCCATCCGGCTTCAAGGTCTCGGCGTGGCGCAACACCACGCGGTCGCCCGCTTCGCCGGAAACATGGAGCCGGCACCAGCCGACCATGTTCTGGCCGAGGTCATAGATGAAAACCCCCGGCTGGAGTTCCCGGACAGAAATCGGCTGGAGTGTGCCGGTGACGCGGAGGGGCGGCTGCATCTCGGCGGAGAGCTCGCCGCCCGGGGCGGAGACAATCTGGGCGGCAGGCCATTGGGAATCCTCAAAGCCGGGTTGGCTCCAGTTACGGAATTCTTTCCGCGCGTCGTATTCTTCGCCGTCATATTCATTGTTGGCTAGGAGGGGGCCGTCCTTGGAGAGCTTCCAGGAGCTGTCGCTGACGATTTCCTTGCGGGTGCCGTCGGCGTATTCGATTCGCAAATTCAGGAGCAATTTGGGAAAGCCGAAGCTCACCGTGCCGGCGTAAGTTTTGCTGCGACCGGCATAGAATCGTCCGTTGCCCAGGATCACGCCCAGTGCATTTTCACCGCGCTGGAGATTTTGGGTGATGTCATGGGTGACATAAAACTGGCGCTGGTCGTATTGGGCCAAGGCGGGGGATAGCACGGCGTCGCCGATTTTGTTGCCGTTCACATAGAGCTCGGACAGGCCTAGGCCGCAGAAGGAAACCGAGGCGCGGGAAATCTTTTTATCCACGGCGAATTCTTTTCGGAGATAGCGTGCGGGCTGGCGGCGGCTTTCCGCCGAACGGGGATTGGTCCATGGCTTCATTTCCGCCGGACCGAGAATTTTCGGCGTGCCCCATTTGGAATCATCAAAGCCGGCGGTGTTCCAGCCCGGTTCCGGCTGCCGGGAAACCTTCCAGGTTTCGTCCGTCGGGATGATCAGCGGATCGCCGGCCGTGAACTCCACCGTCAGTTTGCCGATGATGCCGGCGGGGTTTTGTCCGGAAGCCTCATGCCGTCCGGTGAATCCAAAGACATAGGTGCTGCCGGGTTCGAGCCGCGTGGTAATGTTGTTCCATTTGACGGTCTTGAAATTATTCCGCGCACCCAGATCATACTGATTAATCCAGCCGCGGCATTCATTGTCGCCGGTGTATTCAAAAATGGCGCGCTGGATTTTGCGGCCGGCAGGAATCGTCACTACCCGCCGGAAATAATTAGTCTCCACGCTAGCGTCTTCCGACCAGATCCACGAGGTGCCAGTGAGAAGCTGCGGGGTCTCCACGCCATCCTGCCCGATCCAATTCCCCTGCCAGTCGCTGGCGGCCAGAAGCCCCATGGTCCACTGGGCAGGCTGACTCCAGTCGCCCGGTTTCCCAGCGCCGTCCCACACCCGGACCTTCCAGAAACAAGAGGTCCGTGCCTTCAGGGGTTGGCCGCCATAAGGGACGAGCACTGATTCATCAGAGGAAACTTTGCCGCTGTCCCATAAATCCGGCTTCCCAGATTTCAGGCGCGCTTCGCTGGTGGCCACAAGAATCTGGTAAGCAGTTTGTTTCACGCTGCGCTGGCGGGACTGAAGCGTCCAGCTCAGGCGGGGTTGCGCCACGTCGATGCCCTGGGGATTGACCAATTGTTCGCAGCGCAGCGCGTCCACGCTCGGGGCGGCCCCCAAAGACAGGCTGGCGGCCAGAAACAGACACAAACGCAGGAGAGGAAAAAGTTGAATACGGGTCATAAGCGGGATGATTTTGCGGAGAAAATCTACCGTTTTGCCCGCAGGCTGACGAGTGGCGAGTTTGGGAAAATTGCCAATTTTTTTGCGCAAAATGCGGGGCCGCCACGCTCCGCCGCCGCTTCCGCGGGCGGTGCGTTCCCCGGATTGCCCCTGGCGCCTGACGAATTCTCTCCCGATGGCGGGGGGGATGGGTTTATCCTCTGCCCCTATGGCAATCCTCGGCAAACGCAATCTGCTCTCCGTCATCCGGGAATCGAGTCCCGGCCTCTACCTCGACGGGGGCGAGCTCGGCGAAATCCTGCTGCCGGGCCGTTACATTCCGGCCAACCTTGCGCAGAAGGACAAGATGGACGTGTTTGTGTATCGCGATTCCGAAGATCGCCTTGTCGCCACCACTGAAACGCCTCACGCGATGGTCGGCGAATTTGCCTACATGAAGGTGATCAGTCTGCATCCGCAGGTCGGCGCCTTTCTGGATTGGGGGTTGCAGAAGGATCTGCTGGTGCCGTTCCGGGAGCAGGAATTCCCCCTGCGCACCGGCGATTGGGCGATGGTCTACGTGTGCCTGGACCTGACCACCAACCGCATCCTCGCCAGCACGCGGCTGAACCGGCACCTCAACCGAGAGCCCGCCGCTTATCGGGATGGTCAGCCCGTGAATCTGCTGGTCACTGGCAAAACGCCGCTCGGCTACAATGCCATCGTGGAGAACGCCCACCGCGGTCTGCTCTATCACAGCGGGCTGGCTGCAGCCTTGAAGACGGGACAGAAGCTGAAAGGTTTTGTGCGCACGGTGCGGCCCGGCGGCAAGATCGATCTCAGTCTGGACGCTTCCGGATACAAACGCGTCGCGCCCCTGACCCATCAGATTGTCGAGGCTCTGCAGGCGGCCGGCGGCAAACTCGCTTTTGACGATGACAGCACCCCTGCCGCCGTCCGGGCGGCGTTTGGGGTGAGTAAAAAAGCGTTCAAGCAGGCGCTGGGGAAACTTTACAAGAGCCGCCGGATTGCCTTTCTCAAGCCCGGAATTCAACTTCTGGATAATGCCGCGTGGGCGCCAGGGGCAAAGCAGTGAAGGGATAAATCTGTCGGCAGCGGAGTCCCGAGAGCTCCGTTCACTAGTGGGGGGAGCCAAAATTGGAAGCATTGACCGTTTCGGCCTCAAGGCGTAAGGTGGCGGCCATGCGCACGGCGGATCTCATCTGCGGAAGTGCCAATTCGCTCCCGGGCGAAACGCCGTCCCGCCCAACTTGCCGTCATATCAGGCGAGCTTTAACACAAGAGCTTTAGTCCTCCTGACCGGTGATAAATTCAAATAATTATGAACGAACAAATTCTCCGGCTGCTGGAGCAAAAAGAGTACGTCCCGCTGAGCGCGGAAAACTTGCGCCGCCATCTGCGGGTGTCGCCGGACCGCGAGCCGGAGTTTGAGCGGGCGCTGCGCCGGCTGGAGCGGGAGGGCCAGGTCGTGCAAATCAAGGCCAGCCGCTACGTCCGCGCCAGCGACGCGGATCTCATCCCCGGCCGCATCCGCATGAATCGCGCGGGCAAGGGATTTCTCCAGCCGGACGATGGGAGCTTGAAGGAAATAAGCATCCCCGAAAGCGGCACTGGAACGGCGCTGCATGAGGACCGTGTTCTGGTGCGCCGGGATGTGCGGAGGAAAGGCCTCCGCGCCGACGCCCCGGAAACTGGCACGGTCGTCCGCATCCTTGAGCGCAAACGCACGCGGATCGTGGGCACCTTGCAACAGGGCCGCACCTCGCTTTACGTCATCCCCGACGATCCCCGGATGCCTCATGACCTGTATGTGCCGCCGGCCCGGGACGTGGGCCGGCCCGCGCGCATCGGGGATAAGGTGGTGGTCGAATTGCGGGAATGGGAATCGCGCCACACCCATCCCGAGGGTGAAATCGTGGAAGTCCTGGGCGCGCCGGATGCGGAGGGGGTGGACATGCTGTCGGTGCTGCGCCAGTACGATCTGCCGCTGCACTTTCCCAAGCCGGTGCTGCACGAGGCGCAGGCCATCGGCTCGACGGTTCATTCCCAGGACCTGGCGGACCGGCTGGATTGCCGCGCGCATAACGTGGTCACCATTGATCCGGATGACGCGAAAGACTTTGACGATGCGATCTGCCTGGAGCGGGTGGCGCCGGAGCAGTGGCGGCTGTGGGTGCACATCGCGGACGTGTCGCATTACGTCAAGCCGGGCACGGCTCTGGATGAGGAGGCGCAGCGGCGCGGCAACTCCACCTACCTGGTGGACCGCGTCATCCCCATGCTGCCGGAGGCCTTGAGCAATGAGCTGTGCTCGCTCAAGCCCAACGTGGACCGGTTGACGAAGTGCGTGGAGTTTCTGGTGTCCGGGGACGGCCGTGTGCTGGGGGCGAAGTTTCATTCCGCTGTGATCCATTCGCAACGCCGCTTCGCCTATGCGCAGGTGCTGGAGATTTTGCAGCGCGCCCCCGCGGACGACCCCATCGAGCAGATGCTGCATCGGGCGCATGAGCTGGCGCAAAAAATCCGCCGCCACCGGTTCAAGAACGGTTCCCTGGACCTCGACTTCCCCGAAACCAAAATCCGTTTGGACGAACAGGGCCGGATTTTGCGCATTGAAAAGAACGAGAATGACGTGTCGCACCAGTTGATTGAGGAATGCATGTTGCTCGCCAATGAGGCGGTGGCGGCGCGCCTGATGGCGTTGCGCACCCCGGCGATTTACCGCATCCACGAGGAGCCGGATGCGCGGCGCCTGCAGGAATACCGGCAGGATGTGCTGGGCCATGACGTGCCCTGCGGCAATCTGAGCCAGCCCGCTGAGGTACAGAAGCTGCTGCACAAATTGGGCACCTTGCCCATCGGCGCGGCGCTGAAGATCGGTTTCCTCAAATCACTGATGCGCGCGCGCTATGCGGTCGAACCCCTCGGCCACTACGGGCTGGCCAAGAAGAAATACACCCATTTCACATCGCCCATCCGACGCTATGCCGATCTGGTGGTGCATCGCGCGTTGTTCGATAAGGCCGCGCCCAAGGAAGGGGCTCTCAAATCTGTGGCCGAGCATATCTCCGTGACTGAGCGCAATTCCGCCGATGCCGAGCGGGACAGCAAGGATGTGAAGCTGTTCGCGTTTCTGAGGGCGCAGATCGCTTCCGGCGCGCCGGTTAAATATCCCGCCCTGGTGACGGACGTGCGCAATTTTGGTTTTTTTGTGGATGTGCCGGGGCTGGCCATGAGCGGCTTGGTGCCGCTGTCCACGATTGAGGACGACTTTTATATCTTCGATGAATCGCGAAGCCATCTCGTGGGGCGCCGCACGCGCCGCGTGATCCGGCTGGGCGACAGGCTTGCCGTGCAGGTGGCCAAGGTGGACAGCTTCAAGAAACAGGTGGATTTCCGCCTAGCAGCCGGGGAGGGGAAAACAAGTCCGCCGCGGCCGAAGGGCTTTCCGCCCCATTCCAAAAATCCGACCGGGCCCCGACGGGATTTAAAACGACCGCCGCCCCCCCGCGCGGGAGGTCCGCGCCGCCCCGACTCGCGTCCGGCCCCAACTCGTCCGACCTCCGCGCGCCGCCCCGATTCCAAGCCGTCCGCGGGTCATTTTCCGACCCCGGCCCGGCCGCTCATCCCCTCGAGCAGTTCCGGGCGCTTCCGCCGTCGCCGCCGGTGATGGGAATGAGGGAATGTGGTTTTTGTCATTCCGGAATTGCTGGCGCTGGGGGTTGGAAGTTCGCTAGACTCAAGTCGTAAAATGAAGTCTATTTTTGTCA
>Ga0114971_10000503_pt1 | contig 25159 bp, 33 predicted proteins | sample M_140625_MF_Meta_FD_87320 | JGI IMG/M metagenome (GOLD analysis project Ga0114971, IMG submission 87320) | Freshwater microbial communities from Lake Montjoie, Canada to study carbon cycling - M_140625_MF_MetaG | ecosystem: Environmental > Aquatic > Freshwater > Lake | place: Lake Montjoie...
ATCAGCCGTGGTTCAACATCAAGCCCGTACGCTCGAGCTCTGTTCTCACGGTCCAATTGACGCTGGTAAACCGTGTTTGCTTCGGTGCACAGTTGACACCTGCAGCGATCTTGCACGTATTTCACTCGGGTTCCGTGTTCCCGTTTGCCCGCGGTCACGGTTCAGCCTCGGTCCACTATTTGCACCATTGATGCTGACATCAGCATGCGTGCCTGACGCATTGCGTCACCGTGCGATGGGTGTCCTCCTGGTAGGCGGATTCGGTCTGCGCCGCATGACAGGTCAATGACCCATGCGTTCATGCGTTTGTCGAACCTGACCAGCCAGTGTGGTTGTTCTGCCATTGTTGCCCCCGTTGGGTTGGTGGATGGCAGCACCGGGCAGCAACTGCTGGACACGGTGCTGCCATCAGATCAGATGATGTCTTCGATGGTTGCTGCAGGCTTCGAAGCGTCGATCTTCGCTACGAACTGGTGTGCCCCGTTGAACCCGCGTGTCGTCGGTTCAGCATCTTCCTTGCGTTGCATGGTGAGCACCGAACCGGTCAGGTCTTGGCCGGCACCGATCCCAGCTTTCGCCAGAGCGTCTTTGATGGCGGCGATCATCGCCCACTTGCCTGCGTAGATTCGTGCCTCTTCGCCTGTGGTGAGATCGATGCCGTCGATGACGAGTTCGGGCATGGGTTGGCCGGCCTTGTTGAGTTGTACTTCGCCGGTCTGGAAGTCGCGCTTTGATCGGGTCTGAATGCCGGTGATCTTCAGCTTCGCTTTGTCACCGACTTCTTCGAACTTGATGGCCGGCACGCTGCTGCTTGAGAACAGCACGCTGTCGATGGTTGGTTCTGTCATGGTTGCCCGTCCTTTGGGGTCTTGGGTGTCTTGGTTGTGACGATGGCTACGGTGTCGTAGCCGTACACCAGGTGCGTTGCGCCTGTTCTCAGGTCGTCAGCCGTTGAGATTGTTTGGTGTGCTTCGGTGAGGGTCATGGACCCTACCAGTGCACCGATGCTGATGTCAGCGTTCCGTGGTTCGTTGCGTGCCTGCCAGATCGCAGCCTCGAGCACCAGATCATCTAGGTACGGTGCGAGTTCGATCAGTGCGAGCACGATGGCATGTCTGCGTGCTGATGGGATACCACCGGGCCCTGTCAGGTTGATCGGGTAGTTAGCGGCTTTGCAGGCTTTGACAATGCCAGTGAGCCACAGTTGTTCTGCAGCTTCCAGCTGATCGATGCGTCGCTTCGCTTCAGCGATCTGGGTGTCATCAACGGTGCCGACATCGTCGGGTGTTGGCCGGCGCTCAGGTTTGACCTGTACGGCACTTTGTACGGACGTTTGATCGTCAAGTACTGGTGGGAACAGCGCCATCGCTGACCGTTCGACGTTCGACACCAACCGTTCAATGATGGTCTGCTGTTCATCGTCATAGGGTTCGCTTTTGCCTAGCCTCGGGATCTCCTCAGGCCACATGTCTGCGATCAGTTGTCCGTGCCCGTCGGCCAGCAGCTGCTTGACCCGATCGGTGATCCAGGTGCGCCAGTCGGTATGCACCTCAGCAAGCTTCTCAGCTTTGACATGCACCAATGGTTTGATGGCTGTCATCGGTTTGTGCTTACGCATCTCACGCACTTCGATGGCGAGCTCGAGGGCCAGCGCACCAACCTCAAGGTCAAGCCAGTGCAGTTCGCAACTGTTGTTATCAGGGTTCGCATTGATAATGACGCCTGTGGACTTGGAAACTTCCCACATTGGGGTACGTGCATCACCGTCGTAGAACCAGTCTGCGTTCGCGTAGCACGCCAACTGGCATGCAAACCCGACACCACCGTATGACACGCTGCCGGTTTTGATGTCAGCAACGAACAGTTCGGTGCCGTCAGTGACAAGCAGATCGAACGTGCCGGCCACCTTGTGCTGTTCGTTGATCACGAACCGTTCAGCAGAATCAGGCACCGGGCTCAAACCGCACAGTCGCAGCTGCTCATGCACAGCATGCACAAGTGGCGCAAAGTTCGGCGGTTCGTATGTGTCATCGAACCAGGAGAGTTCGAGCATCTTATGAATGGCGGTGCCGAGCTCACTGCGAACAGTTGACCCGCCAGCGCGGGCTGCAGCCTCACACAACCGGTTCAAAGCCTGTTTGTCTTCACGGTCAACGTCACACAGTCTGCCGTACAGATCAGATCGGGCAGCTAAACCCAACGCCACCATGCGCTTATCCCAGACACGCAAACCGTGCATGTCTTCGATGGCGTCTTTCATGGATGACGGACGATCATAAGTGACCCCGTCAATCACTGGCTGTCCGTGCCCGTTGCGCCTGATCGGGTCGAAGTCGATATCGATTGTTGCGCCCATGTGTGATCCTTTATTCGGTCAGATTGCCAGTATGCGCACCAGGTGCGACAGTCGTGCGTACTCGAGCACGTCGGGCACGCTGATACTCCAAGAACACCTCACGGCAGACATCGCACCGGCAGCCGAACTGGTAAGACTTCACAGTTCCGCACCTGGTCCACTGTGCATCGCTGTCAGGGTTCCGTTCGATCCTGCGTCGCACACCATTCGTACCAGCCCAAATGCCAAACCGTTCGTCGTTCTCATCGATGTGCTGCCGGCACTGCTGATACACCGGGCATACACCACAGATGGCGACCGCTTCCCGATACGACTTTGTGTCACCCCGATCAGGGTAAAAGAGATCCGTCTTGCCTTTGCATGCTGCGTGATCTGCCCATGATCCCACTGCCATTATTGCCCCGTTCGTTTGTTTTGCTCGCGTGCGATCTGCACGGCAGCTTTGATCCACAACATCTTCTGGCGTCTCAGTTCTTTGATCTGCTTCTCCTGGTGTTCCACCAGATCAGACAACCTCAGAACCTCGAGCTCTAACGCTTCAATGACTTTGCGGTTCCTCATGGTGTGACCAGCAATCGCTGCACCATGATGTTCGCCTGGTTGTTCGCAGCTTCGAGCTCGAGCACCCGATCGGTCAACGCACCGATCAGTTCGGCAGCGTCAAGCATCAACTCTCCAGCATCATTGCCGGCAGCTGCAGCACCCAACTTCACGGTCATCACGACCGCAGCGTTGTTCAGCGCATCAGTTTCGTTTGTCATTGTTCACCTCCATGAGAGTCATAAACGCTTCACCTGACATGATCACGTAGCATTTGCCCGGATCGGTTGTGCCACGCTTTTTTGCCCACACAATGCCGGCATCACGCCCTGCGTTGTGAGCTTGTTCTTCTACGTCTTGAACCCAGCCGGCCAGATCGAACTTGGCGTGATTCTTGCATTGAATCGCCGGCCATTTTGCATCGAACACGAACAGGTCACCCTGGTCTTCGTTCGATCCCGCAGGAATGCGTTGGGTGCGCAGCCCCCGAGCACGTAGGTACTCGGTGACTGCACGCTCCCACGCTGACCCTTTGGCTTTAGCCGGGTTGGCCATCAGTAATCTTTGGCCGCTACGTGCCACCAGAGCGCCATGAGTCCGTACCCGATGGCGTAGGTACCGACGACCAGTGCGAACCCGAAGATGTCAAGGTTCATGGTGGTTTCAACTAGAGCGCCGGCACCGAACGCTGCGGCAAACACTGCGACCACTACCGCCCACGCCCACAGGCTTGCTTTGCGTTGTGTGGGTGTGAACGGTCGATGGCATGCGTCGCACCTGGTGTCCATCATCGAACCTCGAGCGGTTCTACGATGCGTGTCTCACGGCGCATCTCGAGCAGTCCACCGAGCTCGGCGGCGATGACCCGAAACGATTTGCCTGACTGAATCTTTGTGAGTCGCCCGGACCTGATCCAGTTCCGAATGGTTTGCCCGGTGACGTTGAGTCGTGCAGCTGCTTCAGCGACACTGATCGTGCCGTCAAGGTCAGCGGGGTTGATGTGGTCATTCATGTGTGTTTGCTCCGTGTTCGTTGGGTGGTTTTGCATGGATTGGAGCTGTTCGAGCTCCGCTACTGCACCTGGCAGTTGTGACCCGATCGGATGATCGGGGCTGATGGACAGCTTGAACCTGATGTCCTCGATCCATTCGGTCAGTTCAGCGATGCGATCTGCGGTGCTCATTTGTTGCTCCCGTGTCGTGGCCGGCACTGTTGCCGACATGCAAAGTATGCCCACATTTTGCAAAGGTGTCAAGGATCGTTTGCCTAGAAACGTAAAGAGCCCCAGAACCTTGCCACGTCTGGCGGTTCTGGGGCTCAATGCCGGCTCAGTTGTGAAGGTTCGCAGGTCCGACTTGCCGTCGGGTTTGCGCCAATCAGCGCACAGGGGAAGGTGCGCTGTCATCGAGCCGGTGAACTAGGACACACGACCCCAATAGAGGACGGTCGGTGAACCAAACGAACTGGTCGATGTCGGCAGATCACTTTGGCTTGCAAGGCTGCCGTTTAACCGTGGTGCCAAAGCCATCACTGTTGTTGTGCCGGTCAGCCCTACAATGTTTCCGGGGGTGGTACCAACACCGATCACAGCAATGGCGTACCTGTTGCCGGCCACAAGGTCGTAGGTGGCGGGGTAGCCGCCGGTTGTGTCAAACGATCGTGGGTACACGGTGTTGGCAGTGTTGAACGTCGTCGTGGCAGTGCTGTTTGTTCGTGCTACCAGCGTCGCTGTTGTGCCGTCGAAGGTGTAGAGCCCGAAGCGGCTGAGTGTTAGCCCGGCGCTTACAGTACCGGCGACTGCGTAACTGATCTGACTGATCGTCATGTTCGTGGCCGGGGTAAAGAATGAGAAGTACACGGTGCCGGACACGCCAGCAGCAGCGGTAGTGGTCTGGGCGCGTGGCACCACATCAAGTGCAGTTGATGACGAGTTCTGCGCGTCACGGTACCGATCGACACTGAGCTTCACGCTGTTTGCTGTGGCAGCGGTCGTGGTTGACGTTGACGTTGTCGAGTCGGTCAGCTGCACAACACCGCTAGCTGATGTGCTGGACGCAGTCGCAGCAATCGTCCGGGTCGCTGAATCCCAAGTGACCGGTGCGGTCGCGCTGATTGAGTTGGTGAGACCCTCAATAGCGGCGATCGGGGACACGCCAGCTAAGGCTTCCCGTGCAGCAAAGTCGCCAAGTGCGACGTGACCAGGGTTGGATGGGTGCAGGTTGTCAGCAGACCACCCAAATGGATCGCCAGTAGAGCTTGAGTACGAGCCAAACAGGTCGGACCAATCCCAAATAGCGCAGCCGAGCTCCTCGGCTTTTGCGTACATGGCGGTCACGATCGGTGACCAATACGCATCAGTCTTTGAACCGTTCGTCGGGTTGATCAAGAACGCAAACGATGGCAGCGTATTTGCCCCACCGTTAGTAGATTGGATGTTTGCAACAAGTGTTGCCATCGCTGTTGCAATGTTTGCCGTTGTTGTGCTGGTTTCGTTAGAGCCAAGAGCGATCACAACAAGGGACGGGTTCAAGTAGCCGACAGCGGTATTCAGGACTGGTGAGGCTGTTGCATCAGCGATTGTGTAATGGCTGCGCATCATCGCAGCCCAATCGTTATTGAGCGTTCCGTCGAATGAGTCATTCCAAGTGGCAAAAGCTGACCCGACCTTGCCAGAACACCAGACACGTGTGCCAATGGTTTCGGTGCCGTCATGGATGAAAGCACCTTCGCAAACAACACTGCCGGTCTTGCCGTCCGACGAGGTCGCTTGAGTGACACGCAAAGTCACGGTGCCACGCGCACCCCACGCAGCGATAGGGATGGTTTGAGCCACAACAATGTGGCCACCAGCCGGAAGCGATGCGTCATAAGTGTCTTCGGTGCGATCGAACAGCAGAGTGCCACCGATGCCGGTGCCTGCATACGCACGAATCCTGATCGCACCATTGTTGTACGGAAACGGAAAGATTTTGACTCGACGGTAGAACACGGTGGCACTGGTGCCAGTCACCGTCAGTCGCATGTCAGCGCCCGCAGGGATACCCTGGGCGCGACGGCCAAGACCGTAGACCTGTTCTGTTGGTGACCCGGCAGCAGCTGTCCATTTCGGGTCAGGTATCAGCCCGTCAAAAGTTGAACAGGGAACGTAAACACCAGTGCGCCCATCAGCGTTTGCGGTTTCAGCAAGCAACGCAGCCAGCCGTCTGACGTATGTGGTGCCAGCACCCGAAGTGCTTGAGCCGTAACCCTCAGTGATTGAGTCACCGATCACCAGAACATCAGCGGTGCGGCTTGAGGCAGTGCCAAGCCCGTACAGGTTGCCGTAACGGGCATCAGCGAAGGCTTGCTGCCAGCGGCGCAACGGTTTTGTTGCGGCCTGCCGAGACAGGGTTCGCAGTGAAGTTGAGTTAGCTGACACGGTCTGTGTGCCCGAGGTGTACACGATCGGGTCGGTGGCGGCTACCACACCGGTCGCACCCGTGTTGCCGGTGTCGCCCTTGTCGCCCTTCGCGCCAGTGGCACCAGTCGCGCCAGTGGCACCAGTGGCACCTGTTGAGCCTGTGGCCCCCGTGGCACCCTGAGGTCCTGCAACCCCGACCGCGACGATCTCAGCTGACGCTTGGGTCAGTTCGATCGGTCGATCATTGCGACGCAACGTCACGTCGGTTTGTGTGATGGTCACATCACGGTTCACCTGGTCACATCCTGGACAACAAACACGGGGCCGGCAAGCAGTGTGGTGACCACACCTGATGCGTTTTCTTGCACGTCGTACACGGCTTGGCCGGCACTTAGGGCTGCGGTGATGGCGGTGCCCATAGTGCATTGGAAGATCCCGGCGGTGCCGTTCGTGACCGAGCATGTGAACGTGGCAAGCACAGCGGTTGATGCTGCTGTTGCACGAATCTGGCTGCTGTAGGTGCGTCCGGTGATGTTCACAGCAACACCCGCATCGTCTTTGACGGTCACGGTTAGTTGTTCGGTGTCACCTGTGCGGATCGTGATAGGGAGCTCGGCGGGGCTAGCCATTGATCTCACCGTCACCAATCGAAACCCAGTTGCTCGAGACAACTGAGGCGCTGCTGCGATCACCGAACGGTGCTGAACCCAGCGAGGTGAGGACCGAGAGCACGAACCCACCGGCAGCTGCACCACCAACGGTGCGCCAGTCAGCGGTGAACAGATCAAAGCCGGCAGCTGCACCGATCGCGACCACAGCGGTCTGCGCTGCGGTTTTGATGGCACGCTCGAACACATCAAGCCAGTACTGTTTGGTAAACATCAGATCTCCCACTCGGGTTCGGGTTGTTCCTGGTAGTCGGGGTATTCGTCTTCGTCAGGATTGTACGGTTCGGGTTCTTCCGGTTCAGGTTTGATGATCGTGTCGGGTTCTATTTCAATCACTGTCATCGTCGTCACCGTCTTCGTCGTCTTCGGTTTCTTCGGGTCGTGGTTGGTGCAGCATTGCCCCGTACAAGCAGTCCAGGTAGCCGATGGCGTCAACAACCGAATCGCGTAGCAGTTCCGGTGGGAAGTCCTGGGCCAGCCCGAACGACAGCCGTGAGAGCTTCATGGAAACCATGAACAAAATGCCTTCGACAGCGGAGAGCTCGACACCTGTGAGCCGCTCGTAGATGTCCGTGCTCAGCGCGTAATCTTCCCACGGTGGACCGTACAGACCACCTCGGGTGTCTGAGCCGGTGCCGTGCACCAACATGAACGCATCTCGTGCCGGTGAATCCCACTGCGGCAAAGTGTCCTTGATCTTCTTGCTCATCGTTTTTTCCCCTTAGAACCTTCGAGCAGTGAACTTCGCGAGCCGCACGCCTTCGTAGCGTCGGCACAGATAATCCAAACTGACAAACATGGGGTCGGCTGATCCGTCGCCGTCCACCTCGTGCAGCATGATGAGGCCCCGCCAGTGCGCGTTCCCCTGTGGGCCTTTGTAATCCTCATCGTGCAGATAGCAGGCACCTGCGACCAGACCGAACTGCTGCGCACCGGTACCAGGTAGGAACCTGACTGCGTAGTCAAGGGTCTGCTGGTGACCCATTACGAACGTGTGCCCGATCTGCTTCAGTCGCCCGGCAGCGTTGCCACCATAAGGCCGGCCAGACATCGGGTTCGCCCAGAAGTGTGCGTACCACACACCATCGATGCACACCGGTTGCAGGAAGTTATGAACCTGCCAGCCGTGATGCCGGTAGTTGAGATCATCTAAGGACAGCAACCCCACAAGTTTCGGGTCGTCGTCAGCTGCCCTGGTGATCCTGTGCTCATGGTTGCCTAACGTGATGTGCCGCTCAGGTAAATACTGTGCGTGCTTCACGGTGCGTTGGTGTGCGTTGTAATCCTCAAGAGGTTTGCACAACACATCGAAAGCACGGTTTGCAGCGTCGATGTCGGCAACGTACCTGCGACCCTCGAACGATGCTTTGCCAGTGTCATAGCTGCTCAAAGATTCCATGTCAGCGTGATCACCGATGTGAACAATGACATCAGGTTTGCGGTCCAGAATGTATTGACCAATCCACCCCAAATGATCCATAGGCACCCCTGGCTTAGCTTGGGTGTCAGGGATCATCATGTGTGTACGTGGACTACCAGCGTCGCCGGCCACGGTGGTGCACTGATTCGTGCCTGTCGAGTCGTTCATCAAGCCGCTCAACTTTCCCGTCAACCCGCTGTATTGACGAATGGATGTCAAGCAGTCGATCACCAACGTCGGAGATCATCTGCCGCCCTTCAGCGTGCTGACGTGTGTTCTCACGTCGCAGCTTCACCAGCTGCACGATCGCACCAACAATGCCGGCAAGCACGATGCTGATAGCAGTCGCGATGCCAAGCCATTCGGCAACCCCGAAGCCCGGTGTGTCAAGAAGCTGTGTGGTCGCTTGGGCGAGCATGGTTCATCACACGACCCATGCACGCCAGGTGCCGTTGGTGTTTTGGGTGCGGTAGGCGACCTGATTGGTTTCGCTGTTCCACACGCACACCTCGAAGCGACCGTCTTTGTTTTGTGCTGCGGTGACACCGTCACATGCAAACGGTTGCCCATCGTTCAAAGGAACCCAGCCACCCCAGTTGCCGTTGGGCCGCTGTTGCCAACGGTGCACCAGCTGGCCAGCGAAGAACCCGAACTGCACAATCCCGCCGTCTTGCTTCGTGACCATCAACATCAGTTGCTTCTTCTTCCTGTTGGCACCGGTCAGGCGGCGCATGAACTCTTCGACAGGCCAGTTGGGACCGGGGTCGGTGTGATCGGTTCCGAGGCCGGCAGCGGTGCACAGACCGTGGGTGCTGATACCAGGCTTTCCCGCACGTAGGTCGTCCACGTCTAGCCACTGTTGCGGTATTCCGTAACGGTTACAAAGCGAGCCGACTAGGTCAACGATGCGGTCTAGTTGTTGTTGTGGCCAGCCGTCAGCTAGCCAGTCGGTTTTGTATGCGTAACCTGATTGCTCGATGCCGATAGACGCAGCACCGCCATACCAGTTCGCTGAACCAACATGCCAAGCAATGTTAGGTGGTCGAACACCTGACCAAACCGCTTCGGGGTCCACCATGTAATGCGCTGACGCTCGAGGTGACGTTAGGCCTGCGAACCATCGTGCGACCTGTTCAGCACGTCCTGGCTCTAATGGGCATTCCATGCTGTGAATGACAATCAGTTTCGGGGTGATGCTGGCAGGTGTCCAATAGCGTGCCTGTACGAATGGGATCGTGTCTAGGTTCACAGCGGGCTGCCTGCGGGCCCGATGTCTTCAACGAAGAAACGGGTAGTGCCAACGGTTGAACCGTAGACGTTGACACTGTGGGTTATGCCTTGCATGCGGATTGTGTACACGGCAGATGCAGTGGACTGCACGACAATCGAATTGGAGATCTGGTAGCCAGCGTCGATCGTTGAATACACCTGTGCGATACGTCCAACGGTCGCAGCAGCTGTGTTGTCGTAGACCTCGGCAACAAAACCACCACCAGCAGACGTTTCAGCAACATTGGCAACGAACGTGAACCGCAACCAGCGGTTGCCGATAACGGTTGCACTGGTACGCAAACCGCTGGCAAGTTCGGCCATTGTTGTTGTACGTACACGATCAGTGGCATCAGATGTTGACGAAAGCAAACCCCACGGTGCGTTCCAGCCCGGACCCTTACGCCAGGAAGTGCCGTTGTATGCATAGAGCCCTTCGGAACTGTCGTTGCTCGCGATGTAGCAAACCATGCCATCAATCAGGTTGGCGCCACTGATGGCAGCGTCACGTGCTGCTGTCGTGGCGAACACGGTGACGACCTGCGACCCGACGTATTCATTCAGGTTCGATGATGTCAGCACATCGTTCGTGTTCCACTTCTTGTAACCACCCACAGCGATACCCCTTAGAGAGCTAGACGCGATGTGTCGAGCACACCGAGCGTTGATGAATCCAACACAAAGCCTTGTGTCGGTTGCGGCCCAAGTTCAAACGACAGCACCATGTTGTCAGTGCCGATCTCACCGTTGACTGATTGGATCTGCAGGTTCTGCGAGATCGCAGACCCAACACCCTGGGGCCGACGCTTGACCGTGACCCGATCGCCGATCTCAACATCCAACATGGTCTGAATGTCGGCAGCTGATCGACCTCTAACTGTTCCAGATAAGGAACGGATACGGGTCTGCGGGGTCTTGTACCGGCGCAGCAGATCCTTCGCCAGCTGCTCCGTGAACGCATCGTCATCGATCTCAAGGTCGGTGACCTCGAGGGTGCGCGGCCAATACGCAGCCTGCGATGTGGCGTCAATCTGTGTAGAACTGCCACCGTTCGCACGAGACACAGTGACCTGGTTCGCAATGTCAGCATCGGACTGCTCGATCACGATGTCCTGGTAGCCGAGCTCACTGGTACTGTCACCAAACGTGGCAGCGGTCGTGGCAGTGTTGAAATCCTGACGGGTGATGAACCGAACCTTGCCGTCAGCGCCGGCCAGCATCATGCCCTGCTCAGCAGCTTCGACTTCCTGCAATGCCGCCAGAGCGGTCTTGCCCCCAGGAACAAACGGGGCCATCGTTGAAAGCCCGGTTCCTAAGTCACGGCCATCGCTCGGCCAGTCGATCAGGTCAAGGATTCGGGCTGCCCGAAGATCCGACCGTTCATTGTTTTTGAACGTGCCCGAACCGATCTCATAATGGTTCGTGATCTGCGCCACGGTCAGCGGAGGGTCCCAGATCAGCAACTCATCAATGGTGCCGACGAACTCCTTACTGCACGCGTAATCGGGCAGCAGATAGTAAGACTTGCCACCGACAGTGCCGTTGGTCGGATTGACCAGCGAAAGGTTCGCTGCCAAGTTCGACTCAGTCTTCGTGGCCTTGACGCCATCAACCCACAAGCCGCCAGCCGTCAGCCCGATCGTGGCAACCACATGATGCGGCCTGCCGTCATTGACCAAGACGCTCGAGGTCCACACGTCGAACGTGTCACCGCCTGATTGGTTGTCGCCAATGCAGAACTGGACAACTCCATACCCGAGATAGGAAACCATGCGACCGAAAATGGCGTATTTGCCGACCCCAAAGTTGACCAACCCGTATGACTCAGAGTCTGCCTGTGATGATTGGAACCAGAACTCAACTGATGCGTCAGCCAGGAAACCTTGCGCCGGGTAGTCGAACAAGTTGGTGCGAAGATCAATGCCTTCAGTGAACTGACCAGCCTGGTTGCTATCCCCGGCAATCAACCCTGCGACAGTGGAGTTAGACACTCGACTGATGCTGACTGAATCCGCAGCAGACCAAGTCCACTGTGTTTCCAATGAACCAGAATCTTTGAGCCGCATGGAAGTGCCATCATTGAAGCGCACCCACACAATTGGATCTTCGGAGTCAATCTTGTCTGCCCACAGTGACGGCAGCGTCACGTTGTTGAGCACCTTGAACATGTCTGAGGCGTTGATGGTGACGGTGGCGTCGCCGTAGGTCTCATAGGTCTGGGGCCAGCCGTCGATGTATCCGAAGAAGATTGGGGTGGTCTGCGTAATGCTGCTGCCATCAACGTGCGCGAGCTTGATGCGAATGGGACGCAACGGGGTCAAAGCGCCCGCATAGGGCGATGACGCGTACAGCGGGTCGAAGCGGCGGTCAGCGTTCGACAGAACAACTGAAGCGGACCCGGTCTGGAACTGGTCAAGTTCGGTGGAACGGCCACGCTGGAAGCTGAGCCCACGCACATAAGCGGTGACGTCAGTCCAGGTGATGTTTGCTAACAGCCCACCGAACGGCACCGTGTTCGCACCAGCCGTGGTAGAGAACCCAATCTCGACGGTGGCGGTGATGTCGTCGAACAGCAGCTGGCTCATGCTGCCCGCCAGCCGGTACCTGACCTGCGTTCATACTCACGGATCGTCTCAACAACAGCCTGCCCGATCGACGCTTTGTCGGCAGTCGGGGACACGGTCATGTTGATGTTGATGACACTGCCGCCACCACCACCGTTGATGCGACCAAGCAGCATTGCCTGCTGATCTTGGCTGAGAACCATCTCACCGGTCTGCAGCATCATCGGCACGTTCGCACCTGGCATGCCGCCAACGATGCCACCCGAATGCGCCCACTGTGAGAGCTCAGGAACCTTGAAGGACTTGCCACCAATGCCCGGTACCCAATCGGGAACATCAAACCCGAGGCCACCGACCGTGCCGTTCCAAATGCTGACGACCATGTTGAACGCTGCTTTGAACGCACTGATGATCGCGTCTTTGATACCACCGAACACAGAACCGATGCCGTCTTTCAGCCAGTTGAACTTTTCCCACATCCACTGGATCGCATCCCAGATCGCATTGAAGGCAGTGATCAGTGCATCTTTGACCATGAAAAAAGCGTTGCGCAACGTTGCCATGATGAACATGACGCCATCACGGAACCACTCAAAGTTGTTCCATGCGTAAATGATCGCAGCGACCATCAAACCGATCACGACAATGATCAGCACGATCGGCCAAGTGGCAGCAAGAATGTTGATGGCCATAAGGACCAGCTGCACATTCACAGCAATCAGAGCGACAACCAATACACCACCGATGATCGCAGCGAGAACCTTCGCTACACCCTCATGTTCCTGAAAGTACTTCGTCACCTGATCGATCTTCGGGCCGATGAAATCCATGATCTCGCCGACCTTGTCAAACAGCTTTGAGGCGAACGGTTCGAGCGCCATCATCACACGGTTCTTCAGCTTGACGAACTTCTCACCGAAGTCCTCGGTGTCAGTCGTCGCCTGCGAGATGGTGTCACCGCCAGCAAGCGACGCTTTCAGATCGTCGAATGACAGTTTGCCTTCAGCGATCAGCTGGGCCATTTTGCCGCCCGACTTGCCGAACGCATCAAACGCAAGTTGGTTCCGGGTGATCTCATCTGGTGCGTTCTTGATTGCAGCGAACGTCTCGCCTAGATATGTATTGGCATCTTTGCCAGCAGCAGCTGCGTTCTTCAAACCGCGCTGCAAGGCTGGCATCACATCGCCAGCGTCGACGCCGGCCTTGCCCAGCGAGGCCAGGAACGCTGTGGAAGTCTGGAAGTCCATTCCGGCAGCACGCAGGATTGGACCAGAATCAGCCATTGCTGTCGCCAGATCCGACACTGACACGCCGGACTGCTGCGACGCTCGATACAGCACATCCAAAGCAGGTGCCTGGTAAGCGGCATTGACCCCGAAGTTCTGGAAAGCCTTAGACACAGCTTCGACGTTGCCGTTGAGATCCGTGCCAGTCAGGTTCGACAGATCGATCAGGGACTTGGTGACATCTTCAAGCGGCTTGCCAGTGAGACCCAGCTTGCTGTTCAGAGTGCCGATGACAGCAGCTGCTTCATCGAATGACGTGGCTGTGCTGCCGGCAACGGTACGCAGCGAACCTTTCAGACCTTCAAGCTCGGCACCGGTCTTACCAGTGTTCGACCGGATCGAATCATACGCACCATCAAAGGTTTGACCGATAGCAAAAACTGCTGCGGTCGCGACACCAGCCGCGCCAAGAACGCCAGCACCAAGAGCGCCGGCAGTCTTCACACCACTCGACAAGCCGGAAGTCACCGACTTGTTCAGCTTGCCCATCTCAGACTGGGCCTTCTTGATGCCAGCATCATTGAAGGTTGAAAGGACACTGATATTCACAGCCATCTTTGATCAGTCCTTTGCCGACTTGAGTGCTAGCTCGAGCTTCGATTCATACAACTTCACGATTGCAACGACATCAGCGGTGATCTGCTTGTCGCCACCAGCGTTACCCCACGCACGCCAAATCAACCGTGGGAACTTGCCGTGATACAAGGTCAGCGCAGCAATGAACCGCCGGCCTTGTGCAGTCTTGCCACCGCGACGCCCGGCACCTTCGAACGCTGAACCGGCACCGTCTTGGTTGCGCAGTTCCCATGCTGAGACAACAGCTTCACCAGGTCGGCGACGTCTTCCTTGACCTTGACGAACCACGATGCCTTTGCGGATAGCGCCTTTATCGTAGTTCGGCAGCGCACCACTCTGATTGCTGGCACCACGACCGCTGCCAGTGCGCCAACCTGACAGCGCAGAGTCAGGGATCATTGACTGTGCATCAGTCACGATCGGTTTGAGATAGGCACGGATCTCACGATCCATTGCCTTACGCATTCCGGTGCCCTGTTCGTTGTCAAACGCTTTAAGTGCCTTCTTGAAATCGTTGTACCCCTTGAGGGACGCTTCAAGTTTGACAGCATCACGCGCTGATTCGGGGCCATTCAGAAGAGCTGAAACATCAGATAGTGAAACCTTGCTCGCCATCGGGGTTCACCGCCTTTGTGCTTTCTCAGCTTCACGTGCCTGGTCTTTGAGCACCACGACCATTGCGTTGAATATCTCAGGTGGACACTCGAGCAGGTCAACGGGGCTGATGCTGGTGGCCACAGCGACCTGGGCCACCAGCAACGTCATGCTGTCCCTAAAGGGACCGCCTGCTCATCTACTGCTTCGATGCCGTCAATCTCGCCAAGCCACTCATCGAATGGCTTGACGATCTTTCCGGCAATCTGCGAACCACGCCACGCCACGTAGCACAAGGCTTCGTAGCTGGCGTTCTCCGCATTGAACAGCTGCGCCATTGACTTCTTGAAATGGCGCTCAACTTCGACGATGGCCTTCGGGCCAATGTTGAGATCATACGAATCGCCGTCAGTTTGAGCGACCCGTAGACGCATGATCCCGGCCATCAGGCAGTGGCCTTCGTGATGGTGCCGTCAACAGGGAACGTCACCGATGCGGTGGCGAGCTCGCCAACCTGAGCATCGAGAGGCATCCACTCGGTGATGAGGGCGTTGAAGGTGTAGCTCGGGTTTGTGGACGACGCAGCGGTTCCGTTCGGCTTCACAACCACAGCGGTTGTGGACCCAACCAGCGGGTACAGGGTGGCTTCGACGGCAGAAGCTGCGAAGTCTTGGTTGAAGTCGATGGCGACGGTGGAGTCCTTGAGGCCGGCGACGCGACGCTTGGCGGTGTTGCCGAACGTGGTGGTCTCGAGCTCATTGACTGAGGTTGACAGGGTCACCTTTGTGATGTGCGAGGAAAGATCCACGCCACCGATGGTGACAACTGCGTTAGTGACGACGATAGCCATTAGGCTTGATCCTCCGGGGTATCAGCAACAGCGGTGCCGTTGCGCTTGGTTGATGTTTCTTCAAGGTGACCCGCTGCGATCAGGTGGTCAACATCGACTCCCGCAATCGCAAGGTCTTTGTCGGTCAGGGTTTCCCCTGGCTGACGCTCACAGACCCGATAGGGTCCGATGATCTTGTATGACGCCATGATTCGCTCCTATGCGTTGACGTAGACGTTGAACTCGACAGACAGATACGCAGCGTCACCCAACGACACAGGTCGCACCGCCAGCATGTCGTTCACCTTCACGGACTGCGCGACACCCGACAGGGTCTGATCGTCCTCGAGAGCCGCACGCACAGACTGCGCACCATCCCAAGACATCCACGCATCAAGCGTGCGCTGCGCAGTGCGATCACCCAAACGACCGGCAACCACACTCACCACATACTCAAAGGTGGACAGGCCACCGCGCATCGCCCGGTGATACGTAACCGACTGCACCTGAATCACAGCGATCGGCGGATTGATCTGCTCAGGCAAATGATCTGCGACGCGCAAGCCCGGTATGGTCTGCAAAGCCTCGGCAAGTTTGTCCTGGATGTCTAACGCTGTGCCGGCCATTAGGCCACCACCAGCACCCGATACGGGGCCAGCATGCGCTGAACGTCAGGGTCGATCGAGCGAACCGTGATCGCACCGAGGTCACCGAACCCAGCGACACCAAGCAGCGAATCACCACGCTTCACAAGACGACCAGCGAGAATGATGCACGCAGACTGCACCGGTTCAGGCACCGCAGGCCAACCCCATTTAGCGGTGACCTGCACACCAGCTGGTGCCATTGCAGTAGGAAGGTAACCGCTGGCAGTGGTGCGAATCATTGTGATCGGCACACCACGCGACACAGCGTTCAAAGGTTCAGCCTGGTAATCAGCTGCAGTCAACGTCTTTGCGTAAGTCGCATCACCTGCGCTGTCAGTTTTGACGACCAGACCGGTTGTGCTGCTGATGTCATCAACCACGACACTCGTGGTTTCTGACGCAACAAAGATCCGTGCGGTCGCTGTGCTGTCAGCGTAGAACCGACGGTTGCAGTAATCGTCGATCACACGTGACGCTTCCTCGATACGTGATTCGAACAGCACGTCATCGACTGTGTCTGTGACCCGCAGCACCGCTTTGAGTTGATCGAGCGTGCAGTATCCGTTTGTGATTGTCATTCAGATTCTCCAGGCTTGAACGTAAGCGTCAACGATTCGAACAGCACCACGTGATTCAAGGAACTCCGCTACCCGCCGGCCTTTGCCAGCGTCGGGCAGGTTGTCGTCCACTGCGACGATTGAGCCCGGACGCACCAGGTGCCATGCTGCAGCGATCTCACGCAGGTGATGTTGTTGTGCTGGCTGAGGGTGTGCAAAGTCAATGTCGAAACTGTCGAGATACAACAGATCCACCGGGGCAGACAGTTTGCGCAGCGTGGTCAGTGAGTCAGCCGTGACTGCTGTGGTACATGTCAGCCCGAGGTGATCAACTAGTTGTGCGCCGATCGGGTCAATGTCGATGGTGGTGACGTGGCCGGCGAGGGTTCGGGCTACCTGATCCCAGACGACCGTTGATTGTCCGTCACCGCACCAGTTGCCTTCTTTGCGAATGCTGCCGGTTTCGACGATGACACAATTTGGGGGCAGCTGGTTGATGATGGTCCTGAATGGTTCGGATCGTTTGCCGAGCTCAAGCCAGGGGACTTCAATCAGTTCGGCTGTGTCCATTGTTGACCCGTTCATCGATGCGGCTCAGGATCGGTTCCCAGCATTCGGTGAACACCTTGCGGTGTTCGTATTGTTCTGCGTGCTGGCGGGCCTTAGAACGACGCTCAGGGGCCTTAGCGGTGACGTATGCATCTTCCAGTTGGTCAACGATGCTGTGCACCAGCGGTGTGCAAAACCATGATGATGACCCGGCATCCCAATACGGTTGCACCGTGGCGAGATACCCGAAGTCTGCAACGAGCTCGGGCTGCGCTGAGAAGTCAGACACGATCGACGGAACCCCGCACGCTGCAGCCTCGAGGACCGGAACACCGAACCCTTCACCGCGACTGCACAGCAGCTGCACATCGAACGCACCCATGATGGCGGCCAGCACATCAGCTGACAAACCTGCGTAGTAAGCCCACTGGTCAACCCAGATAACTCGATCCTCTGGGATACCGCACGCTGTAGCCAACGCTTTGAGATCAATGCCGAGCGAAGCGCCACGTGACTCGGTGTGCATGTACAGCACGACATCTTGATGTCGTGACATGAACTCACCCATCGCCAACAGGTTCTCACCGAACGCTTTGCGAATCGGTGCGTGACCTTTGTTTGCGGCGACCATGCCAACAACGAACGCATCATCAGGAATGTTCAGAATGTCGCGACCGTTTGCACCGTCAACAGTGGCACCTGGCTTGAACGTGTCAGTGTCAACACTGTGCGGTGCGTACTCGGCTGCGATGCCGGCACGCTCGAGCTGCTCCAAGCCGAACTGTGACATAGCGATCGACATCACCGTGGGACGTTGCGAGAACGCCAAAACTTTCGGTGGTAGCGGCAGATGATCGACCGGCACCCATGAGGCCACCAGGTCAATGCCATCAATGTTTGCACCGTCATAAACCCAAGTGTCGAACAGGGTTAGGAGAGCTGTTCGGGCTCCGGTGGTTTCTTGCGCGTGTTTGGTGTGCGCTGTGAGGATGTCGCAGCTGTACGGGTGGTAGCCGTTCGGGAGGACTTCGACGCCTTCCCATGCGGTGATCCCACCGTAGAGCCCGTAGTTGCTTGAGAACGTGACCGGTCTGCCGGTGGCTTTGATCTGGCGCGTGATGTTCGCGGCTTGGACCCCGTAACCGGTGCCGGCCCAGGGTGCGTTGCTGTGGACGAGGATTCCGGCTCGAGGATTCTGCACATCTGCGCCAGCACCAACGCTGTTGCTATGTGCGGCGGCAGATCCGTTGGGATTCCGTTGATCTCGACCAGCATTGCGATTCCTTTTGTTGCCCATGTTCTTTCTCCAGTGTTCCCGTGTTTGCCAGTGGAACTGCCAGGTGGTGTGCGTGGGGTGCCGCCCACGGGCAAAGCAGCACCCCAACGCACGACCTGTTACCGGTGGTTAGGAAGCGCCACCGATGAAGTGCTTCACAGCAGCGGTGTCCGGCAAGTTGCCGTCTCCACGCCAGGTGATGCGGAAGGTGATGAGGTCCGACACGAAGCCGACGCTGTCATCGCGTGCGACCTCAATGCCACGGACCTGACGCACGTAGTACGACGACGCGTCACCGAAGATGACGGACTTCGCCGAGGTGCCGGTTCCGACGACGTCGGGGTTCTCGTACACCGGGAAACCAAGCAGCGTGTCGGGCTGACCCACCTGAAGGGAGGGCTGCCAGATGTACTGGTTGGTGGTGTCCTTGAGCTTGCGGATCGCAGCGAGGGTCGCTGCACGCATCTGCCAGGAACCGCCACGGCGACGGTACGGGGAGCCAACGCTGTAGACCAGGTCGATCAGGTTGTCAGCGGTGGGCACGCCGGACACGCCGGTTCCACCAGTGACGCCGAGAGTCGAAGCGGCCACGATGCCCTTGGGCTGGGTGGTGCCGGTGCCGGTCGTGAGACCAGCGTTGACGGCGGTGCCCATACCAACAGCGGCCTGACGTGCGACGAAGTCAAGCAGGTTGATGCCTGAATCCTCGACGACCTCACGCGAAAGCTGGAGGGTAGCTGCGTACTTGAACGCACCGAGGGTGATGAACGCCGAGAACGACGGATCGGACTCGGAGATCGACGAACCTTCAGACGTGATCGCCGGGGCGGTGAAACCAGACTGGCGAGGGATCTGAAGGTTGTTGCCGGAATCGGTGGTGAGGATGGTGACGACATTGCCGTCAAGCATCGGGCCCTGAAGGACGAGCTGCTCAACCAGACGGTTGTAGAAGTTCGTCGGGACCGGTGCACCGGTGCTGCCGGTGGTGACGTCACGAGCTTCGAACGAAGCCATGCGGCGCTCACCAGTGGCGATGCTGCGGATGATCTCAGCGTCGGTCTGGGCTTGCTTGATCTCTGCAGGGGTGAAGTCCTGCGGAAGTCCGAGAGCGTTGCGGCTCTCAGTGATCGCACGCTCGCGAGCCTCAACCTCAAGGATCTGCTTTGCGCGGGCATCGTAAGCGTCGATGTCCTGGTTGATACGGTCGAACTGTGCTGATTCCTCAGCACTCAGATCGCGGTTCTCGAGAGTCGCAACGTCGAGCAGGGACTTGGCCTGCTCCCACGCACTCGCGCGCTTCTCGGTCAGCCGCTTGACGAGCTCTTCGCTCATGGCTGTCCTCCTGGGACTAGTTGGAATGGGGGTACTGCTTTACTGCATTACGGGTGGTGTTCGTGGTGGTGGCAGCCGCAGCTGCTCCGGGCACGGACCCGAGCCGTCAATCGACCGAACGCTTCGCGTTCAGTTCGAGCTTGCGTCGCATCAACGCAACCGGCACACCGGCAGCGGATTCGACAACATCATCAGCGGTGCGAACAGTCGCACCAGCTGTCTCAGGGTATGCAGGGAAACCCTGCACAATGGAAACCTCGTGAAGCACAACCTCACGCAAAACACGTGAGGTGCCATCAGCAGACCAGCTGTCGCCACCCTGCGGAACACTGAAACCGAACGACATGCTGTGAACAGTGCCATCAGCGATCAGCGTGGCAAGGTCACGACCAAGCGTTGTGTCAGGAAGTTTTGCGTCAACCCGTAGGCCGCGATCGTCTTCGGTCAAAGACAGGGTCGCGTTCTTCGTGGTCGCAAGCACCTGGTCGGTGTTGTGATTGTTGAACATGCGGATCTCACGGCCAGAGCTCAAAGAACGCTTGAACGCACCAGGTGCGATCTGCTCGATGAACGGCAACGGTTCGCTGTCACTGTTGAACACAGCCGCATAGCCACTGAACTGCATGCCGTCACCAGCTGCACGAACGTCAAGCGGGCCCACCGTGACCGAACGAAACTCAACGTCACGACCGTTCACTTTGCGTGTCTCGGTTTCGATCGCCGCATACCGCATCGGCAACGCAGCCTCAGCCATCGGAGCCATCGGAGCCATCGGTTCAGCGACAGCATCAGGGTTCACGAGTGCACCAGGGATGATCCACTTCTTGCAGATCCCGTTCGGGTCAATATCGCCGGCCACGAGGTGACAGGCACGCGGGCCTTCGTAGTAAACGCAACTCGAGCACACCAAACCATCAGCGGCAAAAGGTGACTCGGCTACATAGTGGGCACCGTCGGGGCCTGAGCCCTGGTCGTACTGGCCGAACAGTTCAACAACGTCATGTTCGGAATCCATTTGTGCGATCTGATGTGGCGTGATCGGGTACATGCCTGCGATCTCACCGTCACGGGTTTCAGCGGTCATCGGTTCGAACTCTCTTTCTAGACTGCTCAGAATCTCAGCAGACCATTGCTGACCTGCGTCACCACCCCATAGCGCCCATGCGATACGACCGTTCGACGGATAGCCAGGTTCATCAACCCGGAACCCCTCGGCTTCTTTGTCAACAGCGTGACGTGCGAAGTACGAAGCCATGCGTTGCACCGTCGAAAGCGACAACGGACGACGGTTCACGATGTCACGCGCTCGAGCAATACCAACCGCTGTGCCACCCCGCCCGAACTCGGTGCGCCAATCCAACCCCTGCTGCGCTTCGTCAACCATCGGCTGCGTTGGTTCGAAGCTGTCAGGTGCACGATCTTCGTTCATTGTCGCAAGGTTCAAAGCGGTCAGGTGCGCTTCGGCTTCAGCCATCGTTGGATGACAACCGCCATCAACCATGCCTTCACCAATCTTGACAACAGCCCAACCAGCACAACCTTCGATGTCCTGCTCGATTTGGTATGGCATCAGACTGGCGGCTGGTCGTCGATGCCCATAGGCGGCGGGTCGATACCTGGGCCGGCCATCGGTGAGCCCGGCAAAGCCATCACGAACTCGTTACCACCAAAGTACGGTTCGAGTCCTTCAACGGCACGTGCTTCGTTCGGGGTTAGGAAACCGTACTGGATGCCGACACCGTGAGCGCGATAGCGGTTCATTTGATCGGCACGCAAGAACCCAGCTGTATCAAACATCAGTTCCTGTGGGGCCGGCATCAGCGACGACAGCGCAGCCTCGATGCGACGCAACCACGGCAACAGCGTGTACGTCACAAAGTGTTGGCCGGCAGCTTCGTTGTTCGTGTACGTGTTCGACTCGCCACGTGCACCGATCATGTAGGCCGGCACCCGGAAGATCCGAGCGACCTGCGCAATCTGGAGCTCACGTGATGCGTTCATCTCCATAGATGCAGCGTCAGCAGTAATGCTGCGCCACTTCATGCCGTTGGTCAGAACAGCTGGCCGGCGGCGACGGCGGTTCTGAGTTTCCCACGTAGCCTGCAAAGCCTTTGCCTGATCTGCTGTCAGGTCGCCGTCAACCTCGAGCACCGATGATGGTGTTGCACCCTCACCGTAGAACTGTGCCAGGTGGCGTTCCATTGACAACGCCAACCCGATGGTCGTCTTCTGCATCTCGATCGGTGACAAACCAGTTGCAGCCTGCGGTGGTGTCCACCAGCGAATGTGCAGCATTGAGTCCTGTGGGATCGTTCCACCGTTCACGGTGTAATACCGCTGACGGTTGATCACGTTGACCTGCACGTTGTTCGGGTGCAACGGGGTCAGCGACAACGGCAGTGTGCCGTTCTCACGATCGATGTAGATATACGCGTTGCCGTGCAAAGCAAGTGACGACACGATCATGTGGATCAACTCGTACTGAGTGACCGTGCTCGAACCCGACAACCACCGGGGCACAGGTCGCGACTCAACACGATCACCAACATGACGAACTGACCGGATCGGCAACGACGCCACCGAATCAGCCAACAACGAAACAGCCGCAAAAACAGCGGCAACCTCGAGGGCACTTGTTTCATTGACAGGCTCACCAGACCAGTTATTGCCAACAATCCACGGTGCAACCTGCAACGGGTCCGGTGGATTCACAGCACGCTTCGCAAACAAACTCATCGGTCAGCCACCAGATAGGACACGGTGACCATGAGCACGCCGGCCACGATCACAGAAACAGGAACGGACAACATCGCAACACCAGCAACAACCAGTGCGCAACCAACGATCTCAAACACCGTGGTCAACATGTCACGCAACGGACTCACCCCACGGGTCAACGATCGTCGGAACACCCGACGCGAACTCGGCACCAACAACATTCAACAACGCCAACGTGCACGCCACCAACGGGGACACATCAACCGCAGTATCGCGACGATGCCAACCCCAAGCGTCACCAAGTTTGCGGCGCTTCGCACCAGCAACAGCACCAGACAACGGTGACTGCTCGATGTGACGCAACTCGCCAGCAACAACCAGATCAAAGAACTTGCCGCAAGCGGTCGCCATCTGCCTGGTACTGATCTCGTTGACATGCAAACCGAGGCGGCGCAGATCGCCAACCATCGAACCAGCAGCGGACACAGGATCAATCGTGATCGACTTGTACTCACGCACCCGATCAGGTGTGAACCAATCCAACACCCACGCAGTACCAGGTCTGTTGCCGATCACCTCGACATGCGCCACACCATCAGCACGCAAACCAGCTGCGCAGATCGAAGACATCGACCGTGACGGTGTCACATCCAACGCCAACGAAACCGGACCATCAATGCGCGACCGAACATCAGCACACGCATCCCACAGATCCTGCGACAACACCTGCCACGGTGCAGCAGCTGCACGATCCTGACGTTGATTCAAATACGCACGTCGAAACTCAGGTTCACGCATCGACTCAAAATCGGATCGGATCGCTTCGATCGGAACCGTCACACCCAAAGCCGGCATGCAATCCCACCACACCGATTCGTCACCGATATCAGCATCATCAGGAGCAGACCATTCAAAGTAAGCCACAGCTTTCGTGTCGCCGGCCATTGCCCGAAGCCTGCCGTCATCGACCTTGTCGTTCAGATACAGGCTGTCGTTCGTGCCAGCGGTCGAAACAATCCACAGCTGCGGTTGCGGCCTGGTAACCATTGCAGGCTTCATGGCCTGCTCGAGCCGGTCATCAGTTAGCGCAAACGCTTCGTCAATGACGCCAAGATCAAGCTGGGCACCGTGGCCGGCGGTTTCGGTAGTGGCCATCAGCGACCAGATCGAACCGTCACCCCAGCGGATAGCTTCGCTGCCGTTGGTGCGACGCACCTGCATCAGTGATGCGAACGGTGAACGCTCGAGCACCGGGACGTGTTCGTCTTCCCACTTCAGCCGGGCGTCTTTGCCGGTCTGTGCCGTGTAGCTGACACGTTGCACACCGCCCATCGCAACACAGCGGTGCGTCATCGCAGACAGCATCAAAGTCGTTTTGCCTGATTGACGTGGAACTGTCAGCCGGATCTCACGGTAGACCAGGCGACCGGTATCAGGATCGAGTTCGTAGGCGACGTCAGCAACGTGACGTTGCCACGGCATCAAAGGGGTGCCGAGAACCTCAGCGATTCTGGCGACCCGATCACCGAGCGTTGGTCTGTCACTTCTTGGCGTTGACCACCGGGGCAGACAACTGTTCAAGAAGGTTTGCGAATCCGTCCGTGTCGCCGCCATCGCGGTTCTCCAGTTCAGTCAGCGTTGCCCGTAGTTCACGCGAGATGGCCGCTGTCGCCATACCTGCGCCTGCATCAAGTGACACTGCCAGCACGATCGCCAAGCGTGCCCTGGCATCAGTGACCGGGCTCACCTCAAGCTGCTTGAGCGTGGACCGGATCGCTTTCTCCATTGGACCTGCAGCCATCGTTGCCCCTGTTCAGACCGGCAGCGACCCGATCCATTCATCAATGTTCGCAAACGAAGAACCGCACGCACGCCAGCGCCGGCCTGTGACTGTGAGATAACGACCGTTGCCGTACACCTCGACACCTGTGGTCACTCGGGCTTTGCTGACGGTGCCGAATCCCCAGACATGCAAACCATCACCCGATGGTGACACTTCGATGTATGTGGCCGGAACGGACTCGAGCAGAGCAGCTGCCCACGGAAGCGCACGACCACGACCGTCAAGGCAATGATCGAAGTCAACGCACACGATGCCGTCACCGTTGAGAACGAAGCCGAGCCCGGCACCGATGTTGCTGGTGGCGGCGGCGGTGTAATCGCACCAGGTGTCCGGGTTCGTTGACGATGCGGGTGATCCGTTGCATTGCATTGGCATCTTGGATGGCATGCGTCGCACCCAGCGTGCACGGTCACGGAGCTCTAGTGCTGGCAGCGCACGATGCGCAGCCACTCGACACTTGCTCGAGCATGTGACCTGGTCGCCACGTCGAAGTGGCGATAGCTGTGATTGGCAGACCGTGCAGAACATGCGACGAGCATACCATGTAACGCCTGCAGCATCGGTGCGCTGCGGGTTTGTTCCTGCCTAAAAACGCTCCGCACAGGTTGCGTTCTGAGTGCCTGAAACCCTCGAGGATGCGGAACCGGTCAACCAATCCACAGGAAGGGGAGCACAGCGGCTATGGTGCGTCTCACGTCCCACCTCCCCCGCACTGCTCGGGGAGGGAAAGTTGAC
>Ga0114971_10000504_pt1 | contig 25155 bp, 28 predicted proteins | sample M_140625_MF_Meta_FD_87320 | JGI IMG/M metagenome (GOLD analysis project Ga0114971, IMG submission 87320) | Freshwater microbial communities from Lake Montjoie, Canada to study carbon cycling - M_140625_MF_MetaG | ecosystem: Environmental > Aquatic > Freshwater > Lake | place: Lake Montjoie...
CTTGATTTTTTTTGAGAAGTTCTATTGCACTTTCATTTTTAGATAATTGAGACCAATTTATATATTCATAATTATCCATCAAAATTTTAATAGCACAAGGATTAGCCGACAATAAAAACCAATTGAGCTTATCTTGATTTTCGTTGAGAAGTTCAAATGCATTTATATTTTCTGATAAATTTTGCCAATTGATTTTATCTTGATTTTCTTTGAGTAGCTGAATAGCTTCAGGATTTGTATTTAGAGATAATGCATACCAATTAATTTTATCTAGATTTGCTTTTAAAAGTTCAATTGCATTCGGGTTAGATGATAATAAATCCCAACTTATTTTATGAAGATTGTTTTTAATAATTTCAATTGCATTTGTATTTGTTGATAATCCTAACCAATTGATTTTATTTGGATGTTTATTTAAAATTTCAATGGCATCAGGATTTACAGATAATAAATACCAATCTATCTTTCTCGGATATTTCTTTAAAAGATTAATTCCATTTGGATTTAAAGATAAATAACTCTTATTGACTTTTCTAGGATTTTCTGTAATAAGTTCAATTGCATTTGGATTAGCTGATAAATAATCCCAATTAATTTTATTAAGATTTGTCTTTAAAAGATCGATGGCTGCTGGATTTCTTGATAATCTAGACCAATGAATTCTAGCTTGATTTTCTTTTAATACCTCAATTGCTTCGGGTATTGCAGATATATATTCAAAATCAATTTTAGAAATATCAATCCAATCTAATAATTTCATTGGTAACATTTTTAATTTAAAAATGAAAAAATAATAAATCATTTTTTTAATATATGAAATAAGCCTCGTATATTTCTTTTTCTCCGTATTCTCTCATTAATTTAAATAATCTCGATGGATTTAAGGCGGCATCTATGATTTCTTCTTTAAGATCTTTATTGAGATCTTTAATTTTCTCATAATCATATGTAAATATTCCTGGATTGGTTGATAAATGAAACCAACTTATATTATCTTGGTTTTCTTTTAATATTTCTATTGCTCCTTGATTTCCTGATAACATATACCAATTAATTTTATTTAAATTATTTTTTAATATTTCGATCGCATTCTTATTGCCTGACAAATGAAACCAATCAATCCTATCTTGATTTGTTTTTAATAACGAAATGGCATTTGGATTAGCTGATAAGAAATTCCAATCAATATAATATGGATATTTCTTTAACATTTTTATAGCATTTGGATTTAAAGAAAGGTAATTATAATTTATTTTTGTGCGATATTTTTTAAGTAAATGTAATGCATTTGGATTTGATGACAAATGAAACCAATTGATTTTATCGATATTATTGTTTAATATTTCGATTGCTCCTGGGTTTTTGGAAACAAAATTCCAATTTACTTTATCTAAATTTCGTTTTAATAATGAACCTGCATTCGAATTTATAGATAAATAAAACCAATCAATATAATTTTGATTATTTTCTAATAAATCTATTGCATTATCATTGATAGAAAGAAAACACCAATTAATTTTATTTGGATTTTCTTTTAACAGTTGAATAGCATTGGGATTTTCTGACAATGCACTCCAATTTAATTTATTTATATCTATCCAATCTAACAATTTCATTGGTAACATTATATAAAAATAAACAAAAATAGCTTTTATAATCATTTTAAAGTTTCCATAAAATCAATCATATTCTTTTTTCCCATACTAGAATTACAATTTTGACAAATTGGTTTTAGATTAGATGCTATAGTTTCACCGCCATTGAATTCTGATATTATATGTCCCGCATGAAATGATAATTGTACTATGTATGTCACATTACAACACATGCATTTGGCTTTGCCTATTTCTTCACCTATCCATTTATTCCATACAAGTCGTTTTAACGTAGATGATATATATTTCTTTTTATACTTTTTTAATTTAATATTATCATCGTCTATAATCATATAATCAATTGTCTTTCTTTTCCTTGTTTTTGCTGTTTGTTCTTCACATTCCATTTTTGTATTTAATTATAAATTACAAAAAAATCATTTTTTTTATTTAAATAAAGATTGCCTGATTACTTGAAAACATCAACCAATCGATTTTATCTTGATTTTCTTTGAGAAGTTCTATAGCTCCTAGATTTGCTGATAAAAGAAGCCAATTGATTTTATCCTGATTTTCTTTGAGAAGTTCTATAGCATTTGGATTAGTTGATAATTGAGACCAATTGATTTTATCTGGATTTTCTTTGAGAAGTTCTATAGCATTTGGATTAGATGATAATTGAGACCAATTGATTTTATCTGGAATTTTTTTTAAAAGATTAATGGCATTCGGGTTAGTTGATAAATAATACCAATATTCGTTTCTATAGTCATTCATTTTTAATAATTCAATTGCTCCTGGGTTTGCTGATAACATAAACCAATTGATTTTATCTGGATTTTCGTTGAGTAATTCAATGGCACTAGGATTTAATGACAACAAGATCCAATTGATTTTATCTGGATTGTCTTTGAGAAGTTCTATAGCATTTGGATTTTGTGATAATAAACTCCAATTGATTTTATCTGGATTGTCTTTGAGTAATTTAATGGCATTGATATTATTTGATAATAAACTCCAATCGATCTTATCTGGATTTTCCTTGAGTAATTCAACGGCATTGGGATTTTCTGATAATTTAGACCATTTCAATTTATTTATATCAATCCAATCCAATAATCTCATTTGTCGTGTTTTGGTAGGTAATTATATAATATATAAAATCATTTTTTATTCAATCTTCTAAATAAATATTATAAATTTCTTCCTCTCCGTATTCTTCTATTAGTCTAAATATCCGTTTTGGGTGTAAAGCCTTGGCTATTATTTCTTCTTTGAGATCTTGATTGAGATCTTTCAATTTATCATAATCATAAGTAAAGATTGCTGGATTACTTGAAAACATCGACCAATCGATTTTATCTTGATTTTCCTTGAGAATTTCAATTGCTCCCGGGTTTGCTGATAACAGAAACCAATTGATTTTATCTTGATTTTCCTTTAGAAGTTCTATTGCATTTAAATTAGATGATAATTGAGACCAATTGATTTTATCTTGATTTTTCTTAAGAAGTTCTATTGCTGCTGAATTTGCTGACAATTGAGACCAATTGATTTTATCTGGATTTTTTTTTAAAAGTTTAATGGCATTCGGGTTGGCTGATAAATAATACCAATATTCGTTTCTATATTCATTTGCTTCTAAAAGTTTAATTGCATTAGGATTTAAGGAAACATATTTCCAATTAATTTTATTTTCATTTTCTTTAATTAAATCAATGGCATTTAGATTAGTTGCTAAAATATTCCAATCAATATTATTTTTATTTTCTCTTAAAAGTTCTATAGCACAAGGATTAGAAGACAAATAAATATAATTAATTTTATTTTTGTTTTTTTTTAATAATTCTATAGCATTAGGATTTAATGATAATAACGCCCAATTGATTTTATCCTGATTTTCATTTAAAAGATTTATGGCATTTGGATTTTCCGATAATTTAGACCATCTCAATTTATTTATATCAATCCAATCTAATAATTTCATTGGTGGTGACATTGACATTGACATTGACATTAACATTAACATTGACATTAACATTAACAATCAATTTTTATATTTTTGTATTAAAAATATAAAAACTATAAAAAAAATGATAACTGAAATGTTAAATAAATTTTCATGCAAATGACATCAAACTTATCTGAACGCCTTAAAGTTCTCACTATTGACAGTGATGATGAGATAAAACCAAATGCGTTTATATCTCAAAATATCAATGTATATCCTGATCTATATGCTGATAAGATTATTATCATCAATTGTGATTATAATTATTATGAGTATGTAGATATACAAAAAAAAATGGGTTGAGAAAAAAAGGAAGAGAGAAAAGAAATGACAAAAACATTTAAATAGTTTTTGTCATTTCTTTTTTTTATGCGAAAATTGCTGGATTTGATGAGAATATAGCCCAATCTATTTTAGTTATATTTTCTTTTAATAATTCAATTGCATTTGGATTAGCTGATAAGAAGTTCCAATTAATTTTATGTTGATTTTCTTTTAAAATTTCTATAGCATTAGGATTTAATGACAATAAGGCCCAATTGATTTTATTTTGATTTTCTTTGAGTAATTCAACGGCGTTTGGATTTTGTGATAATAAATTCCAATTGATTTTATCCAGATTTTCTTTTAGTAATTCAACGGCATTGGGATTAGATGATAATACATACCAATCGATATTATCAGGATTTTCTTTTAAAAATTCTATGGCACCTGGATTGGTTGATAACATAAACCAATTAATTTTATCTGGATTTCCTTTGAGTAATTCAACGGCATTCGGGTTTTGTGACAATAAACGCCAATCGATCTTATCTTGATTATCTTTGAGTAATTCAACGGCATTGGGATTGGATGATAACATAGACCAATTAATTTTATCTGGATTTTCTTTTAAGATTTCTATCGAATTTAAATTATACGATAAAACACCCCAATTAATATTTTCAGGATATTCTCTTAATATCTCCATTCCATTCAAATTTGATGAAAATGAATACCAATCTATTTTATCTGGATTTTCCCTTAAAATTTGTATTGCGTTTGGATTAAATGATAAATAAAACCATTCAAGATTATTTATATCAATCCAATCTAATAATTTCATCGGGTTTCAATGATTAAATTTAATTTTATAAAAAAAATCATTTTTTATTATCAAATTTATTCTAATTTATATGTAAAAAAATAAAAATTTGATTTTGTTTTATATATTCTTTAATTTATACACAATGCTGGGTAATCTTCGTATCAAGAAAAAAGGATATTATTTGTTTGCAGTTCGCAAAAATAATATTATGTACTGCGGGTCGTATAGTCGGCGCGAAATGGGCGAGATAATAACATCAACTACCACAGGCGAAATATTTTATTCATTATACGATTTCATCTTTAGTGTTCTCAAAACGAAAAAAATTAATGAGTTAAAAGATTGCGTTTATTATAGCGAATATAGAAACAAATGGCGATCAGTAAGACACATTTTGCGAAAAGCCAAGGCTTAATAATCGAAATATGCTTTATAAACTTCGTTTTTATCATAATTATCTATTAATCTAAATATTCTCGATGGATTTAATGCAGATGCTATTATTTCTTCTTTGAGATTTTTATTTGAATTTCGCATTTTCTCGTAATCATAAGTAAATATTGAAGGATTTTTTGAAATTCGAAACCAATCTATTTTATCTTGATTGTTTTTTAATATTTCCATTGCATTTGGATTAGCAGATAAAATTAGCCAGTTGATTTTATCTTGATTGGCTTTAAGTAATTGAATAGCATTTATATTTATAGATAATATAGACCAATTGATTTTATCCAGATTTTCTTTGATAATTTCAATGGCATTTTGATTAGAAGATAATATCATCCAATTTATTTTTTTTTTATTCTTATTTAAAAGATCTATCGCATTTATATTCTTTGACAATATAGACCAATCTATTTTATCTGGATTTTCTTTAAGTATTTCAACTGCGTTTGGATTTAAACATAATTTAAACCAATTGATTTTATCTAGATTTTCTTTAATTAGTTCAATGGCATTTTCATTATTTGATAAACTACTCCAATTAATTTTATTTGGATGTTCTCGTAATAATTGAATTATATCAGGATTTGTATTTACGGATAAAGCTTCCCAATCAATTTTATCTAAATTTTTTTTCAGTAATTGATAGGCATTTGGATTTGATGATAAAGCCTCCCAATCAATTTTAGGTTGATTTTCTTTGAGTAAATGAACGCCATTAGGATTAGCTGATAATAATTGCCAATTGATTTTATCTGGATTTTCTTTTAATAATTCAATTGCCTCTGGATTTAATGATAAAGAACCCCAATTAATCTTTGTTTTATTTTTGGCAAGCAATTGTATCGCATTTTTATTAAATGCTAATAAATCCCAAATTAAATTTCTTTCATCAATCCAATCGAGTAATTTCATAGGTATCATTTTTTGAAATAAAATTATAAAAATAAAATATTATCATTTTTTAATGTTACAAAGATATTTAACATTATGGATTTTTATATTAGTCATTTTTCACAAATTCACCAATAAAATATTTTCATTGCCCTTTTTGACTTTTACTATTATGTTTATGGGATTGTATATTTCTTATATTAATCCTCGTAAATATTATTTTTATTATAATGATAATGATAATGATAATGATAATGGTAATGATAATGATAATGATAATGGTAATGATAATGATAATGATAATGGTAATGATAATGATAATGATAATGATAATGATAATGATAATGATAATGATAATGGTAATGATAATGGTAATGATAATGATAATGATAATGATAATGATAATGGTAATGATAATGATAATGATAATGATAATGATAATGATAATGATAATGATAATGGTAATGATAATGATAATGAAAATGGTAATGGCAATGAAATTATTATTGATGGATATATTAAAAATATTATAGATATTGTATTTCATATTAGTCCATTTATTTACATGGCCTTTATTTATGGTATTGAACCATTTTTTATTAATTTAAAAATTATACCATCAATTTTATTATTAATTTTATATAATTTAATTTATTGTCCTGAGAGAATATATCGCCTGCCTAAACGAGAAATAGCCATTGTTTCTTTTATTAGTTTGATCGTTTATCTTTTTATAATAAAAATTAATGGTAAATAAAAAAATATTTTTATATAATGCCAAAAATTAGGTAGAATTTTATTTAATGCCGTTTTATGTTTAAATATTGATGGATTTCTTGAAATATAACTCCAGTGTATTTTGTCTTTATTAGCTTTTAATAATGACATAGCATTTGGATTTGTTGATAATTCTACCCAATTAATTTTATCCTGATTTTTTTTCAATAATTCAATCGCATTTGAATTTCGTGATAAATAATTCCAATTGATTTTATCTTCATTGTCTTCTAATAAGTCTATTGCATCTGGATTAGCTGAAATCGCAATCCAATCTATTTTATCTGGATAAATTTTATATATTTCTAATGCTTTTGGATTAATTCCTAATAACATCCAATCGATTTTATTGGGATTTCGTTTTAATAGTTCAATTGCTGCTGGATTTGTTGATAAACCCGACCAATTAATTTTATTTTGATTTATTTTTAAATAATCAATTGCTTGTGTATTTCTGGAAAACATATACCAATTTATTTTATCATATTGTTTTGATAAAATATATTCAACAGCTGCCGGATTTTCTGAAAATGATATCCAATTTATTTTATCTGGATTTTCTTTGAGTAGGTCTATAGCATTTGGATTTAATGAAAGATGCAACCATTTTATTTTTTCTTGGTATTTCATCAAAATAGGCAAGGCATTTGGATTTTGTGATAATGCCGACCAATCAACCTTATCAATATTTTCTTCTAATAATTTAATAGCATTCTCATTTTTAGACAATTCAAACCAGTTTAATTTTTCTATTTCTATCCAGCTCAATAATTCCATAAGCTTTTATTAATAATATTATATTTATTTGTATTGATTTTATAGTATTTGCATAAAAAATGAATAAACACTTAAAAAAAATTTATTGTGATTATTTAAAGAATGTTCAACGAAGCAACCTTTATAAACGAAGTTATCAACGAATACCATAACCGATTAGATCAAAATATCAATGATATCGATATTAACGATATTATCGACGAATTGATCGTATTGTATCCAGATTTTCATGAATACTCCCGAATTAACTATGCAAACATTAACAATGTTTCCGCTCATCTATATTACAAAATTTCCGATTTATTGGATGAAGAGTATTATAGCAATGCAGACACATACATCAGTGATGAATGAGAAATATGAAAATGGCAAAAAGAAATTTTTGTCATTTTTTAAAGTTCTTTTTTTTGATTATAATGACAAAAATTTCTTTTTGCCATTTTTTATTTTATATTATTCTACTTCCCCTTCTTCTTGTCATCTTTCTTGACAGGACCTGATTTAGCAGCTGCTGTTTCTTTTCCTTTGCCAGCAGTAAATTTAGCAACTGGTGCCGGCGCTGGTGCTACAACAGCTTCTTCCTCCTTTTCTTCGTCGGCATCTTGCTTATTGGCTTCTTCGTCGGCTTCAGATGATGCAGATTCATATTCGGCGTCATCAGCTTTAGCAAATATATTATCGCCATTCTTCGAAGCTTTCCACAAGCCAGCAATATATGCCATCTTTTCTTTTGCACTCATGCGTTCTTCCTTCAGTTTGCTCTGTTCGTTTTCCTTAAGGATTGCCGATTGTTCCTTGTAAAAGAGGTTATAAGCAGAGGGTTTGCGTTTAGGCTTATCCCCTGATTGTTGCTTCTCTTCCTTGGCTTTGGCGGTTTTATCCTTAAATACCTTAGTAAGTGCAGCGGTCATATCTTTCTTCGATGGTTCATCGGTGCATGCAAGCATCATATCCTGAAGGCGTTGAGCTAACTTTGCAGACATTTTGGTATAAATCCAGAATTTAATAGGATAATAATTTGTTGAATATCAATATATCATTTTTTATTTTTTTTTTATTTTTTTAAAACATATAAAAATATCTAATAGTTAAAAAAGTATGTCAGCAAAAATACTTATATATATATTAACATATAATGAAGCCACATTGAAAACAGCAAAACAACTATATGGACATTTTAATTGGGCTAGATTTGTAATATTACCTCCTACAATACTTTTTGAAAATTATATGTATGATGAATGGTTTCTTAATAATTATGACGAATGGAAGGATTATGATTATGTGGGAACATTAGCATGGAAGGCTCATACAAAAATTTTAATACCAGATATGGCGAAATTGGCTGATTTTTTATATGTTAATAAATATGATGTTGTTCCTTTTTATGTTATTGATGATATAAATCATTTAGATTCAAATGATAGAAAACATCCAAACAATAAAAAAATCTTAAAAATAATATTCGATAATTTAGGATATCCCAATGATTATATTAAAAATAAATTTATAGAATTTTATTGTAATTATTGGATTGCTACACCAAAAGTTATGTTAGATTATATTAATATTTTTAAAAAATGTAAAGCTATAATCAATTCAAATCAAGATATTCAAAAACTTATATGGAATTATACTGAATATTCTAGCGAATTAAATGATGAAATATTATTAAAAATTTTTGGCAAATTGTCTTATTCATATCATCCTTTTATTTATGAACGCATACCATATTTATATTTGAGTAAATATACAATAGCATATCCATATATGTTATATCAAAATAATATATATCCACCAATTATTGCCAATCCTAATAAAAATACATGTATAATTGGTTTTTGGAAAAATAGAATAACTAAAACTAATAATAGTCCAAATGCTATATTTAAAAATATTGATTTTCATGAATTGCACAATACAATAAATAGACAATTAATAATTAAAATGTAATCATTTTAATAATGAAAGATTGCGGAAAAGATAAAATACTCAATCCTATCACAAATCGATGTGTTAAAAAAAATGGCAAAATTGGTAAATCATTATTAGCTAATGCTAATGCTAATGTTAATGCTAATGTTAATGCTAATGTTAATGCTAATGCTAATACAACAAAAGCAACAAAAAAAAATTGTGGAAAAGATAAAATACTCAATCCTATTACAAATAGATGCGTTAAAAAATATGGCAAAATTGGTAAATCATTATTAGCTAATGGTAATGCTAATGTTAATGCTAATGTTAATGCTACTAAAAAAGAAGTTATTAAATCTAAACCAGGATTTAAACTTAATATTAAGTTTCCTTTAGATCATTCTTTAAATCAAAAACAAGTTGAGAAATATATAAATGCGTGTGATTTGGATGTTAGAGATATTGTAAGAAAAGTTTTTAAAAATACCATTCATATATCTTTTGAGGTGTTTCTTAAAAATTTGCATAAAAATATTAAAGATTTGATTGAGTTTGCTATAAATACCAAAACTAAAACATTATATTTTTACATTGATATAAAATATGTAGAAAAATCTAATTATTGGATTTATATTTATGTCAAAAATTATTTAAATTATTTCTATCCAGAATATGAATTAATATTAATTACAAACACTTATAGTTCAAAAAATAATGATGTTATTGTTTTAGTTGATGATTGTATATATTCAGGTAGTCAAATGAGTTCTATTATTATACAACTGAATATAAGAGTTAATTTAAAGTTATTTATATTATGTTCCTATATATCTTCACATGCTAAAAATAAAATTACATATATTTGTAATACTATACATAAAACCTCTGAATTACATTTTAATAAATATTGCAATGATATCCCATTAATACAAGATATTTTAACTAAAGATGAAATTTATAATTTAGATAAATATAATGATCCTATGATTTATACTGTTAGTGAGTTATATTTAATATATTTCGACCATAAATTAGCAGATACCGTTTCGACCATAACTCATATTTATAGTGGTTATGTTTTGAGTGAAAGTAATATGAATATTTATACTGGAATGCAATATTCACCTGGCAATTATGATAAATATTTTAAAAAACTTAATATAATACCAGTTATCAATAATTGTTTAACAACTAAAAATTATGATTTAAATGCGCCTGAATGTCCTTTTGTTCCTTATAAAAAACCGTTTAATAATATTGTAAAAAAATTTAATACAAATTATATAACTAAATATAGATCACTTGAAGAACAACCCAAAAAAAATCTCAATAAAAAATATAAGTCACTATAATTATTTAATATTATCATAAAAAGTTTTAGCTGTCAAATCTTCGATCTCATTTAAATCATAAGTATTAAAATCTTCTTCTAATTGTTTTATATCATATGGAATTTGTTTTTCTTTTGTAAAATCAGCCCGTCCTCGCATTCTTATGATTTTATATTCTTCAAATGTTTTGCATTTATAATGATTAATCTGAATAACATCAAAACAAGGATTATCATTAAAAGGACCTTGAATTATATCTCCATTTGTTGATTTTGTATATCCTTTAGATAATTGCACATTATGCGGAGTTATAAAACCTAGTGATGAATTAACATCATATAATGTTTTAATATGCATATTTCCTTTTTTTTCACATTTAGTAAATCTAGATGTTATAGGTTCTGTGGTATATCGAGTATGTCCTGAAGATCCAAAAAATCTCCAATTCATTCCTATTGCAGAACAATCATCTTTTATATATTCCTTAATAAAATCTGAAATATTTGAATGTTTTTTCAATACAATGTATTCATCGATATCTATATGTGCTGCATGTGTAATAGTGTTTATATTTGCTTTTGTGATTTCATGTTGAAAATGATGTAATACAATATCTTGAACTGCTATATTGCGATCATTTCCAGGTATATATAATATTGTTAATTGTGATAAATATTTTTCTAATATTTTTATGTAAGTATTTGGTACATCTTGATTGTCGTATAAAAAAATTTGTTTAAAACCTAATGCCAAATGATATTTAACAAATTCTTCGATATAATTATATTCGTTTTTTGCTACACAAACTATTACAGGAAATATATTATTAGTATCCATTATATTATATTTTAATTTATATAATTTACTTTATATAATTTACTTTATATAATTTAAAATGAATTCAATTAAATACATTGTGCTTATACTATAAAAATATAATTTTAATAATATGAAATTGTCATTATCAAAATCATCGTTATTACTCTTGCTAAAGTCCATTTTATAAATTGTTGCATTCCTTTTTATCAAAGAACTGTTATTTAAAGAAGATCTTAAAGCTATCGATTTTACAATAGCAGCTTGAGGTCGTTTTTGTATAAACATATAATTATTAATAAAAGCAGAACTTGATAATAAAAAGGATAAAAATAAGGTTTTTGTTAAATACTTCATTTATATATGTTTAAATCACTTGTTTTTATATAATATACATTATATTTTTTGCTATATTTAAAATTAGATAATTCAACGTTATTATTATTTATCTTAACACACTTAACGGAATTAATTTTAAAAACAACACGATTTATAATCTTTTTATTAATTATAATTTTAATTTTATTTGATGATTTCTTAGCTCCTCCTGCTTTTGCTGCTTCATATGCATCTAATTTTTCTTTAATTTCATCACCTGTATTTTCATAAGTACATCCAATATCATCTAAAGAACATGATTTTACATATGCGTGTATTGTATCTATATTTTTAACTATATAACATAAATTTGTAGTAATATCATGCGGGGATGATGCCATGATAGACATATCTATTATTTCTTTATTATAACATTCTCTCATAGAAAAACATGTATTTAATTTTATATTCCAATCTTGTCTTATTAACGGACAAGATATTCTTATATTACTATCACTATCACATACAATAGTATGTGATAATATATCAGGTCTATTAATATTAAATTGTGAATTATAGATATATTTCTGTTTATTATATGTTATTGCTGATATACAATGTCCTGTTGAACACTTACCAGTAGCTCTACTACATACCATATCATCACTATTATTATTAATAAGTATATAATCTAATACATATATATTATTATTAAATATAATTATTTCATCTTTAATAAAAAAATTATTTCCTGATAAAATGGGGTATTCTTGTAAATATTTATTATTACCTGTAATATACGATTCATGTATATAATCTATAAATAATATATCTGGATCTATATTTGAATATAAATCAATTTTTGATTTATAGTATTTAGTAGTTAATGGAACAATATATAAATATAATGTTTTTATATTTAATAAATAATATAAATATGCTATTAATATATAATTAAAATTATGCATTCCATATTGTTCTAATTTTAATGTATCAAATGTTGCTAAATTGGATATTTTTTGTTCGTCTGTTTTTGATTTGTTTAGAGTAATAATTAAATTAGATATAAAAATACTATAATAATATGAAAATGCACTTCCTGTATTATTTTTATTATTTCCAATACCAGTACTAATATGTCTAATGAAACCTTGTAATTTGTCATTTGTACTAGGAAAATTACATCCTAATATCTGTTTTAATTGAGGCAATAAATATTTATACATTTCATCAATATAATTCGTTTGATTTTGTTTAAATTCTTTAAAATGGTTGCAATCTGTTGTTAAATTGCTAGAATATTTTAATTTTTGTGAAGTTATTTTATCTATAATATATTTTATATAACTAGTAAAACTATTATTTATTTTATTTATTTTATCAATATCATCATTAAATTTTATAAGTTCATTTGAGGTTGATGGTAGTGGTGGTGGTAGTGAATCACCAGGACTAATTTTTGTTTGTATTAATTTAAGACTTCTATCACTATAACACATTCCTGTAATCATTGAAATATACCAACAATTTCCAAAATATTGCGGTATTGTTATATAATTATTTATAGTATCATATGTAGTATGTGTATAAGTTGATATGTATTTTATTATAATATCTAAAATTTGTATATAAAATGCATTTAAAGGATCAATTTCAAGTTTTTTAATTTCTGTAATTTCTGTAATTATAGAATTAATTTTATCTATAACATTAGCTTTGTTTTCGCTTAAAGGAAGAATTCTTAATATTGTCGTTTCACCATTATAACTACTATCATCTAATAATAATGTATTATTAATATAATTTGTTATATGCTCTCTAAAAATATCTTTTTTAATGTTTAAAACTTTGGATATATTAGCAATTGCTTCTAAATCCGTACCATCAAATATATATTGTATTAATTCCATTATATTAACGCTAGCAACATCTATTCCATGAATACTATCATCGATATAACTTTTTATTCTATTGATATAGAAATAATATGCATATATTATATAAATTGTTTTTATAATAATATTATGTTCTAGTATTCCTATAAAGTTATTAGATTTATTATAACTATCATTATTTGAAACAATATAATTCCATATGTCAATAATGGAATTAAAATTAGTTATAAATATTTCTCCAATATTTATAATTGATTCAATGTTATCTAAACTGTTTAATATATATAATATTAAACATATAGAAATAGTATCACTATATACAAATAATTTAATATAATCTAAACATGTAATATAATGTAATAATATATTTGTGAATAATTCACTACAATCTTTTATATTTAAATCCGGATTCATACAATTAGATTTCCATTCGGTAATGTTGTTATTATTTAAATAGCTTGTTAAAATATTAAAATACTCTATCATATTTGTTTTAATTTTATCAATTTCAAAATCACCCGATAAATCAATAGCATTTAAGGTGTCAATAATTTCTTGTAATTGTGTTGTATATTTATTATTATTAGCCATAATTCTATTAATACATTTTATAATAATTTTTATAGTTATTATTCACATTTAATTGATAACACATATAATACTTATTAATTCAGGATATTATAATGAATATTACTAAGATGAAATTGAAAGCTTTTTCAAGTAATAAAAATAAAAAATGAATATTTTTTTTTAAATTATATATTCAGTCAAACAAAAATAAAAGATATTAAATTAAGTTTGTTAGCATCTTTTATATGAATAGAGAATGATCTTTTTTCATGAATTCATGAGTTCATGAAAACTGCTAAGACGAAATCGAAAGATTTCTGAATCGCTGTATTCATATATTATAACGATTTGATTTAAATATCAATTATTTTTGTAATTAATGTCCTTTTTATAAGATTTATTTTTATGTGTAGTAATGAAAGATATTTAAGGATTTGTTATTAAATGTCTTAAAATAATTATCCATTTTTTTTATGAATAAATTCTTTTTAAATTTGTTTCTAGTCTTTCTGGAGAGCATAAAGTATTAGCAGTTTTAAACATTTCGGCTGCTTCTTCTATATCATATTGATCTTTATTATATCGATTAATTTTGATAATACCATCGTCTTGTATATTAACAATTGAATTTTCAGCAGATAATATTTCTAATTCATAAGGATTCTGAGAAACAGGAGCAACAAATAAAATTATAGCTTCAGATGTAAATAAAACTTCATATAATCTTCTATATTCTTTTTGTGCGTCTTCCTGTGTGTCTGGTGGTGTATGTGGGTTAAACGAGTAATAATCATCATTATCGTCATCGTCATCATCCATAGGCATTTGTGATACACTAGGATTAGGATTAGGATTAGGATTATGATCGGTAACTGGTAAATTATAAAAATAATATATTATTCCTTCAAGTGATGAAGGATTAATACTATATGATGAAAATCTAGTATTATTATAACTACCTTTTGCTTCATTATTGCTAGCATTTTTAATATAATTATTATTTGAACCTCTAAATGCTATAAATTCTTTACCTCTCTCTATACGAGGTGCATTATATATGATTTCATTTAATAATCCTCCATATAATATAAATATATTGTCATAATCTTCATCTTTTAAATTATTATTTGGAAAAATTAAATCTAGTTGTGTTTGATAACTATTATATTTTAATTTAATACTGGCTAAACTAATATTTTCATGATTAATAGGAAAATCGGCATCAAAATTATCTTTTGTATATCCGGGTATAACAGATGCAATTTTATTAAATAATACAATTCTTATTTGATAATAAAAAACGTTTTTAGCTCTAACAAACGATTCATAAAGATTATTACAACCAGTATATAAAGGATCTGAACTAAATTTTGTTCTAAAATTATGTATAATACTTTTATCAGTTTTCCATATATTATATATTTTATAAAATCCTGTTGTATAAGTGTATATGGTTATTTTATGAAAAGGTTGTAATGATTGTATATAGTTTTGTTGATTGGTAATAAATTCTTTAATATTTTCTTTATAATTCATAAGTTGAGTTGTAACATACCATAATAATTTTTCAAATTTTAAATAATACATCACAGTTAAATATTGTATATAATTTACAGGTTGCAATGATGTATCACCTGGAATAGATGTTATATTAATTTTATTGACAGTAAAAATTGAATTAGCATTCATTAAAAAAAATTCTTTTGTTAATTTTATGGCTCTACGTTTTCTACTATTAATACTTGCGGAACTTGGACTAGATACATGTAATCCTGTTTTACGTCGTCTATTTGAATCTTCATTTGCATCTACATCTACATCTGTATCATTTATTGTTAAGGCTGCAGTATATTTATCTAATATATGTGTATATATATCTGGTTCATCGCCAAACATCGCATTACTTTCGAAATTTTCACAATGTTCTGTTATTTCGCTTGGTGTAATGACTATTTCATCTGGGTTTGATTTAAAATAATTAAAAATTTTATTTCCTCCTTTTTTAACTATTTTTGATTTTAATGATGATGATGATGATAATGATAATGATTTTAATGATGATGATGATGATGATAATGATTTTGATAATGATTTTAATAATGATTTTAATAATGATTTTAATAATGATTTACAATTGTGTTCGTTTAAATCGTTATTAAAAGTAATTATATATTTATAATATTTTATTAATGTGCTATATGTAGTAGTATTATAACTTGAATATATATATCCTGTATAATGGTTTAATACTTGTGTATATAGTTTAGAAAATATTTTTTTATGCAATTTTGATATTTTAACATCAGCATAATATGTAAATTTAGCATATTTAATATCCTGTCTTATTCTTTTAATATAATTTGATTTTAGTGTATTATTATCTTCTTTAGTTATAATAAATAATGGTTCTTTATTAGTCTTAATACGTTGTAATTCTGGTATTACTGTTTCTTTAATAGTTGTTTTTATTTTAAGATCTGGTAATATCTTTAATTTTGTACTAAGGTGTTTCAATATATCATCTATTTCTATTGGTATTGTTTTAGATTTAGATTTAGACTCAGTTCTAATACAAAAATCACGTTTAATACAAAATTGGTGATTTGCTGGTTGAGTTAGCGATATTGGTACTACAAATCCGCCTCGTTGCATCTTATATAATAATAAAATAAAAAAATGTATTAAAATATAAGAATTTGTATAAAAAATGAATATTAAAATTTAAAATAACTTTTATTACTACATAAAGAGAGTAATCACCAACCAAAATGATGGCATACTTCGAATACACTGATAACACATATGGCACTATCAATCTCGGATCTTACAATGAAATGAAATCTGATTGTTATACTGAATGTTACGAATATTTGCTGGGTATGGCTTTGGATATGATCTATCATCAACATTGGAGCAATTCGATAATGAACGAATATTTGAATTCAAATGAAGATATCTCATCTATCATTGAGAAAACAAATATTCGTTCAATGGAGGAATACTTCGAGACGAGACGATTGTTTTGAAGGAGAAAAAATAAAAAAGACCAAAAATTAAAACCTTTTGGTCTTTTTGTTTATAATTATGTATTAGAATATTTATTAATTTAAATTATTTTTTTTCATAAAATTCATATACTTCTTTTTGCCCTTAGGCTTTATAATTTAAATCAATGTTCGTCTTTTAGTTTAATCCAAACCTGATAAAAACAATCTTTACAAATAGAATTACTATCAAGTTGTTTATTATAAATTAGGTTAAAATTATTCATCAACAAACAATTTTTGCGAAATATGAGTAAAATCATTTTCAATAATTATAGTAGAAAAAGATATAAGAAAATCTGGTTGTTCTTTTAAAATATAATATAAACCACCTTCACAATCAGCAACGAGAACATTAAAATAAAGAGAAGAATATTTATTTTTAATATAATCCCATGAAGATATATTAATTTTATTCCATTCGATAATATTACCATTAAAAATAATATCATTAAGAGGTTTAACAATCAATCCATTTTGATATAATGGAGTATTAGAAATAGCTGAATTTTCAATATTAAAAACAAAATTATTGATATCTCTGTTTTCTTTTAATTTCAAACAATCATTCGTATTAGTTTCAAAAACTACTAATCGTGAACTGTCATTTAAAATTGATGAGATAATACAAGAATTTCTACCAATATTACCACCCAATTCTAAAACTGTATCTGTTGATTTAATAAACTTTAAAGCCATTATTTGTTCTGGTAGTTCATCCAATAAAGAACCATGTTTAAAATATAATTTATTATGTATAAGTTGTAAAGATGGATCCATTATAAAAGGAATAAATAAAATCCTTATATATATATATATTTCTTATAGTATCTTCAAAATTATGCAAAATTTTTTTTAAATGTGGCATTTGTGCATTGAATTCCTATTGGTATAATAATATACATATATATATATAATTTTTTATTTAGTAAATAAAAATATTATGAAACATAAGAGCAAAAATTATAAAATAACTACTATTGAATATTATTTAATAGAAGACAAATCACAAGAAGAAGATATTTAAGGTTTTATTATTAATCTCTTTAAATAGTTTTTTTAATTATCCAAATATTATAAATTCTTTGTAACGATTGTAAATAATTTCTTTACTATTTGACTTTGTTTATGTAAATATTTATCACGATTATTTAATAATTGTTTTTTATCTATATTTTTTCTGTCCTTTAGCATTAGTAGTCATATACATATTTAATAAATAGTTAAGAATAAATATAGATAAAAACAAAAATAAAGAAATAAATTTAATTCTAATACTCCGCAACCTATAGAATTTTTAGCTGCCGCTAAATTACTATCAACAATGGATAAAACCACGATAAATGCAATTAATGAAGATAGTCAAGAAGAACATGAATTTATATTTAATTTAATTGTTAGAATACTATTAAATTATTAAATTATTATATTATTATATAATAGTATATAATAATGACTATAAAAAACAAAAGATCACCTAAAATTAAAAAAGGAGGTATGTTTGGAAACAATTTTTTTTCATATGTAGATACAAATGGACATTTGCAATTTACTAATTATTGTGTTGAATTAAATGATGGTATTCAAAAATATGGTATATTTAAACCTGATGGTTCTGGTAATGCTTTACAAAATACAACATCAACAATTGATATAGCATCTAAATATTCAGATGATTATGTAACTATATATAATAGCTGGCTTGAATTATATACTAAACAGCAAATAGAAAATATACTTAATATATTTATTAATATTAATAAATATGCTGTAAGATATGGAGGAAAATTACATAAGGCATGTTTAAAAAAATCTGGTGGAGGCTTATTAGAACAAAATAGGTTATTTGCCGATATAATAAAATATTGTCAAAAAATTCAAGATGAAGAAATAGACAATAATGAAGATATTCAAAAATATTTAGACAAAAATCCTAATAATATACTTAAATACCAAGACTTTGCCGCACTTGCAAAATATATTAATGATAATAGAACCACAAAACAAAAAATGTTATATATAAATTGTAATAATTTTTATGAGTATACTAATTGCAAATCATATTATGATCATACTAAAGTACTTAAAATAAAATATGATTGTTTTGACTATAATGAAGATATTGTAAGTTCTTTTGAATCGTCAAATTTTGAAGGTGTTAATTATGAAATTTTAAATGACGAACAAATACAACAAAACCAAGAAAATAATATTTATAGTAATAATGCGGCAATAAATATATTTATAAAAGATCAATTAGCATATTTAGATTCATTACCTTTATATCAAAAAAGAATTATTCAAGATTATACGAGAATAAATACTACTTTTCATTTTTACGAATTATTTAAAAATCAAAAACCACATTATAACACTTTTAGATGGTTTTCTGATGGATTTTTTACACAAATTTATAAGTTATATAATGAAAAACATGCAATAGAACTTAGTGATTTATATTTTAGTCACTTACAAATTAAAAGACATAATAATGACTGGTTTAAACATTGGCTCGAGCATGATAGAGTTGAAGATTTTAGAGATAGGGAGTATGGAGTTCCACCAGCTGTATATAAACATGCAACTATAACTCCTTTTGCAACAGCTAATTTTATTGACTGGGACAAAGTATTAACTAAATTTATTAGTGATATAACATTTTTAATATTAAAAGCTCCTGAAGTAAAAGAAACTATATATGGCTATAGAGGTGTATCCGGTCATTATATTCATGAAAATCAAGATGAAACATATAAATCAACCCATATTGCTAAAATAAGAGAACTTATGGAAAATTATAAAAAGACAGATACAAAAAAACAACATGCATATAACCAATTTAAACAACTATTAGAAGCTGATAATTTTCTAAATTTAAGATTAAGTTCTATTACATTTGATTTTAAAATTTCTAAATTTTTTCATGATAAATTTAGAAATGAAAATTCTGCTATATATAAATCTTCTATTAATAAAGGATGTAAAGTTTTATTGATTTCTCCATTATCTATGTTTTATCAAGAATTTGAAATTATAACACCTCCATATTCTATTACTATGTATATAGATGAAAGTCATGAAGATGACAGTATTAACCATTCTACAAGTAATAATATAGACACAAAATATGGTATATGCATTAAACAAGAATTTAAAACATATCATAATATATTAACAAAGACCCCAATGACATATACTGAGTATTTACAAATGCCTAATATTATAAGTGCTAAAACACCACAACATAGCAGAACACAAACAAGTGCAGCAGTTAATAAAGCTGCATTTAGATTATCAAAAGGACGACTACCAATTATAAAATCAGAATGTATCCCAGCATCTAATACAACTCAAGTTGCTGATACACAACCAATTATAGTTACACGTGTAGCAGATGAAGACGAAGATGAAGCTACTGTTATTAAACAAAATGCAGAAATTATACAATCATTGACAAGTGATAATGTACATACGTATATCACCTCTGACCGTGGTGATATAGATAAAAAAATACATGATTTGATAGTTGCTGAACAAGATTATTTAGAGAAACAAATTGAGGCTAAACATCTACTAGAAATAGAAAAAGCAAAAAAAGCTGCACAACCTATTGATCATGATCTTGATAATAAAATAGATGATGATTTTTTTCTAAATACTATGAAAAAACGATGGGTTGATGATAACCCATCAACATCAACACCTAATGTTTTAGGAATTAATATTGATATTAGTTTAGAACAGCATACACAGACACTTACACAAGAGATAGGAAAGCATGCAGATAAAATTACAAATACTGTTAGTGAATTAATTAATGGATTAGCATCTAGATTTTAATGGTAATTAATTCAAATAAAAATGTATTATTTTTTAATCCTTTAAAAATTATTTTTGTTATTTTAACTAGTAATTATTACAATTTAAAAGAATTAACTTTAATACTGAACGACAGCGCTCAAGCTACAATAGAGAAGAAAATGATGGTATATTTTGAATATACGGATAAGACCTACGGAACAATTACTATGGGTTCATACAATGACATGAAATCAGATTGTTACATAGAGACAATTCCATATTTGCCGAGTATGGCATTGGAAATTATTTATTACCATCCCCTGAGTAATCTGATAATATTTGAATTAATACATTCAAATGATGATATAACGACTATCATTGATAAAATTGATATAAAGACAATGTCATAATTATTCGACACATAAGAGTTATTTTAGGAGGAATTTAAAAAAATTAAAATCAATAATTAAAAAGCCCTATTTTAATTATTTTTAAAAAGAATTTGAAATATTCTTTTTATAAGTATGGTTTATTATTTCGGCTATTTCTCTATGCTGAGTTTCAGTCATATGACGATTAATAATTTAAGATATGTGCAATAAAAATCTTCTAATTTCTACAGCAAAAATAAAATTTTATAATTTTTTTAAGACTAACATAAAGAATAAAAGCTATAATCTTATAAATTTTATTTAAAGAGATTTTAAAGATGTCTTTAAATAATTTCTTTTAATATTATTAAATGAATGATTATGATATAATAGACGGAAATAAATATAAAAAATGTAATGATAATCAAATAAGAAATATGATAACAAAACGTTGTATATTAAAAAACGGAAAAATAGGAAAAACTTTAATAGCAAATAAAAAAGATAATGATATATGTATAAAATGGTTAATAAATAAAACAAAAAACCCTATTACAAATAGAACAATTACAGAAAAAGGTGATATATATAAAAATTTGTTTAAATGAAAAAGCAATAAAAATACAAAACCTTTTTAAAAAAAAATTTAAAAAATTAGTAAAAGAAGATAAAAAAGACAATAAAAAAAGTCCTAAAAAAAAAGAAAAAAAGAAACACAATTTATAAATAAAAATTCATGTATTGAAAAGATAAATAATGAATTGATTATAGATAATAAAATTAAATTAATAAAACAGTTTGGAACACCTAGTAGATTTGGTATTAATTATATTTGTAGTTTTATTGACGATGATATGTTTAAATTTTCAGGAAAAATTCAAAGAAATTCTGGAATGGCAAATAAAGAATTAGTAATTTTACAAAAATTATATGAAATACGTATGGAAACAGCTAATTTACATTTTCCAATTATATATGGATATGCATTTTGTCATATTTCTAAAATAAATAATAAAGAAGATCTTCCAGGATTTCTAAAAACTTTAAAAAAATCTGGATATTTAATAATATTTAATGAATTATTAAATGGTGATTTAAAGAGTTATTTATATAATATAGCTTTAAATAATTATACTTTATGGTTAAATGCTATAGAACAAATTTATATGTGTTTAGCATCATTACATTCAGTAGGATTTATGCATTATGATAGTCATTATGGTAATTTTTTATATAAAAAAATACATGCAGGTGGTTATTTTTATTATGAAATAAATGAAAAAGATTATTATATTCATAATTTGGGTTATATGGGATTTTGGAACATGTGGTCCAATACGTAGATATTATGATTATATTGAAGATTATAATTTTATTAATTTATATTTAAGATATGATAATCCAGATATGATAACATATGACTTTAAACTTAAATTTCGTTTAGATGGTCCAAATAAACCTAATCGAAAATATGGTAATATAGATAAACATTATGATATCAATATTCCAGAAAATAAATTGTTATTTAATCATAATATAAATAAAGAAAAAGAACAATTATTAATTTTCAAAATAATAAAAGTGTATTATTAGACACTAAAGCATTTAAAATAGATGCTGTAAAAATTTTTAAGAAATTTAATGGTAAATAAATTTCCTTTTGTTATTTACAACAAATTAGCCATGATTTTAATACTGGTGGATAAGGATATGGCAAATATATTACTGTATTTTTATTATAATAGGCCGCCAATATACTAAATGAACTTAAACCCATTACAAATACATCGGCTTTACACATATGATGAAATGTATCAAATACATCCATATCATCAAAATGCAATTTAATATCTTTTATGTCTCGCAATTTCTTAAATTTTATATCAAAATATTCTTTTTGTGAAAATATATGAATTTCAGTATTTGTATATTTTTCTTTCAATTGGTTTATTAAGTTCTCATACATATCTGCTGTAAAATTAAATCTCTCTTCTTTTGATGTATCTGTTTTTGAATATCTATCATAATATGTATTATCATCTTCATTATCATAATTATTATATACTCGTATATGTATTGCTATATTTGTTTTTTGTTTATTATAAATTAATGTTCTATGATTATTAGCCTCATCATATGCATCTATTAAATCGTTTTGAATATCTTTGAAATAATATTCGGGTTTTTTATAAAATATATCGTATGTATGAGAATATAAATATAATATATCTGGATTTTGATTTCTAAATATCGTTTCTTCAGTTGTGTTATGTTCTGTTATAAAATATTTCTCTTGTTTTTCTATATCGATTTCATCGTTATTCGATAGTTTCTTAAAATTAAAAAAATTGTCCCATTTCTTATTCCAATCATTATCATTATTATAATTATGACCTATTTGTATGGGTATATGTATATATTTTAAATTAAATTTCTTTATTACAGCATATAAATTTATAATCTTTTGGTATTGCGATCCTACACCTTCAGTTGATTTAATATTAAACGAATTTAAATAATTATATGATACATACATTTTAATAATATTATTTTAGTTTTATTTTATATATATATTTGAAAATGACTGATAATGATGTTTTGATAATTATCGAAGATATCGTTGATTATAAATATAATTTCTCTACTACTGATATTATTATTACAAAATGTATTAATAACCAACATCAAAATTATAAAAAAGACAAATCTTTTTATTTTATTTTAGATAGTAATGCATCTCGTGATTTTGGATATTGGATTATTGAAAATTTTATATTTAATAGTCTTTTAATCGATTTGAATAAAATCAATCCTAATATTAAAATATTATCAAAAATTACGAATTACAATATTAAAAATTTATTAGAGTTTTTTAATATCAATAATGAGATTGTAAATACGATAGATAATTATAATAATATTTGTTATTCACCTAAAATTTATTCTACATATCATATTCATCGATTAAATACTGATAACTATTTTAATAAATATCTTACAAATTATATTACCAATATTAAATCGAAATTAAATAATAATATCAATAATAATAATCATGTATTTATTTATAATAATAAAAATCCTAATTACAATGATGAAGTTATTAAAAATTTAAAATCAAATAATACATTTTTTATTGATAATAATTATGAAAATATCAAATACAATTTATCAGTAATCAATAAAGCCAAAATAATAATATTATTATATGATTCGTCTTTTTATTATAATTGTATCTTCTTAGAAAACAAATTTATTATTATTATAGATGATTATATATATAGACCAAATGGAATTGGAACCCATATAAATTCAAATCCATTTTTAGATTATGTATTTAATATTATTGCAAATAAAAATAAAATTGAAATTATGAAATTAGCAGATGTATATAAATTTATTTCATAATTTTTAATTAATATATCTAAGTCGTCAGGAACTGTTATTTTTTGTATTTCTTTTGTTTTTGTTCTGTTATAATAAAATGTTTTATTATAATAGTAGTTA
>Ga0114971_10000509_pt1 | contig 24945 bp, 20 predicted proteins | sample M_140625_MF_Meta_FD_87320 | JGI IMG/M metagenome (GOLD analysis project Ga0114971, IMG submission 87320) | Freshwater microbial communities from Lake Montjoie, Canada to study carbon cycling - M_140625_MF_MetaG | ecosystem: Environmental > Aquatic > Freshwater > Lake | place: Lake Montjoie...
TAATGCCGTAACCGATTATGACGCAACGGCCCTCATGATAGCTATCAATCGCTCCAATGCTAGTATAAGTCTACAGCTCATGGCGGCGGGAGCTGATATAATGAATAAAGATTTAAAACCACTCTTGCTGTCCGATTCGGGTCCAATGGCTGAGGTTAAGACTGCTCTTATAGCAGCAATTACACGAACGGCAGTTGCTAATCGTGCTGCTGCGGCTCCAATCTCAGATGCTGATGCCAGAGCACTTGGCCAACAGCTTTTTGACAATTTTCACCCATCAGATTTCAATAATTTTATGAATCTCCTTGCCAAACGGGCCGATGTAAATGTGCGGGGCTATCGCGGATTAACACCGCTTGCTATCGCATGTAAAGATTCACTCAAAGAAATAGTTTTAGTCTTACTATCATTTCCTGAGATAAATGTAAACAGTCTGGATCCTGATGGTTCGACTCCTCTAATCAATGCCATTAAGGACCGGTACCAATCCTTTAACCTCAAAATTTTTACTGCTCTATTGACTGCCCGCGCTGACGTAAATATCGCAGACAATCAGGGACAAACAGCTCTCATACATGCTATTCTGAATCTCAACCCTGAGGCTGTAAATGCACTTCTGACTGCCGGTGCTGCCGTAAATGTGGTCGACAATCAAGGGGGAACAGCTCTCACATATGCTAGTCAGAAAGGACACATAGAGGCTGTAAATGCACTTCTGACTGTCGGCGCCAACATGAATGTGGTTGACAGTGAGGGGCAAACACCACTTTTATATTCCATTAAGACAAGGAACGAAAAGGTGTTTAACGCCCTAATGACTGCCGGTGCTGACGTAAATTTAACAAACTATGCTCTTATGGAAGCATGTAGTAGGTCAAGTAGTATGGCACTTGCTATATTGCGAACACCTGGTGTCAAAATTAATGTTGTGAATAGGGAAGGAAATACACCGTTGATTTATGCGACCCAGTTGCCCGGTAATGATGTAATCAATACCCTATTGGCGATGGGAGCTGATATAAATGCTATGAATAATTATGGTAGAACTGCTCTTGCTGTCGCATGCTTACATCAAAGGGAAGACGTGGCATTAAATCTTATTCAGGCTGGGGCAAATATAAATATATACTTAGATAAGTACAGGCTCATCGACCACCCTGTTTTTACGGGCCAGTATAAGACTAGCGGTATGGCTCGTGTAAGGGAAGTTCTTATGAAACAGATGGCGGCTCACCCTCCTGCCGATGCTGCTGAATTAGGAAAAAAACTTCTTATTAGTATAGTACAACAAAATACTAGTGAATGTATGCGTCTGATTGAAACTGGGGCTGACTTACATATTAAGAGTAGCGATAGTTATACTGCTCTTGCGTTTGCATGCTATCATAAACTACCAGAAGTAGCTCTAGCCATTATCCAGCGCCCTGGTGTAGAGATTGATGCAGTAGATGGCCACAGTTATACGCCTCTTATGTGGGCCAGTCGGTCCGGTCTTCCCGATGTAGTTACCGCCCTACTGCTAAAGGGTGCAAATATAAATGCCCAAAATGTGTTTGGTGAAACAGCACTTTACTTGGCTTGTGCAGGTCGTGCTGCTAAAACAGCGATGCAACTCATCATAGGCAAAGCAGATGTGAATAGGAGCAGATTAAAAATCCTAAATTTGGAAACTTTAAAATTAGATGAGATGGCGGCAGTCAGAGAAGAGCTAACTAAGCGCGGAGCCTCCCCTGCAGGAGGTAGCCGCCGTACTCGGTCTCGACCTCGACCTAAACATCGGAAGACTCGGCATCGGCATCGCTGAATCTGTGGTTTAAATTGTAATAAAACATTTTATATAGAATTTACTATACAAAATGTATTAAGGGACAGATTATATAAAGGATACTTTACAGACCGCTGATGGTTGACAGCAGAGGGCGGACCATCCACGGCTCTTCAGGGATATAATCTGCCTTGCACTTGACCACGGGCTCTGGGCACCGGGGCGGCTCCACAGGAGCGCAAGGGGGACAGCTCTTGGGTTCGGGGCATGTGACCACGGGGCATCTCGGGCGAGGGCAAGGAGGGCACTCGCCGATCTTGCACGGCTTGTTGCAGGTGCTTATGCACGGGGGGCACGGTGGAACCGCAGATTTCAGAACATAGCGGCTCATATCGGGAGGTGCCGGGCACTCAGACTTGAGCATATAGCGGCTGAGATCGGGCTGTGGGGGGCACGGCGGGATGGAGGCCTTCAGCACATACTTGGACCAATCGATCTGGGGGCAGCGATCACAATCCTGCTTGTCGCGTTTATTGCAGTGGCCATCGCACCGGCTGCGATCACCACATGAGCCATTGCAGCCCTTCTTCTCTCGGCAATCGCAGGGATCCCTCTTGCAGACTTCACAGGTGGACTGTGTAATGTCAACGAAACGCTCTGTTACGCTCTTACCGGCTACAGCAATAATGTATCCTAGGATTAGTCCGACCACTAAGATAGCCACATACGGCCCCATGACTTTCAGGGATGTCATACTCTATTTTCAGGCCGTGGTTTTTCTAGGATTGGAGGTCACCTGCGGCATGTTTCGAAAAGGCTCAAAAGGCTCAAAAGGCTCTCCTCGGAGCGGTGTCGGGAAGAAATAGATGTAGAGTGAGAATACATAGAGTACTCCAAAAATTGCAACCCATAGCCAATAATCGCGTTCGAGTGCTCCCAAGACTCCTGTGAAGACTTCCATCTACTTAAACCGCGTGTTTATGTCCGGGCTTTGGGCAATTAAACTGCTCCGGAGTTACAGTTGGAACCGATGTCCGAATGCGATCACATACTGTATTAATAATTGTTTCCGCCTCAAAGTGATCTATATGTGTTTGATCTCTTGGGCAGCCCAGGGCCTCTGCATTGCCGTGATCAGGAAAGGCTTCGCGAACTTCATGGCAAAGTCGGGTGGCTCTTTTTATAAGTGCATCCGGATTATAGGTTAAGGAAGACTCTGCATCAGGTGAATAGGGCACTGGGCCCCTACGATTCTGAAGATCTGTTATCTCCTCTCGGGCCTGGATAACATCTTCGGGAGTGGCCTTTCCACTTTCAAAATGTCGAATCATCTCGCTGATCGATTTTAAGAGGGCCTGTTCACCAGGATTGTATTGTACTGTGAGTGTCCACTGTATATTCTTGAGTGTAGGGAGAATATTAGCAGGATCCGTCTCGTGACGACGGGACGCTACCCCTGCCATTGCTACTTTTGGTGCTTCTAGGCTAAACAGAGAAGGCAATGGTTGCGACGGCTGGAGCATTTGTTTCAGAAACAACTGGGCCGCACCGAATTTAATAGGGACGCTCGGTCTACGATCAAGTTCCTTAAGTTCCTGTTCGATTACCTGCAATTGTTGAAGACGAACTGTCTGCAGAGGATCTGCTAAACTGTGCCCCTTGAGTTCATTAATCCCTGCTTCAAAGAGAGACCTAAATTCCTTGTAGGAGGCAGGGTCCAGGAAGGTATCGGGGTTCTTACTCGACCCAAACTTAGCCGCCGCGGCGATGGATGTAACCGGTTTGGACCACACTGCATTTTGATCCCGCAATTCAAGGGTTTCCTTATTTATCTGGGCAGATGTATCTACAATCTTACCGGTTCCTAACTGCTCACGAAGGGATCGAATCCGGGACTGATAGAGTACACGTTGTTGTCGCTGCAGAGGGGTTAGTGCGGTGGGATGTTCACGTTCTAGTTGCCCGGCTGCATCGAGCCATACCATTATGTCTCCATCGAGATTCTGGAGCTCTTTGGGTGTTGCAATCGCTAGACGGGGTGTTGAACTAGGACCGGGAACTCCTGTAGGGCGTTGAAAGGAACTAGGGACCGATAAATTAGGTGCCGCAATTGGTGCTTTATTTAAATCTGCCGGTACGCTGCTTTCAAAGCCTTCGGGGCGATGGGGGTGAAGATAAAATAGAATGGCGGAGATTATGAAAACAGCTACTACACCGCCTATTAAATATAAATTCCGTGTCATATCCCTACACTATAAAGAGCAATTCCAGCAGGGGATGGAGTCGCGGCGGATATACTTGGACATGTCGGGGCATTGTTCTTTGCAGACAGGACAACCTGGCCCCTGCTGACCTAGACTGTTCAGGGCATCTGCATCACGCCCAATCACATCGACCTGGGGGATCTCCTTACGTTTCTGTGACAGTTGCAAGGCTGCTGTCATGTTGGCCATGACAGGAGATACGGCCGCAGCAGCTGCTACTGCTGGTTCAACATGATTAGAAAAGGATTCCTTATAGGAGTGTGTTGCAATACCAATACCGATGAGTAGAAGGAGCAAGACAAGAAGGAGAAGGTGGGGGCGACTCATTACTGAGTGTTGCGAAAATGAGCACATCATTCCTGATTCTTCAGCGATGATGTAACCACAAAGGCAAATATGCCTGGGCCTTGTAAATAATATAGAGGCACCCTATCCATAAAGATGGACTGGCATCGATTTTTTTACATGTTGACCCCTACGTTTTATCATTTTACTATAGTGGTTTTTGTTTCCAATATCACTGCCTCATTCGCGATATCTGGAATACATAAATGGAGATTCGGGACATCTTTTTATCTTCTAATGGACATCAGAGTCTCTTATCTGTACATTGCCGGGACTCCTACCGGGCTGTCTCTTTTAGACTGTATCTAAAAGAATCTGAACCCGCCCTGCTGCTGCTGCTGACGGCGCTGCTGACGCTGCTTCTGGGACTGACGCTGCTTCTGCGACTGGCGCTTCTGCTGCTTCTGGGACTTACGCTGCTGCTTCTTCTGCGACTTGCGCTGCTTCTGCTGAACCTTGCGAGATGCCATATTATACTTATAACCGCGATTCTTTTTACCAGCCGGGCCCCCCACTTCATGAAAAGGTGAGCAAGGGGGGTTAAAGGCCAGGGGGTTCATCACAAGGATCACAATAATGAAATTGCTGCTTCTTGACACCGAAACGAATGGTTTGCCCACAAATCGATATGCGCCCCCTTCTTGTACGGAGGCCTTTCCAGCTGTATTGCAGCTAAGCTGGAGTCTATTTACGGTGGTCGGGGGTGGGAAGGGGCTACGTCTTGAAGAGAGCCGGGATAGATCCATCGCCTTGCCTCCCGAGGTACCTTACAATGCCGGGGCCGGGGCGATTCATGGAATTTCTGAAGAAGCGGCCCGACAAGGCTGCTCTGCTCTAGAGGCTTTTACTGAACTTGCCGACGTGCTTAGACGTGCAGACTGTATCGTTGCCCATAATCTCAGCTTTGATCGGCCTGTACTCCGGGCAGCCGCCTATGCTGTGGGCCTCAGAGATCTCTGGCCTCCCTCCTCATCCAAAGTTCAGGAGTTCTGCACTATGCGTGAAATGCGGGATCTCTGTTGTCTCGGGGGTGGATCCGTAGAAGGAGTGTATAAGTTACCCTCCCTCAATGAACTCTATAATTTCCTATACGGCCATGTATACGATGTGTCGGGTGCGAAACTTCATTCGAGCCGAAGTGATACACACTGCCTGGGCCGCTGTGTGGAGGGTCTCTTGCGGCGCGGGGCCCTTACTGTATCAGGGTCACGATTGGTTGCTTCTTTCCTCTCTTCTGCGTCTTCCGTTTCGCCTCCCGTTTCCGATAGTCCAGCAGCCGCGCCCTGTGGGCTCTCTTCAGTTCCGGCATAGTCGGCTGATGCCCGATACATGTGACAGGGAAGGCAGTGCCCACTGGTACAGTGGAATCTGCTCTGCGTTTTGCTTCTATCTCTATGAGCCGCTGAATCGTACACAGGATTGAGGTCGGTACATATTCATTGAGTTCCATAAAATAGAGGGCATAGTACATCTGAATAAGAAGATCAAGCGATGCCATCCGAATTTTGGAGTCTGGATCTGCCATTGTGTAGGCATGACAGGCCACAGTTGAAAAGAGTACTGCAACCAGTGTGGAACCGCTTCTGAATTCAGATCGAGCTGAAAGGAGTTCCCCCTGAGCTTCAAACTGTGTTTCTAAAAGTCCGAGTTCCCTTAATGAGGATGACAGAGCTGCCGCTTTCTCCGACATCATCAGGACAACTGGCTCCATTTCTCTGGGATTCCGGTAGCCACTCACTGTAAGAAAGACGGCTCCTTCTGCAATGCCTTCATCCACAATTTGCTGTTGGAGATCGGACTGCAGAGACGGTCTATGCGGTTTTTTCTTACAGACATGAAGAGGATAGGCTTCATTTAATAAGAGGAGACGATGATACACTTTTTCCCAGCGGCTGACCATTCCTGCAGGGCGGCTCAGTTCCAGATACATGTTCATTCGCAAAAAATTCGGCGATGCATAGAACAGTCGGTTTACTACACGGCAGTCCTTCAAAATACGCTTGTAAATCTCAAGTGGGATGAATGTAATGTCGGCAGCCGAACGAAAATTCACAAATACTTTATAGGTTCCCTCATGAACTCCTAACTTGGATTCTACTTCCTCGAATCCATCCTTCCGAAATTCTGCCATCAATTCTTCACAATCCTGAATGGGAACCGGTGTCATGAAGTCGTAATCGGGAAGATAGAGGCGGGGGTCATAGAATTTATGTTCCGCTGGGAGCTGCGCATTAATCGCCGCACCGCCGTAAATAACACGTTTCTTAGATCGCAAAAATCGTTCCATGATATCAGTAATGCGCCTTGCCTCTGTATCTTCGGCCCCCTGTTTCTCTTGAAAATTAGTGGCAGCGGCAGCTGCGGCTCGGACGCGTTCCATGATAACAGACATCACTCTCCCTACTACTTGAAACTTGTTTCGGGAAAGAGACCAAAGAAGGATGTTAATGTACCGGAGTTGGCCTGGTCTTTCTTAACCGTTGCCGGATCAGTGGAATCTCCTTTATCAAATAGATTTACACCTACAAAATGAGCGCCTGTCGCATAACAGCCCTGAAAGGAGGCACCCTTAAACAATGTATCATTATCTGTTGCCATGGTTCCAATACTTGGTTGAACAGCACAGAATACAGATTTACTTAGTGGAACAGCCCCTACTTTTGTAGATTCAATGGCTCCTGCATTTGCAGGTGTATAGACACTTGGATATAAGATATTATTTGCAGTGAGTCCGCCTGATATTAAATTAACGGCCTCCGCAAAATCAACGGCACCACTCACGGGATCAAAGGCCTTGTCGTTTACATCTTGCAGCTTTGAAAGGCCGGGCAATGCCTGAAATCCTTGATCAACAACAATATTTGCAATTACAAAAATGAGGCCGCCAAATGCAGAAATGGTTGCTGTAGGGAGTATTCCGGTACCGCCGCTCTTGGAATACTCGGCTGCCATCTGTCGCCCCTTGAAGCTCTGTTTCATTATCTTGCCTACGGTGTTCAAATATGAAATAGACATCGCACCATGAAGATTCAAAATAACGAAAAAAGGATCTCCATTCTGCCCTGGATTTTCAGCATTATTGAATGCTGCCGATGGGATTGTATTTAGCATGGTCTGCAAATCCACAGAGTTTCGGGTGATAATTTTCCAGTTACTAAAGTCACCCATACCCGAATTGGGCCCACCAAGGCCGTGATCTCTCCACCAGCTAAGTGCTGAAGATGAAGTATTATCTTCCATTGCAGCCACTACCGGTTTGGTTAAATCTGCCGGATTGGGCCAGACATCAAATAGAATAGCACGGGCTCCTGCTGTGATCTGACTATGCACGGCATCGGGGCTGACTGTCCCTATATAATTAGAGCCCGTTCCTTGCTCTGTATAAATTCCTCCATAATTTGCAGTGGCGACTTTATAATTAAGCATTAGAGCTTTGGGATTATTTACTAAATCGGGAAATGGAATTCGCTGTGTGGGTGTGATAAGCGGCATGGTAGTCGGGGGATAGAGATTTTTATTTAATTTGCTCCATGTGACCATTAGATAAATGAAGATGGAGCTTAAAATAACTATATGAAAAAGCCAGTCGAACATTTGCGAAGAGCCGGTTGCGGATAAGAATCCAGGTAACCCAATATCCGTATTGGGCAAACCATTCACCCAAAAATCCGCTGTTAGCACTTGTCGCATAACTGCCACGGCTTGACCCATCCTCTATCCATAGAATCCTAATTTACACAAGAGTGGCACGAAACGCACTAAGTGTCATGACGGGAATTCCGGCGACCTGGGCTGCCGTAATTTTGCTTGATCCAGGAAGAGGGCCGTCGGGATATACCACGTGCGTAGTCTTTTTTGTTACAGAGGCACCTACCGTGTGTCCCTTGGCTGCAAGGGCTGCTTCCAATGCCTTGTCCCGTGCTCCTGTGAAGACAACGGTCATGGCTTCTGCAGGTGGTGGAACTGCAGCAGGTGGACCACCAGCACCGCCTACCGGCCCTTCTGCTAAAGAAAATCCAGTTTCTTCTAACCAGGCCAGATAGGCGGGAACCGCTGCAACAATCGCCTCGATCGTCTTGTCACTCAGCCCTGCGGGACGAGGTGACAGGCGTGCCTGTGACCAGGCTGCAACATTGGGCTCCAGTGCAAGGAGAGGTGCCAGGCGTGTATGGCCAACACCACGGGGCATGGTGTAGGAGGCAACCAGGAACTTAAGTGTGGACCACGCAGAGGTCCCCGCACGAAGACCTTCCCAAATCCTGGAGGCCATTTTTCCGCCCCCCTTGCAACTTTCGACTCGCGCTTCCAGCTCCGGCACAGTGGCTCTGTAAATAGCTCCCATGGTTGTAAATCCTGCATCATACAGTTTTGCTACAATGCCCGGCCCCACATTTTCGGCTCCCAGCTCCGAGAGTCCATGTGTTAATTTAATCTTAGCTTCATCCGCTGCAAGAGACAGATTCCCCGCTAGGGGGCCGATATGTACTGCACTTTCGGGCGGACCCATCCATTGATAGGCAGGAGGCATAGACGGCCCTGTAGTAGCGGACTTGTGAACGGCTATAATCTGGGGAATGGTATCTCCTGCTCTGCGGATTTCAATCTCCGCACCGGGTCCGATTCGATTGTCATAGATCCAGCGGCCGTGCAGACCTGTTGCCGCTGCGATTCGCGCACCCGCTAGATGCACGGGTTCGAAGAGTACACGGGGAATCAGATAACCGCCCGAGCTGATATTCCATTCAACGGCGATGACCGTGGTTCGCTGAGTTAGTTGCATCCCTTCGGGGCGCGTCTTCCAGGCAACACGATCTCCTGGGTTTTCAGCGGCCGCAACAGCAGCAATGGCTTTTTCGGGGCGGCTGATATCGGGAGCCACGACCATACCATCCAGCTGAAAGGGGCTCGATGCCTCTGCCTTGCCAAAGACATCCGATAGTTTTGCTTCCGTCATTTCAGCGGCAGGAATCTGTACAGACCGAGCCACTTCATACCCAGCCGCTCGTAGAGTTCTGTAGGCTACAGAGGGAACCACTGTAGATGGATAGACTAGCTCATAGGCGACGAAACGAATCTCAGCAAAGAGAGCCGGATCTGGATCCTTACGATTCAGAGCACCCGCCACAATATTTCGGGCCAGTTTTCCGGGTGGCACTGCGACAGAATCAATGCGCATGATTAATTCGCCGCGGACAGCGCCGATCAGCGGTTCGGGTACCCCCGTCGGCGCCATGGAGAGACCTTGCAGATAGGGCACAAATGTACTGATGTCGCGGCCACGTACACCGTCGCCCCGTGTATAGAGACGGCGTGTCTCAGGGAGCCATAGAGCCGAACAGCCATCCAGCTTGGTGCTTAGCTGATAGGCAGGGGCAGGGCACTTGGCTAACCATTTAGCAAGGGTCCCTGGTTTAGCCTTGTTAAGAGAGGGAAGCGGGATTGGCAACACCACTTCTTCAGCAGCCAGAGCCGCAGGGAGAGCTGCCCCAACCTTTTTCAGAAGGGGATGGCCTGGAGCCGCCTCTTCTAGAGCATCGATCGCAGCATCGTATTCGGCATCGCTCATTGTTTCAGGAAGTCCATTATGATAGGCATGTTGAGCTTCTTCGATCTTGGCAACCAGGTCTTCCAGGGTTGACATTCTTGCATAAGTGATGCCGCGGCGGTGCGGGGTTCAAGTTTACATGTCCTCGGATAGTCCCATAGCGGCCATAATCTGGGCGTCGGCTGCCGCAATTTTGGCTTCCATTTTACTTGCAGAGGCTGCTTTTTCATCTTTGGCTGTTGCTGATTTGGTAGCGGTCCCAACATGCTGAATCACTGATTCCGGATCTGCAAGTTCTGCCGCAATTTCCTGATACGGTCGGTCGATATCCGCGGTCGTATGAGAGACACCAGGAGCTGACCAGATGCTTTCCGGTTGGGGCTGGAAAGAGGCACGAATCTGTTGAATCCAGGCTAATAGCACTTTCATACGTTCTGTAATAGTCCAGCGCTTGTAGTGTTCGCGAAAGGCTGCTGCAATGGCCTTGTGAAATGTAAACCAGCCGCGATGGAGCGTGGGGCGACTTTTTAAGAAGGAACCACCTACTTCGAGCCAAAACCACAGGGGAGAGGCACGGCATTTGGCTGGAAGTGCTGCGGGGCCCCGTTCCGCCAATTTCAGAGGAGCCTCCCGCCCCTGCTGAGCCGGTGTAAGAAATGTCCACAGAACTGCTGAAAGAGCAATACGCAGATCGCCGCGTTGCAGCGAATCCATCCAGGCTCCTGCCAGAAAACGATAATCCATTGCATCGTCCGACCGCTGCCATACAGAAAGTAGAGCATCAGAATCTGTCGTGACCGGTACAGCTCCCGCAGCCCAACCATCGCGGAGGGTGCTCATATCAAAAATGACAATCTCTTTCGATGGCCACACAGCTGGTGAATTACGCACTTGGCCTAAAAGGCGCGTTGTCAGCTCAGTCGTAAGACCGCGTACTTCAGGATCATTTCGAAAAGAGGTCCACCCCCCTCCATCGGTCAGTGTATGCATCTTGGCTGCGTCGACAATATCGACCCATCCCTGTTGTAGCAGGATTGCCAAGGAAGGCCCCGCGGCAACTGTCCAGGCCGACCAATAGGCGGCCCAGAGAGATCCGACAGCAGCCGGTGTCGCTACAAGCTCCGCTGTCCAGCGATAGGCTGCACGACCGTCTCTGCGATCGATCATATCGTAAAGAGTCTTCCGGATATCTGTCAATTCATAGCCGCAGATTGTCGTTGTTTTTATCTTTTTGGCCCTGGCTGCCATCTTCCTATCTTCCCGGACTATCTTGAATCCGAAAATATAACGTGACAGATGTATAGGAATGGCACTACCTGATTATGTTAAGAATGTACATGATCCTAATCGGGAGGCGAATGATATGGATGACGCGACGGCCTTGGCGAATGGGAATTTTTTAGTTGAATATATGAAACATTATTTAAATAATAATTTTGATTTCGATATTGCAGGATATCATATTTCTATTCTACCGGGCTTCAGACCTACTGACAGTGTAGATGCTGCCAAACGGGCCGCTATTTTAGCATATTTTTCAACAGATGACAAAAAACGTTGGCTTGGGCGGCAATTATATTTACTTACAGGATTTAATGGAGTAAAAGTGGATGATACAGGCGATGATACCCCCTATCTACTGAATTGGCTTTTCAGGCGCCCTGCAGCGACTGATATGGGTTTAATGCTCCGGCCATCACAGTTACCTCAGGATCTACGACAGAATGGTGGTAGGATGCGACGGACGCGGCGTAGAAGACAGAGAAGACAAAGACAGAGAAGTCAAAGGCAGAGAAGATAGTAATGGCTTCTTCGGTAAGACCTCACAATATCAAATAGCTACTTAGAGAAGGGATGGATATCTGGCCACTCGTTGTAAGTACTTTTATTATGGTGCTTTGTATGTTTTATCTATGGGAAATGGGCAAATCCTATCAGAAACGGCGGTCACTCGATCTAGAAGGAGTGGAAGCCTTTGCAAATCCTGGCTCTGCCACATTGGATCAGCGATCGGATGAGTCCTGTTATGATGATTTCTACGCCAAAGTATACGATCCCCTTGTGCAACCGGGCGCCCGAGCAACAGTGGAAGTTGATACACCCCTTGAATGGATGAAGACAGCAGGGAAACCCGTCGGCGATATTCGTGTGGCGGATATTGGGAGTGGCACGGGTCTTCACGTAGAGGTCTTTAGTCGAAAAGGTGTACGCTCAGTGACCGGGTTCGATAAGTCTACTGCAATGGTGGCTCAGGCAAAGAAACTCTATCCTGAACGTGATTTTATAGTGGGGGATGCAACTGTCGCAACGATGGCGGCTGCTGATCAGTTTGATCTCGTGACAGCCTATTATTTTACCATTTATTTGATTCCAGATCGGACTACAATGCTCAAAAATATCTTTCTCTGGTTGGCCTCTGGCGGCGTGTTTTGCTGTCACATCGTTAATAAACTCAAGTTTGATCCGATTTTGGAATCAGCCAGTCCCTTTCTTGGATTTTCACTCCAGAAATATGCAGATGAACGTGTGACCAAAAGTCAAGTAACTTTTAAGGAATTTGAGTACACTGGCGACTTTCAATTACATGGAAGTCGCGGAATGTATGAAGAGGAATTTACCTTTGCAAATGGGAAGCGGCGGCGCCATGAGCAGCGTGTATGGATGCCAAATATTGAGCCGCTTGTGGCTGAAATAACGGCAGTCGGGTTCAAGTTGTTACATCATGTGGATATGACAGCGATTGGCTATGAGTACCAGTTCTTATTTTTATTTGGCAAATAAGCTAAATCGGCGCAACTTTATCATTTACAGCCTTGACAAGTTGTTCTTTTAGAACTGCTTTTCCAGCAGCCTTGTGATCAAAGGTGCATCGGTGATCCTCTGGCAACCGGTGGCTCTGGCAGAATCGGACGGTACATTTACAGGCAAAGTCAGTCAGAAGCAGCTTTGACTTGCAGCCTTCGCAGCCGCAGCGTCGCTGCTCTTTCTTTGGAGCTGTCGCCTCGAGCGTCAAATCCTTCATATGGATTATCTGCGATTGTTGCTGGGAGCTTCCTGTAAGAATTGGAGATGGAAATGATGTGCTTTGCTTCATGTCATTCATGGCAAAGGTCCCTACGGTAGGTGGTCATTTTTATTTTAAGCAGAGCCTCTATGTGGGATCACGCATGGGCGCATGTTGCATCGGCGGGTAAAACATCGCTGCCGCCGCCCCTTCCTGATCTGACAGAGGGTTTTTCATTTACCTGCTATGCAGGATATCCGGCAGATATACAGAGCTGGATAGCTCTTGTGGGCACCCGATGGACCTCTGCGGATTTAGTGGAACGGCTCAAAGAGACCTGGATTCCTTGTCTTTTTTTTGAAGGACGCCTCGTGGCGACCTGTGTTTTACGACGGAGTGAAGGTGGATGGATTCTAGAGACACTTGTATCTCGACGAAAAGGGTCTGCGGAACCTCTACTTCGCTCGGCCGTTCGCTTTGTGTGGGGCCAGTGGGGGCCTTTTTCTCTTTTTTTTACATGGGAACTCTCTCTTTTTCAGCTGGTCGGTACTTGGTGGAAGGGCTGGTCAAAGGCGATTCGTGCTGTTCACAGTACGTGGGTATGGACCGCTGATTGTTTCTGTCACCATAAAGGTTTGCATGTGAACAAGGGGCGCTTTGTGATGCCAACAGTTATAGAGCCCCCTGATCACTCCTGGTCTGCAACTGTATCGGATTCGGGTCTCGAGGATGGATGGGGCTATGTATTGGATTTTACGGGGTCGCCTGACTGGTCCTCCGTTGCCAAAAGAGGCGGATGGTTATCTTTGTGGGCCTATGGACCTCGCCCTGGTTCTGAGTGGGGCTTTACATCTCATGTTGTGACTGTAGGAGCTCTAAATTATGATGGGTCGCCACCGCGATGGGCTACCCCTGAAATTGCTTACTCGTGATCAAGAAAGAGATGGCGACTTCCTTCAGGGATAGGGACAAAGTTGTAGACAGCAGGAGTTACAGTTCTCTCGCGCTCTATCTCTGATGCCGGAATTAGCCCTGGCATGTCAGAATAATCATCTTCGTTTTCATCTTCCTCTTCTTCCTCTTCTTCATTATAATCCATCGACTCATCCTCCTGCTCCTCCTCATCTTCAGCCACCGCAGCTGCAGAGGCCTTCTCCTGACGGATTGTCCTTGAAGGCGGAAAATTCCTCAGACTGAAGCGCACCGCCTCGATAATTGAATAGAGCTGCTGACTCATATCATAGCTATTGAGCATGATCGATGGATAATGGGGCAAATCCAATTGGATGCGGTAGAATGGATCCTTATCTGCTCCCACCAAGGGAAGCAAAGAAGAAAGCCATGTTAGAGCATCGGCCTCCTTCACAATGACATATGTCCTCTGAACCTCACCCAGGAATCGATGAATATAGTTCAACGAATACAGGTTGCCGTCAACAGGCTTAATTGTGACCACATCGTCCTTTGATCCGGAATTATCACTGAAATCCGCCTTGCGAATAAATCTGAATTGAATCTGGTGGCTCATCGTGCTTTGACCGATCACTAGCAACCCCCGTGTCAACTTTACTTTACGAAGGGTTTCGTCGGCTCGAGTATTTTAACTGCATCCGTATATATTTTTTCGATTTCAACATAATGGATTGCGATCAGTTTCATGGCATTCTGGGCAATTGCATCAACGTTGGCCTTGGTAGACCCCGTCAGAAGTGCCGGATTTAACCGAACAAGATCCTTCTTTGTATCGGGATCTTCTATCACTATAACCAATGAATTAAGAATATCCCATATTTTTGCTACATGGGCCGTATAGCATGTATTTATTTTAATGAGAGCATCTTGCACAGCCGGATATTGTACCGTCACGGCGGGGCCGAATTTACAGAGATCCAATGCTCCCATTTGAAAGCCAATTTTTCCCAAATGATACTCATTAACCGGTGCTATTGCCGGTATTTTCTGCGTAGTTGTTCCAGCAGGAACTGCGGGATAAATTTGCCGAAGAGCTTCCACAAAATCAATCCATGTCTGATTTATGTTTCGGGGTGGCACATCATTTAATTTTGTTAAATCGTCGGCACAGAGCAGTTGCAGCGTTGCATACGGCCATATGGAATCCATCTTCGATTTCTTCCAGTATTCATCTACACATACATTGGTTGAAATTGTCTTGTCTGTATGAATAAGAGCCGCCAGGGTTGAAGCACGAACTGCTGCGGGGCAACTATTGTCAATAAATGTAAGTTTTCGCGGAACAAGATGGAGTTGTCCGAGAAAGGATTTTACAGAAGCATCTGGGATATCAACGACCCCTGATGCTCCTACCACACCAGGGGCTCCCAGAGCTCTTGGACCCGCTGGAAAACCGAAACCTGGACCTGGTGCGGTTCCATACCCATAGGAGGTGGGGGCGCCGTATCCTCCATAGCCAGGCGGTGGTGGTGGAACTCCATATCCACCGTAGCCAGGAGGCGGCATTCCATACCCATAGCCAGGAGGGGGTGCACCGTAGCCACCGTAGCCACCCGGTCCCGAGCCAGGAATCAATGCCGGATTAAATCCAGGTATCGTACGAAGATACGGAGTCATTGTGGTTAAGATGGCAGGAGCCCCGCGCTGAAAGACACGGGTTGCCTCTGTAATCTTATCAGTTCTTGTCTCAGGTAATACGCCCGGCTGCCCCCCTGCCCTCATAAATAAATTAAACAGCACTTCGAATGCATCGAATGCATTTCCAGTTGAGCCATCAATAGGTTTAAATATTTTATTGACACCACCTTGTAAAATACCAACGATCCAAGAGGCCGTTACATCATAAATTCGGATCGGTAAAATTGTGTCTGTACCAGCGGGAAGGCCCGGCAAGGATATCGGGTCAATTGTTTGCACTCGGAAACCACCTTTTGAGATGAGAGGAAAGGTTGGCACAGATACAGGATCCACCTGCAGTAACCAATTGCTGACAGGACCCGAAGTGCCAAGAGGCTTTAACACAAAGTCGGGATATATAGGATTTGCACTCGCCAATTTAATATCAATTGTTGCGGGAGCTCCTGCCACCGGAGTTGGCATGTAGCCATAGGTCACACACCAGTTTGTAACATCTGTCCTCGACCCGCCCACCTGTTTCACACCAACAGGAGGCGCCATTATAGTTTCAATTGTCTGGCGATCAATTGCCTCCTTATATTGAATGGAAGCTAAACAGGCCATGACCGTTGATACAAGCCGCATGATAGACAGTGCCAATTCTGCACACACCTGCTTTTGTGTTACTTGATCGTCAAAGACCTTTCGCGGGTTTTGATACAGGTAAATCTTGGATTCGCCCTTTTGATTTATGTCCTTCTTGTTAAATTCGGAAGCAAAAGGCAGCAGCTGCTGCATAATTTTATCTTTTAGGAAAAGTGAATAGGCTCCACATACACCATGCGTACTCAGATTGGCTAGATCATAAATATCCGGAGTTGCCAAAATACGGGAGGCTATATGAGATAACAGATTTAGATCCTTTCTTCCCTTTTGATCAATGGGGAAGGGTTGATTTAATGCGATACTTGCGGCACCGCCCATTACTCTTCCAGGAGCTTTTCTTTCCAGGGTTGCAGACGTTTCAGACATTTCTGAATGGTGACTGCGCTTATTCCGCATACTGATGCAATATCGGCAATGTTAATGTTGATATTTTTTGCAGCACAGCAGAAAGCAATTACACTGGCTGTTAGAGAAGGAGGGGTATTTTCGGGGACAATTCCGTGGATTTCAGTTCGTTGGCAGACTTGCCGGACTAGAGTTTCTAGAGCAGATGTGCGACATGCGCTCAAATTTGTTAAGAATGGAACAATAAAATCCTCATATGTGGTTGTTCTCGCAACAGTCTTTTGCCAGAGAGCACGGCGTACATGGGCGCGGGTGGCAATCTCCTCATCTGTTGCTTCCTTGGCGATTGGGGTCTCTTTTACTTCTTCCTTAACACCAGCATAGGTATCTGTCTTCTGAGAGGAGATCCGCAAGGCCAACACTTGTTGAAACTTCTTAATTCCACGGGTTACATTCTTAAGGGGAATCATAAAGACATCGGCAATATCCTTTGGAAGTCTTGGGGTATCATGGCGCTTCAGGGATTCCCATAAACAGGCGGCTACCATGGCATCGCGCTGACCTTGTCCTCTGCAACTTTCGGAGGCTGTTAGCTGCGCAAAGAGTTCCTTTGCCTCCTCAATTACGGCTGTATTGATTCCTGCATTACTGGCGCGAATCTGAAGACCATCAAAGATTCCCCACAGCTTCCGCTCACGATAGGGCATTTGATTCCAGCCATGATAACGGCGGAGTCGATTCATGATCTTGGAACTGGATCCAGAAGAGCCACGGCCGCGACTCATAATGATTGTGCCCAGACTGCTTTCCGGCATGAGAGGATTTACTGGGAAGCCACATCGACTCGGATCCGGTCCCTGTTCTGTGCTGAAAGAGCGATATTCGGCTGTCCATTCCAGCGGTGTATCCACAATGGTGCCACATCGCCGACAGACTACATCGGAACCCGACTCCATATCTAATTCCTCATCATCCTCACACAGGCTGCAGACAGGGCCACTACCTTCATAACACGGAACTAATTCGATTTTTGTTGCGCGGGGTTTATGTAGATTCGGCCAAAGATCGGACATGATTGTCTCCATCTTTTTAAGCCTTGACGTCAACTTTTGATTTTGTTTGTATCAGTAGGGATGTCGCTGGACAATTACGGATATTTAGGACCCGAGTATTCGGTGGCGGATAATATTTTACTGCCGGGTGAGATTGGTGTACGACAGGAATCGAGCTTTGGAGCTATTTTTGATGCAGTGGGAGCTGTAAACTACTATATAGATGAAGTTGCCTTTGGGGGGCCGACTTTTTTTGATAGTCAAAATCTACAACCGGCTGGGATTCGGTATTTTCTTAACACGGAGATGCGCTGCTCGAATGGAGCGACCATGTCGGAATATTTTGATGGAATTACAAAGGGTGATTTGTTGGGAGATCGGGTAAAGGATGCATTGGCATCCGCAGGACTACCGGGTCTGAAAGGCATGGCGCCCGGTATCCTTGAAAATGCACGGGACGCCCTTGATCCACGACCAATCTTTGATGCCATTACGGCGTCCAGTTATCCAGTCTGCCAACAGGTGCAATGCCCCGTAGGAGATTCCTATGGAGCTACTGCAAATTCAACGGATCCAACCAAAAAATACATCATCGATCCAGTGGTGACTAATTCACAGGGAATGCCAATGCAGATTCGCTGGGTACAGGCCTATGATTCGGATGATGATCGGATTTCTATTACAAAGGATGAGTTTGCGGCGGCTCCCAAATGCTATAATTCAGATGGATCCTACTCCTCCAAACCACCCGCCGGATGCCCTGCTACGGAACCAGTTGCTCAGAATCAGGCGGCTGCCGGGTCCAAGTATGCCCTCTGTCAGCAGTTACAGGCACCGACGGGAGGCGACTCTTTTACAGATTTTGGAGCCGGAGTTTATTCTAGTTCTGCTGAAACGGCTATTGCTGTTGGAGCAGTAGCAGTATTAGCATCTGTTGGTCTATGGACCTTTTTTAGAAGATAGGTTAGGCCTTCTTGAGCTGTGCATAGGCCGTTGCAGCAAGGAGACCGCCGACAATCTGAGCAACAAGATAGGCTGCAGCATTGTCCAGAGCAATGGACTTATTGTAGAGCATCATGATGGTCACTGCCGGGTTGAAGTGGCCGCCGCTGATGGAGCCGCCCAGGAGAATGAGGGCGGCCAGGGTCGCACCGATGGCTAACCAGTTGCCGGTTGCCACGATTACGGAGAGGAAGATGAAGGTGCCTAGGAATTCAACAAGGACGGCCAAAAGATTCATGTTCTACTCTAGGGCGTGAATTTTTCTCTTCCTCTTTATAGATGGAGGCTTTACAACAAAATAGGCAATATGAATCTTCTTTAGTTGCCGACTTACAATCGTTACGTACTGCTGCAGACCAATGTGCATCTCAAACCGGCACTTTGAATGAAGACTTAAAATGTCTTCATCTTTGTTTATTAGAATGGCTAATTCCGGTAGATGAGGCTACATACGAATATCCGAGACCTGTGAATTGGTAGAGTGTAAGAGCGGGGAGATTCACAAGGAAATGTGCCCGTTTAAAATGAATTCCCTAGACGAATTAACGCCGGGACTTGCGAGATCTGCGATGTTTACGATTCAAGCGGCGGGACTTGCGTTTACCGCCTACAGCACTGTTTACAGCGAATCCTGCACCGCTTACAGCGCCTCCACCGCCACTGCCACTCCCTTTGGGGGGGGTCGTGTCATTTAAAATAGTATACCCATCACCGGCCTCCACTCGCCCTTCGATTTGTTTCAATTTGTTGCATATATCTAAGTCATCTGCGAGTATTATTTGTAAGCCCAGACTTTTATAAATGTCGATTAATTCATCACTCCAAGAAATGACACGAGCCCAGTCTTTGTCTTCTGACGGGTCGGGATCTCGCACAAAGGAAGCCTCCGGAAAAAATTTAAAAAAATGAGATTTCAACTTGTCTTCTCTTGCTGCCAATTCGGGATTTTCTCGAAAGATAATATTTTGGCTCTTGCCCGATGTTTCCATATTTGATTTGTGCAACACGCGGGAAGAAAACGTACCTGACCTGACGTTAAAGAAGGCGACTCTGCCACCTTTTTTCACCAACTCACCTGCACTCCATACTTTTCCGTCGTCGCCGACTTCTTTGGTCATCGACAGTGATTGATGGCCCGACGCGATTTCAAACTTGTCATCTGAACGCGCAGCCATAAATTTTTCGAGCGCAGGCTCCCGTCTGGATGAAAAAACAATCCAATTGTAAATTCCGTCGGGGGCTTCGCGCGACATCCCATCGTGGTTGTACCGTGGGAATAACGCTAAAATATGATGCGCATCACCGGGTTCTACAATGTGGTCTAAATTTCCAAGATCCTTAATGACAACGTACTTGCCTTTGTACATGGTTTTACAATTACCGGATTTCGTTTTAACGGTTATAGGAGGTTTCTGGTCTCGTCGCACGGGGAATCCAGTCGCCAACAGATATTCAGGATTCTCTTCGAAGCCCTTTGAGCGCGGAGCAAACACGCTGGACGGGGCGTTTGGAAGTCCAGGACGTTCACCACTGAATGATCCCGTTAATTGTCGTGTCGGCAACAGGGGGGGCTCCTCGTTTGCTGCTGGAGCAGAAGAAGAGCTCATTCTACTATATTAATCGACAATTATATTTTCTATATTGAAGGAAGCACATTTGCATAATGATGGGGCTTTGTCGCATTTTTCGAAAAGGTGTACTTGCTAATCTTTTCTTTAGTAGCCAGTGGCGCTGTCCTACGTTTATGAATCGACTGGCAAAAAATTGGACTTCTAGAAAGGGTAGCCTTTGTCGCCGTCGCAAGATTCGCCGAAACCGCATTTAGCGACTTGCGGCAGCATCCGCCAGGGCCCTCAGTCTTGTTTCAGGCAAGAGACGACTACTGACGTTCATCGACTCCAGTTCCTGTAGAAAGAGCTTGTAGGCATATGGGATTCGTACCTGACTGAAATTCGTAGTGTTGCCACAGGCCGTGCAGTTCCAGATCCCTCGTCCCTTGTTGGCTACCGCAATGAGGCCACATTCCTTGCACACATGGACCTGAAAGTTATCGGAGGCCTCCATCATACGCTCCTTCAAGAAGGTTGAGGCTCCGTGGGCAATAATCACATCACGCTCCATCTCGCCAAAGCGGAGGCCGCCATCTCGGGCTCTGCCCTCTGCCGGTTGCCGGGTTAGCATAACAAGAGGACCCGTGGCCCGTGAATGGATCTTATCCTTTACCATGTGCTTCAGACGCTGATAGTAGCAAGGCCCCATGAAGATAGACGTGGCCATTTGCTTCCCTGTGTAGCCACAGTACAGGGTTTCATTGCTGTGCGGCTCCAGGCCACATTGATTCTGGAGAATATCCGCTAACCTTGCTGCCGTCATGTGCGGATTGAAGGGAGAGGCATCGCCCAAGAAGCCCAGCTCACAGCCTAGGCGGCCCAGCAATGTCTCCATCAGCTGGGCAATCGTCATTCGGGATGGAATTGCATGGGGATTAATGATAATATCGGGGATAATTCCATCGCGGGTCTGGGGCATATCCCACGGTTCCAGGATCAGACCACACGTACCCTTCTGACCGTGACGACTGGAAAACTTGTCGCCAATCTCAGGAATGCGCTCCTCGCGCACCCGGATTTTAATGAAACTGTAGCCCTCCCCATTGCGACCCCGATAGATACGATCCACATAACCTGCCTCATTTGTACGCATCAGTTTGCTGACATCGCGGAAGCGCTTCCCTCCTGCTGCTTCTACAGCAGCGGCGGCGGCTACAGAGGACATAGCCTGAAGAGAGGCATGATTGATTCCTGCAATCGCCGCACCATCCGCACCACGTACGCGAATAGGGGCCACCTTCCCAATGAGCACATCGTCCTGGCCCACATAGGTATTTTCCGGTACAATCCCGTCAGGTCCCAGTTTTTCATAGGAAGCCAACTTCATATGACGCGTCGTTGCCGGATTGGGGCGACAGAAGCGTTCCTCCTCTCCCGAAGCCTGGTTCTTCTTCTCCTCGTCCTTGTAGGTTCTGTAATATTCAGATCGGAAGAGACCACGATCTAATGCTGCACGGTTAATCATAACGGAATCCTCCTGATTGTAGCCGCCGTAGGTCATGATGGCAACTACGACGTTAAATCCTGCCGTCATGCGTTGGGCCCCGTAGTGCCGACTCATGTAGGGACTCGCAAGAGGGAGAGAGGAATACCAAAGCAGATTGGCCATTGTATCCATGCGTTCACGGAAATTCAGCACCGACATCCCCATCGCCTGTTTGCCCATTGCGCAATTACTAGAAAGTAAGCCATGTGTTGTCACAAAGCTATGAAACTCGGATTCTACAGTAATATCTGACACGAGTGGTGGAGAAATCAACTGTTCCACTCGTTCCACTTTAACAGCCACAGGGGTACCCGCCTCATACTTCCAGAATAATGCATCTGGCTGCTGAATTGCCTTTTCTACTGTTTGCCACCCCCTAACTCCACCAAGACTGACTATAAATTTATGATCATCCGTAGCAGTAATTCTAGTAGAATCTGTAAAATAAAGCGTATACACTGGCCCCTCGGCTGGTCGCACAAATTGAAAGCAGACTGGCGAAGATGTCATTTCCAATGTTTCAGGATTAAATACCATCACTTCATCGCCAATCTTTACATCTGCGATGCGACGTTCAGATCCATCCGCAAGACGAACTGTTTCATCCACTGATAAACACTGATAACAGTTACGGGGCGCCTGATTGTGATCGGGAAATGGAATATTCGATGCCATTGTGCCCAGGATGGTACTCGGATGGATCTCCATGTGCGTATAGGTGGGATCCTCGCGGAATTTCTCAGGTGTCATGGCAATATAGCAGTTTTCCGTCTCTGTCGCATCGATGAATTCAATGAGGCTGTGACCACCGGCGGACTTCCACTGAATAATGTCGTTCCACGTCTCACAGGCTGTCAGATCAGGAAAGGAACCACTTGTTACCTCCCGCATGGCTGCGCCATTCAGAAGGGGGCGCATAAGACGACCGCCCTCTGTATTAATAAAGATCTCGCGATACGCAGGGCGATAGGTGATTCCCGTGCAAATATGAATACGCCCAGATCGCTTTGCTGACCGAAGCCTCTCGACGGCGGCGACTGCTCCCGCTGCATCCACATCTAGGACACCAATCCATGCACCATTTATAAAGATGCGGACCATTGTGAAGAGAGCTGCCCGGGATACGGATCCAAGATTTTGCATCTTGAGAACATCATATAAGAAGCCAATCACTGGTTCTGCATCCATGGGCAATGAAACGGTTGCAGTACTGCTCATATTCTTCACAACACCGACTGCATGGCCTTCTGGTGTCTCCGCAGGGCAGATATTTCCAAATTGACTTGCATTCAGCTTACGAGGTTCCAAGAGCTTTACAGTCTTCTCCATGGCCGTACTCAGGCGCCGCAAGTGACTGGCAGCGGATAGGAAATTGAGTCGATTGAGAACCTGGCTGAGCCCCGCTCGATTTCCCATCTTGCCTCCATTGAAGTTGCCAGTTGCCATTGCGGATCTCATCCCAATTGTTACAATAGTGGACTTGAGAATCTTATAGACATTGCTTGGATTAATAATATCCTCGATTTTGCCACTGCTCTTCCAGAAGCCATTGTGGATTTCCTTCGTAAGACTTGTCTTCATATCCTTGATGACCTTGGTTCCAAAGAGGTAACGAAAGAGATTGCCGATCAGATTACCCGGCAGCTCCACCTTCTTATTTGGATAGGCATCTCGATCGTCATGGGGCCTCTTTCCGCTAAATACATCGAGTACCTTCTTGGTGACGTAGCCAATGTAGGCTGCCTTTTCGAAGAGCATTGAGCCACCGCCCACATGCGGAAGGCATTCCTCTGCCAAGATATCCTTGATGGTGGTTACCTTGGGAGGTCGACCAGGATGCAGCGTGTTGGCCGAATAGGATTCACGGGAGCCACCTCCTGATCCCAGATTTGCTGCAAGCCACTCATGGGCCTTTTCAGTTGTCAGAACATCAGAGGCTGCTTCGATGCATTCCTGAAAAATCATGCCGTAAGAACCGACGGCTGCCTCCGAATAAGGACCGCAAATAAGCTCCAATATATCCTTATCACTTTCAACTCCCAGGGCCCTCATCATGATAAACAACGGGATATCTCCCTTGATTCGCGGACAGGTAACGATGATGTGTTCTGGAAAGAAAGCATTCTTGGAATGCTGTACAATCTTTACTGACATGGATTTGGGTGCGCCTTCGTTATCGGGTCCGATTGACTTTACGTCAATGACTTCGACTTCCTTATTACGGATCTTCTTATTGCGAAAAACAAAGGGCATATTCTCCGACATACGTTCCTGGCTGATAATCACGCGTTCGCCACCCTGAATAATGAAATATCCGCCTACGTCTTCCGGGCATTCTCCGAGTTCATTGGGGGTTTTTTCAGGTGTATCACTCAACAGACAGAAATCGCTGCCAACCATTACCGGAATCTTACCCACGTGCACATGGGGGAGAGTGCGGCGCTTTACTTCAATGATCGGTGGGGCGCCCGTGCGAGAGCGCGTAGTCATCGTGTAGGTGGCAATAATGTCGGTATACACCGGTGCGGCATATGTCATATTCCTTAGCCGGGCATCATTCGGGTACATGGGCGTGACTGCGCCGTTATTTTCAAAGATAGTTGGCTTTCGGATCTGTACATTGGCAAATTCTACACAGACTTCCACTTCACGGGGAGGAGGGCCGTTTGGATCGGCCTTGGCAGCTTGGAGAAGGGGGCCGCCAGGCTTTGTAGAAGTCATTGCTGCTGGTGTATCATCTGCTGTTTCAATTGTAACACGAAGATTGGTCCCCGCTGTTCCAGCTACTGCACGTGTAGTTCCAGTGAGTGGAAGATCCGGTGATCCAGTTACTTTTACGGGACAGGATCGCAGAATAGTTTGGGGGACCTCCACTTTTCCAAAGTGGTTGAAAGAAGAACGCTGGTGGTCAATCATCTGCCGACGATTGTGTTGGCTGAAAAAAGCTTCAAGCAAATCCCTGTAGGATGTTGCTGGAGTAGCCATTAGTCCGTGTGAAGTCATGCTTTCTTTAGCCGCTGGTTGGTCATGGGGGTCACCTTTGTTATAGTGTGTCTCTTCGTTTCTTTGCAATTTAAAATCGAAGCTCTTTTCAATGGAGAGTGCCGATATTAAGGAAGTCCAGATGGATATTACGGCTTCAGGAGGGGGGCGCACGAAACGAAAGAATCGTAAGACGCGAAAGGCTGCGGTAGATGCATCGGGAGAGGATGTCTCTGTTGAAAAGGCTCCGGCAACGGCACCTGCAAAGGCACCTGCAAAGGCACCTGCAA
>Ga0114971_10000512_pt1 | contig 24924 bp, 29 predicted proteins | sample M_140625_MF_Meta_FD_87320 | JGI IMG/M metagenome (GOLD analysis project Ga0114971, IMG submission 87320) | Freshwater microbial communities from Lake Montjoie, Canada to study carbon cycling - M_140625_MF_MetaG | ecosystem: Environmental > Aquatic > Freshwater > Lake | place: Lake Montjoie...
ATCTCTGCGCGAAGCTGGTCAAGCTCGCTTTGCATAGCATCGAGATGTTTGTTGTTCACTTTGCCAGACTTACCGCCGCCGCCACGCAAGGTCTTAACCATATGCGTTAGGGAGAGGATTGGAATCCAACTAAAAAGCAACAACACGACAAGCGGCGCGGTCTCCATACTGGCTACCCCAACCGCCCAGTTTGCACCGTGGACGCAATCCCATTCGCTTCCACATCCGACAGCTTTGCGAGGCGTACCTGCAGCTCGATGTCGGAGAGGCGCTTGTCAAAGGAAATATCAAACCCCGTGGATACATGCCGTAGCTGCTCCACTTGCTCCGTTAGGGATGAAATTTGTGCGCGCAGATGATCCAGTTCAACGGATGCAACTTGGTTCACCACTCGTCCATCCTTGGCGCGAATAATTCCCATGACAAGGCTCCTAACAGCCAAGATGGGAACACAGCTACCGACGAGGAGGAGAAACGCCAGCGGCGGGCCATCATGCATTTACGTTTCTTACGCCCATCTGCCTAGCTTCGTTCCCGTGAATAAGCCAATGCCTCACCTAAATCCAAGGTTCCGCTATAGAGAGACTTGCCCATCACGACAGCCTCGATGCCATCCTTGTGGCGGGCAACCAGTGCCCGGATGTCACCCATGTCTCGCACACCGCCACTCGCAATCACGGGCTTTCCCATGGCAAGCGCAAAGGCAGCCGTTGCATCTACATTACAGCCCTGTAACATGCCGTCCCGGGAGACATCCGTGAAGAGAAAACGCTGCGCACCAAGCCCAACCATCCGGATGCCAAAGTCTTCGACACGCTCACCGGATGAGACCTGCCAGCCATGCGTTGCCACATAGCCATCGATCATGTCCGCGCCGACGACGATATGGTTACCGGCAGCACCAAGCATCTCCGCAATACGTTCTGGATCGGTTGCAGCACTGGTCCCGACAACCGCACGGTCGGCACCAAGTGCCAACATCGCCTTGATGCGCTCAAGCGTCCGCAGGCCGCCACCCACTTGAACAGGAACATCGACCGCAGCAATCATCTGCGCGATGACATCGTGGTTCACCGGAGCCCCGGTTCGTGCGCCATCGAGGTCAACGATATGCACCCGGGTCGCACCAGCCGCGGCAAAGCTTTTAATGACATCGATTGGGTTATCGGCAACCTGCTCGCGGGTCTCGAAGTCGCCCTTGCGGAGACGCACAGCCTGCCCGCCCATTAAGTCGATTGCTGGAATCGGATTAAACATTGGCACTCTCCGCCCAGGCGCGAATAAGCGCAAGGCCTACATCCCCGGATTTTTCTGGATGAAACTGCACGCCTGTGATGTTTCCACGCTGTACGGCGGATGCGTATCCGATGCCATGAAATGTCGTCGCAAGGACATCGGATGACTCCAATGGCTTGCAGTAAAACGAGTGGACAAAGTAGGCCATCGAGCCGCTGGGCACCGCCGCCGTCAGGGAGTTATCCTTCTGCCACTCGATCGCATTCCAGCCGATTTGAGGTACTTTTGCCAGCGGATTAGTCGTGTCAAAAGAAACAACAGAACCCGGAAGCAGCCCAAGTCCAGCATGCTCACCGTACTCATAGCTAACATCGAAGAGAAGCTGCATCCCAACACAAATCCCAAGAAACGGCCGGCCACTCAGTGCTGCTGCGCGTGCAACATCTTCGAGTCCATGGCTGCGGAGCGTCGCCGCCGCCGCGCCAAATGCGCCAACGCCCGGAAGGACAACGTGGCTGGCAGCTTCAATCACAGCCTTGTCGCTGGTGACTTCGGCCTGCTGCCCCACCGCTTCAAAGGCCTTTTGCACGGAGCGAAGGTTCCCCACCCCGTAGTCAATGACTGCAATCATAGAGAGCCTTTTGTGCTTGGGATGCCGACGACGCGCGGGTCGTTGGCGATTGCCATTCGGAGAGCGCGCCCAAATGCCTTGAATGCGCCTTCCACAACATGGTGCGCATTCTTCCCAGCAAGCGACCGGATATGCAGTGTCATCCCGGCGTTGCGTGCAACCGCATGGAAGAACTCTTCCACCAGCTCAGTCGCAAAGGTCCCGATGCGGCTATCACGGATATCGAGGTCGACATAAGCCTGTCCGCGGCCGCTGAAGTCGAGTGCACAGAGAATGAGAGCTTCATCCATTGGGACTGTGGCATCCCCGTAGCGGGCAATACCTGACTTGTCACCAAGCGCTTCACGCAGGGCCATCCCGAGGACGATGCCAACATCTTCGACCGTGTGGTGGTCATCGATATGCACATCCCCTCTCGCGTTGATGGTCAAATCAACCAGCCCATGCCGGGCGATTTGGGTGAGCATGTGCTCGAAGAAGCCGACGCCGGTGGTGAGGGTGGATGTGCCTTGTCCATCGAGGTTGATGGAGAGTTCAATCGCTGTCTCGGATGTTGCACGCTGAATGCTTGCGGTACGTTGCGTAGTCACGCGTTATTGTATCAAGGGGGTTTTAGGCACCGGGTTTGCGAACGACGGTCGCCGCGGTCACTCCAAATGGAACACTGCAGCAGCTGGCGATAGAATTTTCCAAGCGGAGTATGCCCAGCAGGAGCTGGTTCAGCCACGGTGCAGTGGGCCTGATGTCCGAAATCGGAACTCCAGAACTACGGAATGGGCCTAGGACTCTCCGAATAAACCAGGTCAACGGCAACAAGGTTGTAACCGTATAGGTTTGATGCTGAACGGCAAATCCCGCATCGGTCAGGCGCTTTGAGAGCAACCCCAGCGTGTAGCGCCGGTGGTGATGGAGTGCGACATCGTGGCGGCTCCAGAGACCTTGATACGCAGGAACGGTGATGATCGCGACGCCTCCGGGCTTTAGGACACGAAAAGCCTCTTGCATGGCTTTACTGTCATCATCGATATGCTCAAACACATCGAGGGCGACCACCGCATCAAAGCAGGCATCCATGAATGGCAGTTCGGTGCCACTGGCTTCGATGACATCCGCGTGGCCGCGTTCGCGGCAAAAGTCGAGTGCCATCGGTTCGACATCCACGCCGGTTGTAGGTCCGATACCGCGTAACGAGTCGAGAATGCCCCCGGTTCCACAGCCAAGGTCCAGAATCCGGGGTTGCTCCTGCGGCCCAAGGGCTTGTTTCAGCAGAGTCCGTGCAAACTCACGCCTCGCGATAAACCACCAGTGGCCATCTTCGAGTGTGTACATCTGGTGGTAATAAGCGCTATCCATGTTCGGAGACATTCTCCCACAAAGTTCCGGCCATTAGGCGTCGGGTCTCTGTGACATCCTCCGCGATGCGGGCTTTCAGGGCATCCAGGCTTGCGAATTTCTGAGTTCCCCGGATGTGACCAACCAATCCAACGGTGAGCTCGGTGTCGTAGAGGTCACCATCAAAGTCAAGCAAGTAGGCCTCAAAGGTGACCGGGTTGCCTTCGGAAACGGTGGGATTGGTCCCGATGGACACAGCGGCCAAGCGGCGGCCGAAGGCGCCTTCCGCCCAGCCGGCATAGACACCCGGCATTGGCATCGCTAAATCATTCCCGTGGGCAACATTCGCCGTCGGCCATCCAAGCTGACGCCCAAGCTGTTTTCCGCGCACAACGCTGCCGGTTAGGCTCCAGTGACGCCCAAGTAAAGCTGTTACAACGTCAAGGTTGCTTTCCGCAAGCGCCGTACGCACAGCCGTCGAGCGCACAGCAATCCCCGCGTGCATCACTTCATCCACAACCCGTACTGCAATCCCGCGTGCTTTTGCATAGTTGGAGATAGTCGCCGTATCCCCGCTGCGTCCTCTTCCAAATCGAAAGTCCACTCCCACAACGATTCCAGCGACATTTGCCTGACCGTCGCAAATGGATGCCAGAAAGGCCTCGGGTTCGAGCGCAGCAAAGTCGGGTGTAAACGGAAACACATCCACACGCAAAGCGCCGAAATTGTGGAGACACCGAACACGGGAGGCAACGGTTTGCAGGAGCTTTGGAGCGAGTTCTGGGCGGAGGAGCGCTTGTGGATGCGGATCAAAAGTCACCGCCATAGGGGTGGCTCCGATTTCTTCCGCCAATAATGTCGCTTGCATCAACAGCTCCTGATGTCCGAGGTGCACGCCATCAAAGATACCAAGGGCCGCGACAGATGTTGGTTTAGCCACGTTTTGGGCTCCCTTCGACATCTATGAACACACGTATTGGCTGCCAAGTTCCACGCGGTGTCGCTTTTAACAGAGCCACGATGTTGCCAGCGGGTCCGATACCCAGCGCATGCGCCGCGTCATCGTTTGCGACGACAGCGCTGCAGAGATTTACATCCAAATAATCCGCGCCAAGCTCGCGGCCAAAGGACAACGCCGTAAGCGCAGCTTCATCGCACACAATGCGTGGCCACTCAGGGAGGAGGTCGGCCATCGGACGCAGATGAGCTTCCGTAGCATGATCTGGTGCAATACAGCCATCCGCCAAATGTGGACCAACCTGTATCCGGCGCAGCGTAGCCATATGGGCCGGAAGGTTCACCGCCGCACCAATATCAACGCATAGGGTACGGATGTACGTTCCCGTTCCACAGCTGATGGTTAGGCCGCAGGTCGCGACATCCCCAGAAATAAAATCTCCCTGTGTGATATCGAAGATCTTAATGGTGCGCGCTTCGCGTTCAACGGTAATCCCTTTGCGGGCGAGGTCGTAGAGACGCTGGCCGTTGTGGTGGACTGCAGAAACCATCGGGGGAATCTGCTCAATGGCCCCAATGAAGCGTGGCAGCACAGCGGCGATGTCATCAGCGCTCAGCGCGCTTGCCGTTTCCCGCGCGGTTTCGATGCCGCTTGCATCCTCAGTGGTCGTAGCGATGCCAAAGGCTGCGGTAGCAATATAAATTTTGGGTTCGGTTTGGACATATGGCAGGAGGCGCGTTGCGCTCCCAACGGCAACCAGGAGGACTCCCGTTGCATCAGGGTCAAGGGTTCCAGCATGCCCAACGCGCTTGGTACGAAAAGACTTTCGGATGTAGCCAACCACATCATGGGAGGTCCATCCGGCAGGTTTATCGATACTGAGAAATCCGTCCATCCAGCGAAAGGTGATACCACGCATCCGCGATGTTTGCGCTGTAAGACCGTTACTCTTCAGTAAAGACATGCCAACATCTGTTTTTGGGCATCATAATAGTGCGTTGGAGCTGCAGACTTCTGCACCATTTAGCAGACTTAAACCCCATGACCATCACTACACTTGCAATTGCATTCCTACTTGCGACTGGCATCGTGTTGCCAGCATACAAATGGAAGCTGCTGACCCGTGATGGAGCCGTTGCAGCAGTGGTCATCGGAGCGCTGATTCATGCATGTGCTCCTTGGCATGGAACGCTTTGTCTATTGTTTTTCTTCGGTTCGAGTGCGTATTTGTCACGTAACCGAAAAAAAAGTTTGCCTGCTTCGGTCGTCGAAGATGTTGTTGCAAAGGGCGACAAGCGGGATGCTGCCCAGGTGTTGGCAAATGGTGGTGTCGCTGCACTGTGCGCGATCATGATTGTTGTCAGCAAGGGCAATCCCGTCTGGGATGCGGCGCTCCTCGGCGCGATTGCAGCATCCATGGCCGACACCTGGTCCACTGAGATTGGCCGGACCTACGGGTCGAATCCAGTGGACTGGTTCACACGTAAGCCTGTTCTTGCGGGAACCAGTGGCGGAATCACGATGCCGGGTATTTACGGATCCTTTGCTGGGGCGATTTCCCTTGCGATTCTCGGCTGGATGTCCATTACAAACTGGCAGGTGGCAAGTCCGATTTCGTTTGCTGTCATATTTGGCGGGTTGTTGGGCGCGACTGCGGACACAATGCTTGGGTCAACGCTTCAGGAGCTTCGCCGCTGCGCGGTCTGTTCGACAACAACGGAAAAGGCGTTTCACTGCGGCAAGCGCACCCGGATGTACCGGGGCATCAAAGGTTTCAACAACGATGTCGTGAACTTCGCCTGTTCCCTCACAGGTGCGGTGACCGCAGGCTTGATTATCAAGTTTGTTTTGGGTTAGCTTGCCCTCCTGTGTATCTATTCGCTGAATTCTTAGCGTGACGAAAGCCCTCTACCCGAGGTAATTTGATATATGCAACCAACGCCTGGGAATCCGCTCCGAACAAACCTCCGGCGGGGCCGCTTGGCTGAAGAAAAGCGGGAGATGCCGTGGCTCTACCCGGCACGCTCCGTTCAATCCATTAAGCTCACTGTACAAGTTGGAGAAATCCGCCTGCAGGTCAACAATGGAGCGAAAACCCTCTCCATGAAAACGACGCGTGTCGTCAAGGCGAAGCGCCGTGAGATTGCCCGTGCCCTCCTCGATGATTCTCAGGAGCTCGTTGAGTTTGGCGATCGTACCGTGACGCTGACCGATCGGTTGCCATCGTATGCAATCGATGCCAAAGAAGAAGCCGATGTCCGGTTAATCATTGACATCATCGCACCTCCAGGTCTCACCATCAGCACAAGCATCATCCAGGGAGAAACCAACCTCCAAGGCGACTTTGCCTACCTGACTTGTCGCTCCGAATCCGGCCCCGTCCGCCTCAAAGAACTAAAAATCCGCAAGAGCGCCGTGGTCACCGTAGGCACTGGCAATGTTGAAATGGATGGATCGGTTGGCGACCTCACCATTTCAGTGAACAGCGGCGACATAAAGTGCGACCGCATTACATTCGTCGAAGCATCCCAATGCACCCTTCAAACACAACGGGGCATCCTAAAAGCAGTCTTCACCAAGCTCCCGAAGACCGAGCTACTTTGCCAAAGCGGCAGCGGCGATGTAACCGTCCAGGTCCCAGGAAATAGCAAAATGCTCGCGACCGTGCTGACCGCAAATGGCAAGGCGCGCTGTGCGTGGAATATCCCAAAGAGCAACCGCGCCCTCGGTGATATGGGGGCCGTCTACGCAGGGATGGTCAATGGAGGCGGTACCACAGTGCAGATTCAAACTGCCGTTGGTAATGCCACATTGGACAAAACCTAAGGCATGCTGAAACGATTTCCCGCTCCTCTCCCCGGTGTTTCCTGGGAGAAGTGCATTTTCTTGGGTCTGATGATGGCATTCATCACAGGTAGCTTTGGCATCATTCAGCCTTACACAAACCCGTACCTCCTCGCCGCCGGACTCACTAAATGGGAAATCAACCTGGTCGCCGGTATCGCGTTGCTGTCCGGGATGATCATACAGCCCCTAATCGGCCGCCTTTCAGATACATGGGATGCACGTAAGCCGCTCATCTTGGGAGCAGCCATTGTGGCGGCCATCGCGTACAGCCTCTTTCCCATATCAAACTCTTTCAGCATCCTGCTGATTCTCTCGATTTTTGGCACGAATGGATTTACCTACCTAAACACTGTTTCCGGTGTCATCATCGGACGTATTGCCGGTCCCGCACGCAGCGGTGGCGCCTACACACGCTTTCGAGTGCTGGGAAGCATCACGTACATCATTGTGGCTGTCGTTTGCGGGAAGCTGCTCCCAAACCGCGGTACCTTGACAGCTGCCGATCTTCAGCCCATTTTCATCATCGGACCCGTCATCTACATTTTGATTGGTCTACTCTCAACACGTATTCCTGATCCAAAAAAGGGAACTATTGTTCACGACTTGCTGACCAGTGATGACGCATCTGAGCAGGCATCACAGGTACAGAACAGTCAGCCGATGCCAAAGCTGATTCCACCCTTTTTACTGGCCTTTGCGTTTTACCAAGGCGCGCTTTACGGGGTTTCGGCCAACCTCCCAATCTACCTGACCGAGGTCCTGCACGCGAAACCATCGGATCTCGGGGTTTTCTTCGCCTTTGGCGTGGTAACAGAAGTGCTGGTGATGTTTCAGGTTGGGAAGTTCACAGACCGTACAGGTCGTCGTCCGGCGCTCTTGCTCGCGTTCTGTCTCCTTCCTCTGCGCCTGATTGCGTACAACTTTGCTCCAACTCCACTGTGGGCCGCTGTTGTGCAATCACTCCATGGACTCAATTTCGGGATTGTTGGCGCCATTGCGATTGCGTACATTAATGATTGTTCGGAAGAAAGCAAGCGCGGACGCGAACAAGCCCGCCTCGCCGTAACTGCGGGCATTGCCACAGCATTCAGCATGTGGCTCTGTGGCTGGATGATGCAAAGTTATGGCTTTCCGGCGATGTTCTTTACGATGAGCGGTGTTGCCAGCATCGGTGGTCTGATCTTATTCCTCTTTGTGGATGAATCTCATCCATCGTTCCGCCACCGAAAAGCGATCCTAAGCGGACGACTGGGTCGCGATGCTGGCTAAAGAAAGCATCCTTCCGGGTATCAGCTGGGCAAAGTGTATTCTCCTTAGTTTTGTTATGGCAGTAACCGTGTCGGTTTACGGCCTCCTCGAGCCTTACACGGCTCCCTTTTGGAAAGCATCCGGTCTCTCCACACTCCAGATCAACATCGTTTCCAGTTGCGCTCTCCTGACCGGCCTTGGCATCCAACCGCTGCTCGGAAAGCTGTCAGACAAATGGGATGCGCGCCGGCCGGTGATGTTTATCTGTGGGACCGCGGCCGCGGCGGCGATGGCGACCTTTCCATACGTCTCGTCGCCATGGAAATTCTTCCTCCTCCAAGCCATCGTCCTTAATGGCTACCAATACTTGAATATTGTAGGAGGTGTGATTATCGGGCGGCTGGTCGGCCCGGATGGCAGTGGGGATGCCTATTCTCAGCTGCGGGTTTACGGGAGTATCGGGTACGTTATAGTCGCCCAGATTTCCGGTAAGCTGCTGCCACAAAGCGCGCAAATGTCCGTTGATGACCTGCGACCGGTTTACATTTATGGACCGATGTTCTTTGCGCTGGTAGCGATTCTTGCCTGGTTTATTCCCGATCCACGCCGCGGACATCAACCAAACACAGCCTTTGCTGGACATACCCCGGATGGCAAACATCGTCAAAGCAACCACGTCCCGGCACCGCACCTGATTCCCCGCTACTTGCTTGCGTTTTTCTTTTATCAAGCGGCTCTGTATGGCGTGACGGGTAACCTGTCGCTTTACATCACCGAGCGGCTTCACGCAAAACCCAGCGCGCTTGCATCGTTCTTCATCGCAGGTGTCGTTGCAGAAATCATCATGATGATTCTCATCGGGCGTATTTCGGACCGATTTGGACGCCGTCCGGCTCTGATTATGGCCTTTGTCGCACTTCCATTCCGCCTAGTGGGCTATATTTTTGCACCAACGCCGCAGTGGGCTTCAGTGGTGCAGGCGATGCATGGGTTGAATTTCGGCATCATAGGGACCGTGGGAATCACGCTTGTGAATGACTGTGCAGAGGAGCATCGACGCGGAACCGAACAGGCACGCCTCGGGGTGACCGCAAGCCTTGCGACGGCAGTTGGTCAGTGGATTTGCGGATTTATCCTGCAGAAGGCAGGCTTCACCCCAATGTTCATGGCGATGACAGGGCTTTCGCTCGTAGGTATCGCCCTGATGATCTTCCGTGTACCCGAGACGCATCCGAGGTTCCGACGTGCCGATATCTCTGCTGGGCTGTAAGTCTACTTCATGAGCTGCAGGCGGATACGGTTGATGTAGTGGACATCCCCATATGGGCGGCGGAGAACTTCTCGCTCTAGGGTGATGACGGCGCGGCCGTCCATCGGGGCTAGGCTTGTCGTCGCAACGATAGAGCTTGTGCCGCCATCCGGCGCCGATATGCTGACCTGTGTATCCCCACGCGTCTCGCCGGCGCGCACGTGGCATATACCATCACCGTGAAGAGTTGCATCGATGCGTGGGGCATCCAAAGAACCAATCCGCAGCCGTAAGGCGGTGTTGTCATTGGCGCTCGATGACTTGGTTTCAAGCAATGCACGGAGGCCATCCGTTGCATCCGGGCCCGGCGTCTCCGCCTGCATGCCACGCATCGCCGAAACAAGCATCGCCATTTCCAAATGTATCGGCAGACAGCCAAGCTCGCTGTGGTTCGTCGATTCTGCTCTCAGCGTCATTTCACTGGCACCGGTTGGAACCATTGAAAATGTCATTTCCAATGCCTCGATGCCACAGCCGGTCACAGCTTGACCGATTGGCTCCAGCACTTCTGCGACGGTCTCGACTTCGACCATTGGCTCTACAACAGGTTCCTCGACAGCGGTCTCTACGACTATAGGCAGTGGAACAGCGTTGTCGATAACCTCGATCACAGGCGTGATAATCAAAGGCTCAGCAGTGACCGGGACAACTGGCTGTACAAATGCAACATCGTAGGCACCCCGCCGCCAAGTGGCGAGCAAATCGCCCAGTTTATCTGCCGGTACGTTGGTGCCGCCTGATAGTTCATCCATGGTCGCTGATTCATCCTGTTCGGCATCACGATCAAGCGCACCATCCATGCCACTCGTATCGTCCGCGACATCGGTCTGGGCGGCAACCGTAGGTTCACTGGTTTCTTCTAAAAGCGATCCAGCCTCGCGATGCGCCACATCATCTCCAAAGGAAACAACCGTTATCGCTTCGTCGTCGTCATTTGTCGAAACCCAGATAACTTCCTCGATGTCTTCATCCGGGGCTGATTGCTCTTCCACTGGCGCATCTGGTTGAGGAACATCATCGACGGGAGACACTTGACTCGGTGATTCATCCGATACTAGCACCGCAACAGGATCTCTGGCAGTTACGTCGATGCCATTGGTGATGGGGTCTTCAACCTCGTATGCTGCTTCCTCGCTTAGAGGAATGGCAACAATCGGGACAAAAGGTAGAGGCTCATCTGTCAGTGCATCTACAGCATGTGTCGTGAGCTCGGAAATCAGTGGCACGATGAGAGATTCCGGGCTTACATCGGGGGTTTCGACGTGCCCAAGGATAGGTCCTGTGTTCGGTTCGCCTGCCGGGACAAGAACGCCTCCGATAACGCGTGCGCCGCTCCGTTGAAGGCTAGTGAGCACGTTTTTGCAGCTAGGCATTTGGGAATGCCCGACACGCAGGCCGATGATTACGCCATCGGCCTGATGGATGATCTTGCTTCCAGGTTCACCAGCATGTACGGGTGGCGTATCGATGATGATGATGTCGGCCAGCTGTGGCAAGTGAGACTTAAGCATCCGTTGCATGGTTGGCGACTCAAGGAGCGCACTGGCATCTGAGACCTGCATCCGGCCCGCCGGGACAATGTAAAGCCCTGGGATGCCCGATTCATGAACGGCATCCGATGGACTGGTAAGGTTTCCGACCAGCATTTCGACCAGACCCGGGGCGATGCTCATACCGGTGTGAGTGAAGAGTTCGTGGAGCTGTGGGTGACGCAGGTCAGCATCGATGAGGAGAACCGTTTTCCCCTGACGAACCGCAGCGCAAGCTAGGCTTGCGGCGATACTGGTGCGGCCCTCAGCCCGTTCAGCGGATGTCACAGCAAACGTGACACCGCGGGGCATCCGCCTTGCGATTTCCTCGTAGAGCTTGTCGTATGCGGCCGCAACGGTCCCGATGCCGTGGCGCGCAGAGGTGATATCAGCTAGCACAGCGAGCTGGAGATCACGTTTTATTTGCGGTGCATTTTCAGCCCGCCTGGTTCGAAAGCCTAGATTAAACATAGCCTATTGCCGATAGACACTCTGGAAGTTGAGTACCACATAGGATTGTCGGTGGAAACCGGCGCAGGCTGGAGGCTTTTCCTAGAGCTCTACCAGTCGGGCGCTGATGGTTCCTTCGACACCGCGGATTTCTGACATCGTCGCATCCGATACCGGTCCATCGAGGGAAAGGGCCATTACGGCTGTACCTTGTCGGAACTCGCGCCCGAGGTACATCCCGGCAATATTCGCGCCAGCCTCACCCAAAATCGAACCGATTTTACCTACCATACCCGGTTTATCAAGATTACGAATCATGATATGAAATCCCTCAGGGCGGAAGTCCATTGAGTAACTGTCTAACATTACGATGTGTGGATCACTCTTACCAAATATCGTCCCGATGTGCGTATGTTCGCCATTATTGTCAGTTGCAACAAGTGTAAGCGTCTGTCCCCATTCATCTGCCTTACCCCGGGTGGTTTCCGACACCTTTATTCCACGAGATTCCGCAAGTGCTGGAGCATTTACGTAGTTGACGCTATCTGAAAGCACTGGCTGGAGGAGGCCTTTGAGCAATGCGCGTGTGATGTGCACCGTTTGACGCCTATCAAAGTCACCGGCAAAGCCAACTTCGACATGGGTGATGTTGCCTTTGGCGAGCTGTGCCTGGAGGCTACCCATTTTCTCAGCGAGGCGGAGCCATGGTGCAGTCTTCTGCAGCACTTCCGGCGCAAGGGATGGCATGTTGACAGCCGAGCGTGCAGAGCCTCCGGTAAGGACTTCTACGATTTGCTCTGCGATATCGACTGCGACGCCAACCTGAGCTTCTTCAGTCGATGCGCCAAGGTGCGGGGTTGCGACAACATTAGGATGGAGCACAAGCGGATGCGCCGGATCAACTGGCTCGCTTTCCCAGACATCGAGCGCTGCCGCAGCGACCTTACCACTAGCCAGGGCTTCGAGGAGAGCCTTCTCCTGGATGATGCCGCCGCGGGCGACATTTACAACCCGGACACCATCCCGCATTTTGCCAAAGGCTTCTGCCCCAATCATCCCAGAGGTCTCCTTCAGCTTTGGAACATGTACGGTTATGAAATCAGCCTCGGAATAGAGCGCATCGAGGTCTAGCAAGCGAATTCCAAGTGCGGAAGCCTGCTCCGCTGAGAGGAAGGGATCAAATGCGACCACACGCATTTCCATGGCGAGAAGACGTTTTGCAACTTCGCGGCCGATTTTCCCAAGTCCAATGACACCAACCGTCTTGCCATAGACTTCGATACCAACGAACTTTGAGCGCTTCCACTCTCCGGCTTTCATGGATGCATGTGCCTGAGGAACATTCCGTGCCATGGAAAGCAAAACAGTTACTGTGAGCTCAGCGGCTGCAATGGTATTGCCTTCGGGTGAGTTGACGACAAGGATGCCTTGATTGGTCGCGGTGGCAACATCGATGTTGTCTACGCCGACGCCTGCCCGTCCGATAATTTTGAGGTTTGTCGCCGCCGCCAGAATGTCCGCAGTAACTTTAGTTTCAGAGCGCACCGCAAGCGCATCGTAGTCGCCGATAATCGCTTTCAGGTCGGCTGCAGAAAGACCGGTACGGATATCAACATCGAATCCAGCACGGCGGAGCACTGCAACACCTTCGGCGGCAACGGGATCACTTACGAGTACTTTGGGCATAACTTCATCCTGAATAAATTGAACAACTGAATACAAAAAGAATATCACGCAGGCAATTGCCGACTGGATTCAGTTGAACGGCTGAACGCGAATAGTGAAATGGCTGTGTTGCAGAAAAAATGCTGATGCGTAAGTCAACAATGTTCGGCTTTCGACTGATTTAGCGCCGGAAACGGTCACGCAGACCGAACAATGTCATAAATGCGGAGCGTGATGTATACCACGCGAGACCAAGAGCGATGATTCCAGCAAAGACAGCCGCCATCGGAAAGCCGCGCAAACCCTTAACAAGAGCAAAACCGGCGACCAAAAATGCGGCCGCTGAGAGCAAATCAATAAACCAGGGCCGTGACTGTTTGGCGGGCCCGAGCTGACGACTCATTTTTTTGACCGTTTCCGGACGCTATCCTTAAGCTCACCAAGATATGTCTTGAAGCCATAGCGGCGCATTTCCTTCCAAATATCATCAAACTTCCAGCCACAGTCCACAGCCCGGTAGATGCCAATCATCGCGCCCGTTCGGTCAGCCCCGTGTTGGCAGTGTACGAAGACGGGTTTTGTCTTTGCCTGCCGGATGATGGCCATAAACTCCTTGACTTGCTTTTCGGTGGGAGCTTCCCGCCCCATCCGGATCCGTGTGCGTTGCAACCCGAGGCGCTTTGCGGCTGCGGCTTCGTCATCCTGGCCTTTACGTTCAATCCTCAGGTCGATGACATGGACGACGCCCAGCTGTTTAAGCTCTTCGAGGCCTTTCGCCGTCGGAGCCGCCCCCCGGTATATCCCAGGTGCCACGACCGCGAAGTTCGGAAGATCTTTGGGATTCACTTTCGGTTCGGCGACGGGTTTTTGAAAGAACAACACTATGCAGCATCCTCCAGGTGGCGGGTGTCATTCAGGCGTTCAACGCGCCAAATGTCATCGCCCCCGCGCTGAATGACCGTAAGTCCGGTATTCGAAAGCAGGCATCCCGGCGGCTCTTGATGCCCCAGCCCCGGATAAAGCACATCGGCGATAATCGCTTTTAGGCTTGCCCCGTGCCCGACAATCATAATCGAACCGGCATCCGGATGTAACTTCAGCACATCGGATAACCCCGCCGTCATGCGGTTGTAGACATCGGGCCATGCTTCGCCATCGTGTGGACGCGTATGCCCCGGCCACAGCTCAGCGCATTCAGCACGCGACTTGCCCTCCCAGCTTCCGTAGCCACGCTCACGGAATGCTGGCGTCTGGAGATGAACGGGTTGCCCGATGGACATCGACAAAATCTGCGCTGTCTCCACTGCCCGGCTGAGATCACTTGAGTAGACCACTGTCGGCAACAAGTCAGATGCCAGCTGCGGAAGCCTGGCGGCAAGGCGTGTAGCCTGCACCCGCCCAACATCTGAGAGAGGGATGTCAGTCTGACCTTGCCAGCGACCGGCCGCATTATGTGCCGTCTCTCCGTGACGCACGAGGAGAAGCGTTGATATCACTTATTGGCCAGGCGTTGAAAACTGGGTGGCATCGATCTTCGGCATTCCAGGAGCCTCGGCCAGTGCCGTGTAAAGTTCAACTCCTACGACCTGAGAAATCTTTCCAGTCTTATTGTCGAGGACCCAGAAACTTGGCGTGGACTGAACTCCGAGTCCAGAGACACGGTCACGGAGCGCCTGAATCTTCTTGATGTTCTCTTCACTTTGGACATAGGACTTGGTCGCGACAAAGTTCATACCGGCAATTTTCGCACGGTCATCAACAAGGCCATCATTCCATGCCGGGTCAGTGTCCGTGAACATTGCGTCGTAGAACTCCCAGAATTTCCCCTGGTCACGTGCAGCATCACCGGTGAGGGCTGCTGACAGCGAATATTGGTGAATTTCTTCGATTGGGTAATGTACAAAGCCAAACTTAACGGTGATTTTTTTGCCGAGGTCTTTACACACGGCGGCGAACATTTTGCGGCAAAGTGGGCACTGAAAGTCAGCGAATTCAAGCACTGTGAAGCGTGCATCATCCGGGCCCTTGGTCGGCGCAAGCTTTAGTACGCTATCGAAGTCTTCCTTCTTAATGACCACTGGGGCTGGCTTTGTCGCGCCAGGCTGGTTCGGCTTATCGAACATCGAGCCATCCCCGCTCATCAGGAGAAAGCCTCCACCCACGGCCACAATCACGCCCATCACAATCAACATTTTCGCTTCACTGGTGATCTTCATTGGATAGCTCCTTAACTGGTTGGAGGCAGTGTCTGCCGCCCGGATTGGCGCTGTCCGCGCCCCTCAACGATGTAAACGATCAGCATAAATGCCATGACGACTTCGGAAGCAAGGCACCATTTGCAAAACGCCTGAATGACTCTGGCTTGGATATACATCAGGATCACGGATGCCAGCACACCGCCCATCAAGCCCAGCCCCTGCAGCGTATGTGCTACGCGGGTGACCTGCGCCGGGAGTGGTAACAGCCGGATAGTGGAGAGGATGAGAAGTCCGATGTAGCCCGCGGTGCCCCAAGCGGCGATGGGGAGACCTGTGCCGACCGGGAAACGGGAGTAAGGGCTGAGTGCGACGGTGGCGCAGCCGCCGGAGCGTCCGCACGGGATGAGTTCCGGGGTGGCATGCAGCTTCCACAGGTAGCCTGCGATCAGGATACCGATGATGGATAAGGCCAAAATAAACCCATTGAAGGCTTTGTTTTGCATGCGTCTGACTCCATCCCCGATAGCGGTTCAGGCGCCGAATTGTACCATCGTGGAGCGGCCCGTCAGAGAGCACTGATGCTTTCAACCATTAATGTCCAGCGATTAGCGCAGGCCATCGGCAAATTTTTGGATGACATCCTCGGGCAGCGGAGCAATCACGACGTGCATCACTCCATCGGCATTCCAAACATACCCGCGCCGTCCCCCTGGAATTTGTCGGAATGCAGGCTCGCTTGTCGCTGGCCCCCTGCCACCCTTAATCCGGGAATAGGACAACACGCTGGTTCCATTACCCCAGTGCTGCGTCACCCACTTGCCACCATTGGTGACTTCAACGAACTGCGATGTGTAGCCGGCAGGGACATTTGCGGATGTCCGGATCGTGATTCCAGCCTTTTCAGCATCCGCAAAGGTTGCGTGGACAAAGCTTACATCCCGCTTGACGGAGACGCCCGCAGGGGGCTTTGGCTCGGAAAAGTCGATTGCTTTGAGGTCGGCATTTAGCTGCAGCGATGTGAAATACGATGAGCGCAGCACCCGTCCCGTGTTATCCCGCTCTTCAGATTTGAGCTGCAGGCCTGTCTCGCGGTCAATCCAAAACTTGCGGATGATGCCCATAGCATCGAGTCTTGGCGACACGACAACAATATCGACAGCACGCCCAGCGATGGTGTCATCCCCGGTCTTGACTGCTTTCAGTGAGTCCTTCAGCTGAACGAGGAGCTCACGATTACGATCAGCATTCTGCGATTGCATCGAGTTACGTTCGACCAGAGTTCCCATACGTTCCGACAACACCCACCAATGCTTCAAGTCATCCACGATGATGTCGCCACGCTTGTCGGCAGATTCCCGTCGGGAGCCACGCTTAGGGTCAACCCAAACATCGAACTCGACCGTACCACCTCGAAATGTAACAACTTCGCGTGCCGAATACGAAATTGACTTCGTCGCACGGGTCATCCGGAACAGCGCACGACGGGCATCCCGCTCTTCCCTAGGACCGTCAAAGTGATGACGACTAACGTCATCTTGCCGTTGCTTTGATGGTCGTTCCGGGGCTGTTTGCGCCATGGCTGTCGTTGCCGTGAGCATTAGGAGCCCCGGCAGCAAAAGCCAGCGGCGCATTACGATTTTCACCAAGATCCGCCTGTTGCCATATCGGACGCGACAACGACGACACCGGATGTATCTCCAAGGCTTTGGGATGCACTTGCGGCGTGGTGTTGATTGGCGAGTTCGGAAAGAACAGCTGTCTCATCGGATGCCGCTGCCGTCTGAGTAGGACCGGACTTCAACGTCGAAACGCGGGCGACGTAGACGAAGCCAAGGCTGGCGACAAGCGATGCCATTGCGACGACAGGAATCGCTAAATGCGTGCGCCGGGCCGGCTTCACATAAGATGGCAATGCAAAGCGCATCCACCACGGAGAAGGCTTGAGTTTGACATCGGCGATACGGGCCGCGAGACGGGCTTCGAAATCTTGCCGCGGCTCAGCGGATGAAAGTGTCCGCACAAGCGTCTGCGTCATGCGCAGCTCACGCTCAATCGTGCGGCAGACAGAACAGGATGCCATATGACGCTCAAACGCGATGTGGTCAGCCGTCGCTAAGTTACCATCGATGTAGCCGACAATCGTCTGCTCCGCATTGGGGCACATGTTCATCTTGGTATACATCACTCTGTCTCCAAATACGGACGCAGCGAATCCCGCAGTGCGACGCGTGCATTAAAGATTCTTGATTTCACGGTTCCGAGAGGGATTCCCTCCACACCCGCGATTTCATCGTAGGACATCCCTTCGACATCAAAGAGAATCACTGCCGACCGCAGCTTTGCGGGCAACTTTGCAAGCGCACTCTCGATTTGATCGGCAAGCTCGCGTCGGCCGACGAGGACTTCGGGAGCCATTGTCATGTCAGGGACATCCCGAGATGCTTCTTCTTCGCCAGGCTGAATAGGTGCATCGAGCGATGTCACTAGCCGACGGGAATTCTTTGTTCTACGGAAGCGATCCACCGCAAGGTTTCCCGCGATGCGGAACAGCCATGTGGAGAGACTTGCTTCTGCGCGGAATTTGCCAATGTTGGTGTACATCCGGATGAAAACTTCCTGCGTAAGATCATCCGCATCTTCTGCATTTCCGGTCATGCGATAGAGGTAGTGGTAAATCTTGGTTTTATAGCGGGCAACAATCGCATCGAATGCAGACGCATCAGCGCGTTGGCACCGTGCTATAAGCTCGGCATCCTGGTGCATTGTTATTGACGGTCTCCAAAAGGTGGCGATTGGCATTGTTTTCGCATTCGCAAGCATTGGTTGATGCCTGACGACTCCATGTGCTGTCTGACGTACCACAGTGTGTCAAGGTTCAATCATACCCTCGGATGTCGGCTGGAAAGGCTCTGCGCGTGTAACATGAATTTGATGACTGTTGAGTTGACGTTGGCGAGCCTTACGAAGCGCTATGGTGGCCGTAAGATATTGAATAAGCTTGAGCTTGCTGTTGCGGGCGGCGAGGTACTTGGTGTATTTGGCCCCAATGGCTCGGGCAAAAGTACCTTGCTCAGATGTATCGCCGGTCTGCTCCGCCCAAGTGCTGGAAGTGTAAAACTTCACGTGAATAACACCGATTGTAGTGCGCCTGCGATGTTACGTTCGAAGGTTGGATACGTCTCACCTGAGCTGAACCTCTACCCTGAGCTGTCGGCGCGGGAGAACCTCCAGTTTTTTGCGGCTGTCACGAGCCGGCCATCCAAACCGATCGAAGAGCTCCTTGCACATGTCGGTCTGGCTAAGCGCCTTGATGACCCGATTGGTAACTATTCAAGTGGGATGCGGCAGCGTGTACGCCTCGCCCTAGCGGCGTTGCATCAACCTGCCGTTCTCCTCTTGGATGAACCGGGCCTCGCCTTGGACGAAGCGGGTCAAGAAGTTGTCCTGACGATGATCCGCGAGCAACAAGAACGCGGTGGGATTGTAATTCTTGCGACAAACGATCAACGTGAGCGTGAGCTCGTACAGAGGCATGTCCATGTGGGTTAAGGAAACATTGGCGATTGCCGGCAAAGAGCTGCGAACTGAGTGGCGATCGCGTGTCGCCCTCGCGAGCCTCGGCCTCTTTGTGGCGTGCTCGATTGCACTGGTTGCCCTCTCGACGGCACGTATCCCACTTAACGGTGAAGGTGGCAAGGAAATTGGCAGCCAGATTGCGGCTGCGCTGATCTGGATTCAGGTTTGTTTTGCGAGTGCGATGGGCCTTGGCCGGGCATTTGTAGTCGAGTCTGAGCGTGGAACGATGACAGCGCTCCGCCTGCACACGCGGGCGACTGCTGTGTGGGCCGGTAAGTTCATTGGAAATACGCTGTTACTCTTAGGTGTCTGTGTGATAACGGTGCCGACGACCTGTGGAGTGCTAGGAGTAACAGTCAAACACCCCTTTGCACTGATTGCTGTGGTGATTCTTGCGGCAATCGGCATGGGAGCTGTTTTCACAACGACAGGTGCACTGGTTGCGCAAACGAGTGCACGCGGAGGACTACTTGCCGCTCTGTCTTTTCCAGTCTTGTTACCGGCGTTTGTCAGTGGTGTGGATGGTACCCTTCGCGCAATAGGTTGGCGCTTGTCGGCATCCTCCGCATTCCTGGATACATCGGGGGGAATCCTTGTGCAACTACTGAGTTATGCCGTACTAGCGATTGCGGCATCACTCTTGCTATTCGATGCCATTTGGAACGACTAAAACTAAATAGAGTTTACATGTTTGGAATTTCAATACATTGGACCTGATGTTCCGAAGATTTTTGACAATCATAGGACTGTACGTGTGCTGTAGGTAGAATCTACGATGTAGGTGTTAGCGATACATCGACGATGTTAGTGGCACACGGAACCGGGGACAAACGATAGGTGGTACGTTAATTTTATGCAACGAGAAATGACGCCGGTAGCAAAAGGAGCACTTTTTGTGTTTACTGCAGGCTGCCTAAGCTATATTTTCCTCAAGGTGCCAGCAGCGCAAGGGTTTGCTAATCCTGAGCTTGCTCGCCTTGTAACCATGCATCTTCCCTGCGCCTACGTTGCCCTAGTTGCCGCCACTATCGCTGCGTGGCACGGTATCGCGTACCTACGTAAACGAGATCTTGATTCAGATATCAAGTCATATGTAGGAGCGAAAATCGCCTTCCTGTACTGCTTCCTCACGACCATCACTGGCTCGATGTTCGCAAGGGTCCAGTGGGGTTCGTATTGGAACTGGGATCCTCGCCAGACGGCTGTTGCAGTTTTGTTGCTTGTCTACGCAGCGTACTTTACGCTCCGGGCTAGTATCGAAGATCCAGAGCGCCGGGCTGCACTTTCCGCGGTCTATGTTCTGTTTGCATCCATCCTGACCCCGATGCTCGGCTATGTCATCCCGACGTTCTTCATTGACCAAAGCCTGCATCCCAAGTTTGCCAAGTTTGATCTCAGTTACCGGATGGCAATCTATCCGATGGCGATTGCGCTCGCATGGCACTTGGTTTGGATGTTCCGATTATCCGTTCGTGCGGAAAAGGTCAATCAGGCCATCGCCGAGCTCGAGCTTACTTCCGAAGGGGGATTGGCATGAACCTCTTACCCATGCTTATCGTTGCACTTATGATCCTTGGCGGGCTGTTTGCATTTACACTGATGACAGAGCGCCGTATCGCGACAGCTGAAAAGCGTCTTGCAGAACTGGAAAACGACAAATGAAACTAGGGCCTATCATCGCATCCGTTGCTATCGGTGCCGCACTTGTCGGCGCCGGTACGGCATTCGTCAAAAACCTTACGCCTTACATCACCTTTTCTGAGGCACAAAAGACTAATGGCACTGTCCAAGTCATGGGCGGCCTTGAGAAGTCATCGGTAAAGCTAATATCCGGGAACCTCTCCTTCACCCTCGTGGAGAAGAAGACCGGAACCCGCCTCCCTGTTGTGTTTGGCCACACAAAGCCAGCAAACTTTGAAATGGCGATCGAGATCACCGCTATCGGTCACTACGATGGCAGCGTCTTCCAGGCGGATAATCTGCTCGTCAAGTGCCCAAGCAAGTATCAGGGCACCGAAACCAAGTCCTACGGTACCAAGTAGACTCCCAGTCCCCAGAACGGCACCAATCAAATGATTCTCGGCTACAGTCTCCTCATCATCGCGCTTATTGCAACCGTTGCAGCAAACGTGCTCTTCGTGCTTTCCAGAGGGCAAGGCAAGGAAGGGTTGGCGAAAGTCGCGCAGACAAGCGTCTCGGTAGCCCTCGCAGGCATCGTCGGCGCCTCCACGTACCTGATGTACCTCATCGGGACGCACCAGTTCGCATTCAAATACGTTGCGGAGTACACGAGCAAACAAAGTGCGACGCGCTATCTGATTGCGGCATTCTGGGGAGGTCAGGAAGGCTCTATTCTTCTTTGGCTGTTCTGGACCGCCGTTCTGGGCTGGATTCTTGCACGTAAGGGCGGCAAGACGACCGCGAACGTTTGGCCGATCTTTGGTCTGATTCAGCTGTATCTGCTTGGATTATTGATCCTGAAGTCGCCGTTCAAGCTCGGCGATGGCCCTATCCCAACGGATGGTCGGGGACTCAATCCTCTGCTGCAAAACCCATGGATGGTCATCCACCCGCCGATTCTCTTCCTTGGCTTTGCATCTACCGCGATCCCAGGTGTATGGGCAGTACATGGTCTCCTCAACCGCGACTACAATGGCTGGATTAAGCATGCTTTCCCATGGACGTTGTTCTCCTTTGCAACCCTCGGCTTTGGACTAGCCCTTGGCGGCTACTGGGCGTACGAAACCCTTGGCTGGGGCGGCTTCTGGGCGTGGGATCCTGTTGAGAACACATCTATCGTTCCTTGGTTCCTCCTTACGGCCCTTATCCATGGACTAGCGCTGCAGGCTAAGAACAATGGCTTCCGCGTAAGCAACTTCATTACGGCTATCCTCCCGTTTGCAGCGATGAACTACGGCACCTTCCTGACCCGAACCGGTATTCTGGCAGACTTCTCTGTGCACTCGTTCAGCTCCCTCGGCATGGATGCCTACTGGGTGATGCTCAGTGCAATCATCCTCTTCACAGCAGGCCCTGTCGTTCTCACGATTGTCCGGTGGAAGGAAATTCCAAAGGATAAAGTCAGTGCATCGCCTGTGTCCCGTGAAGGTGGCTTTGCCTTCGCCAGCATCCTGATGAACATGATGGGTATTGCGGTAGCCGTTGGTATGTCTGCACCACTCATCACCCGTGTCTGGATGAAGCAGGGCTCTGCACTGCAGGCGGATTTCTACAACCAAATCGGCTTCCCGATTGCCATCGTCGTCAATGTGATGATGTCCCTTGTTCCATATTTAGGCTGGAAAAAGGGCGATGTACCTGCGGCGTTCAAGCGCTTGTTCAAGCCTTACCTTGCGGCGATTGCAGTGACTCTGGTGATGACTGTGGTGTCCTTTGTGACCCACCACCGTGCACCACTCATGGTTCTGTTGTTCGCAACCAGCGCCCTTGCAGTGTGCGCAAATGTTGTTCTCATCCTCCCCCGCCTGAGAACAAAGACAGCACAGCTGACGGTTGGTGGATTTACTGCACACACCGGTGCGGCGATGGTCCTAGCAGGTATCTCCATCCTGGTTGCCTTCCAGTACAAGAAAGAAAAGATTGTCCTGATGAAGGACAGTGCTCAGTACGTGGATGGCTACAAGCTGACATACCTTGGACATTCCAAGCAGCCGTTTGACAAAACTAACACCATGAAGATCAAGGTGGAGGAAGGAAAGTCATCGTGGATTGCTGAGCCAAGCTACTACTTCGCACCTTGGGAAGGCAAAGATACACTCTTTGCAAACCCACCGGCGATCAACCGCCACATCCTAGGCGACACCTACATCGCACTTGGTGGTGACACCAATGAGATCATGGATGACCCGGACCGTGCAGACACGCCGAACAACCAGTTCTCACTCAAGGTTGGTGAGCCGAAAACGATTGGCGACTACACCTTTAGTTTGATGAATGTGTCATTCGATGACAAGGCTGCAGCGGCATTCCGGACACGGGATGAAAAGGTGTTCAACGCACTCCCCGAGATCCAACTCAAGGCCATTGTTAGTGTGAAGTACCAAGGCCAAGAGATCCTCGCGACCCCAATGATTCGTCAGGGCAAGAAGAGCGGAACGTACTCCGATGTCGTGAAAATACCTGGACCACGCGAAAATGTGATTCTCCGGTTTGTTCCACCTCCAACACCAGATCAGGTTCAGGAGATGCAGGGTGCGTGGTTGAGCGCAGTCGAAGATGCAAAAAAAGCTGGACAGCCTGGTACGCCAGCATTCCAGCAGGCACTGATTCCTAGCGTGTTCCTCAAGCAGCAGGCCGAGACTTATCAACAGCTCGCAACTTTCCAAGCGCTCCGCTTTGAAACATGGAATGCACCGGATCCGGGCGAAATGGCAGTCATCGAGCTGTCTACCAAGCCGATGATCTGGCTGGTCTGGCTGGGCTCAGTTCTCTACAGTATTGGTGGCGTGATTGCATACCGCCGCCGCTGGAATGAGCTGGTCGCATCCAAAGAGTAATGCCAGATTTCAACACCGACTGGAGCGCCTTTGAAACAGCGTTGCGGTTCTGCACTAAGTGCGAGGCGGCCGGGTTTATCCCGGCCGCTCGTCCTTTAACCCTGGTATCGCCTAAAGCAAAGGTCTACCTCGTTGGGCAGGCGCCCAGTAGAACAGACCACGAGACACATGGTTTTTACGTAGGGCCCGCAGGTGAAAAGCTAAAGACTTGGTTGGTCAGCGCGGGCTTTGCCTCGGATGCGCTCGGCACGACGATTTATGCCACGGCGATGACTCGCTGTTTTCCGGGGCGTAAGCCAGGGATGTCCACCGACCGCGCGCCAAGCCGTGCCGAGCAGATTCTTTGCTCCACGTGGATGGACCGTGAGCTTGCGCTACTCGATATTCGATTGATCATCCCGTTCGGCGCAATGTCCATTAATCGCTTTCTCGGCGCTGGTCCGCTGACGGAACGCATTGGGAATGTCTTCGATTATCAAGGCATACCGGTTGTGCCCCTGCCACACTCCAGCGGTGCATCCATGTGGTTGAATTCGCAAGAAAACAAAGGCCGCCTCGCTGCCGCACTCGATGCCATTTCCAGCATCCGCTGCACACTCCCGTAACAATCTGTTAGCATAGGAATCATCATGGACATCACACAGATTCTCCAATTCGGCTCAGCCCCAAAGCGCCTCCGTGCGATCGCATTTGTGGAAGGGATTAGCTACCTGCTCCTCCTCATAGTCGCGATGCCAATGAAGTACGTTCTTGGAATCAAGCTAGGTGTGACGATTGTTGGTGGACTCCACGGTGCGCTGTTCGTTACCTTTGCATTCATGACGCTTCATGCGATGATTGTCTACAAAAAAGGCCTGCTTTGGGGCATAAAAGTGGGTATAGCAAGCATCATCCCACTAGGGACTTTCTTTCTGGACAAAGACATGAAAGAGCTTGCAGAGAAGCATGGCTAGGAATCGGGATTGCTTTGCTGATTAGGTAATAAGGTAGCCACTGACATCAGGTCAACAGGCATCCACGTTCTGCGACTTTTCCTGTAGCATAGAGCATGCGACTCATGCTCGGCCTGACAGTGCTGTCAGCTACCATCGGTGTGGCCCTAGCTGCCCCACAAACAAAACCGGCTCCGCCTAAACCTACATCAACAGTAGTCACGGACAGGGCTGGAACCGCTTTCTACGAGCAAAACATCCGCCCACTCTTTGCCGCGAAATGCAATGCCTGCCACAGTGGCCCAAAGGCATCCGCCAGCCTCCGCCTCGACAATGCAAATGGCTGGAAAGGCGCGATCAGCACAGGCAAGCTTCTGATGGCGGTAAACCATGAACCGGGTGCGGTGGCGATGCCGCCAAGTGGTGGAAAGCTCTCGCCAAAGGAACTGACCTTGCTGGCTGAGTGGGCCAAACGTGGCGCTCCAGGCCCTGCGGG
>Ga0114971_10000513_pt1 | contig 24914 bp, 29 predicted proteins | sample M_140625_MF_Meta_FD_87320 | JGI IMG/M metagenome (GOLD analysis project Ga0114971, IMG submission 87320) | Freshwater microbial communities from Lake Montjoie, Canada to study carbon cycling - M_140625_MF_MetaG | ecosystem: Environmental > Aquatic > Freshwater > Lake | place: Lake Montjoie...
AATGGGCTGCAGTTGCAGTTACAAATTTTGATTTTGTTCCAGAAGGAATGGAAACCTTAGAAATCCCACAAGGAGTATATGCCGTTTTTAATTACAAAGGAGATCAAAGTAATGCAGCAGCATTTTTTAATTCTATTTATACCGAGTGGCTTCCTGCTTCTGGATATGAATTAGGAACGCATCCACAATTTGAAATTCTAGGAGAAAAGTACAACAATATGAATCCAAACTCTGAAGAAGAAATATGGATTCCGATAAAAAAAAGCAATTAATTCAAAATTTTAACTAATTTTATCGGGTTATATAAAATACTTCACATTTAATTTTAATTAATTATGAAAAAAACAATATTTTTTTCGATATTCATTTTATCTCATTTTTCCTTTTCTCAAATAACTTATAATTCTTCTGATTATGCTGCGCAAAACGAATCTTTTTTAGTAAGTCACTCCACTTCTGGAATAGTTGGCAACGATTTTGTTCAAACAGGAGCTAATTACAATTGGAATTATAGCAACTTAATTCCGAGTTCTCAAGAAACTCTTTTATATCAAAATCCAAATACTGCTGGCTATAAAAATATTTGGTGTTTGTATAATGGATATATTTTCAATTGTAATTCACAATTTAATACTAATTTCAGTTTAGCTACTAAATTGACTAATGGTCTTCAACTGCAAGGTTTCGGATTAACAAACGTTATTGACCATCTTAAATTATCTACCACCTCTTTATTGAATAAAATGATTGGGTCTTCTATTACTTTGAATGGAACATCTGTGCCTTTCGTAGCTTCTTATCAAACTCCAGACGTACTATACCAATTTCCAATTAATTTTAATGATAATTACACTAATAATAATTCATTAAGTATTGATTTAACTAATCTAGGAGCGCCAATACAATATGCATCTCAAGGGCAGAGAACTAATTCAGTAGAAGGTTGGGGTTCCCTTACTACGCCTTTTGGAACTTTTGCAAATGTTTTAAAAATGAAAACAACGGTTGTAAATAATATTACAATTACCACTAGTGGAACACCGTTACAAAATACTATAACTACTATTTCGTATAAATGGTTTGACCCTGCCTATGGAATTCCGGTGCTGCAAGTGAATGGAAACGAAGTTGCTTCGCAATTTATCCCAACGGATATAACCTATTTTGATATCCAAAGATGTTTAACACCAAATGCAGTTTTTGCATCGTTACCTTTTGGAAATGATTTCAGTACAACTACGAACAATGCATCCGTTTCTTTTGTAAATGGAAGTTCAAATTATGATACGTTAAGTTGGGATTTTGGTGATGGTTCAGCTTCAAGTACAATTATTAACCCGACACATAATTATTCTTGTCCTGGAGTAAAGCAAGTAACACTAACTATAACTAATGCTTTTTGCAATCCAGATCAGGTGGATTCAATTACTATTCCGGTTACAATAACCGACACTCAAAATGCTTTTACAACCGGAGTTACAGCAACTGGAGCGATTTTAACTGCAGATAGAACTTTAACCGGAACGTTATACCAATGGGTAGATTGTGACAATAATGATGCTCCGGTAATAGGTCAAACGCTTCAAACTTTTTCTCCTACTTTGAGTGGGAATTATGCAGTTAAATTAAACACAAATGGATGTGAAAGCATTTCGAATTGCTATACTATTGATTTACTGAATACTGCTTCATTTAATTTAGATTCAGGCATAGTATTGTATCCAAATCCTACAAGTGGAGAATTTTTAGTTCGTACTAATTCAAACGAAATAATAAAAAACATTCTTATTTATAATGTTCTAGGAGAGTATGTTACTGATAAATTAGATTTATCTTCTTTTTCTTACGGAATGTATTTTGTTAAAATCAACACAGAAAACGGTCAAATAATTAAGAAAATAGTTAAAAAATAATTTAAATTAAGTTATTGTGTTTTCTAATTATCTCTTTTAGTTTTTCTTCTCGAGTAACTTTTTTAGCCTTAGCTTTATCTTGTTCTTTATGGAGTTTATCGTTGTGTTTTTTAATATTTCCTTCGTTATTTCTGCTCATAATTATAAGATTTTATCCATTTTTAAATACCCAATATGCAATATATCTTCCTCAGTAGTTGAGTTTGGAGTAATTTGTATTTCATATTGGTCAGTAAAATTTTTGGGTAAGATTTCTTTCAGCTTAAAAGCATCATCGATATCGATTCCGAATTTATCATCAATATGCGAAGTTGCTCCTTTAAATCCGAAATGTTTATAGAAAGCAGTGTCTTTAGCTTTTTTGGTAACTTCGGATAAGGAATCGCCAACAGCTAACATTTTATAATGGTATTCTTCAAATTCACTTTCTTTGTATCCGCCAAGATTAATGAAAAATAATTGCGATGAAGATGCACTTGCAGTTCCTTTTGGAAGTACTGTAATTTGAAAATTATCTACTGAAGTTACTTCACGCCAAGCATCAATATGAAATTGTCCTTTTGCTTCTGGCCAAAAAGCGTTAATACTCGGAATTAATTCTTTCAGAGAACTTCCAATACCAAAAAAAATATCATGTTGTTCTGTACATCTTCCTTTCGGTCGACATCCAATCATAATCATGTAGAGTTTTACTTCTTTTTCCATTTGTCAAAGGTACAATTTTTTGTTAATAAGAAAGTTTGGCACAAGTATTGAATACTATTCAATAGTATTAACTTTTAAATTAAATCGTATGAAAAAATTTACAATATTTCTAGCTATTATTGGATTGCTATCCATTCAGTCGTGTACAGTTCATGAAGCCACCCCAATTAATACCAAAGATAACGATACTATAAGCGAAGTTTGGGAGTTTAATAGATCTTTTACAACTACAAATAATTTTAGTAATCTTATTTCTTTTCCTCATACTATTTATATTTCCGATATGGTTTTAGTATACAGATTAGCAGGAATTGATAATGGTGCTAACGTTTGGAAATTATTACCTGAAACATATTTTACAAGCAATGGAGCTTTAGATTTTAGATATAATTTTGATTTCACCATCTACAATGTTAATATTTTTATGGATGGATTTGATTTAGCGGGTGTGACTAATGCATTTAGAATAAATCAAGTTTTTAGAGTTGTTGTAATTCCTGGTTTTAGAGGGAATAAAAATTCTAATCCTGTTGACTTTAATGATTATTTTGCAGTGCTGAATGCCTACCATATTGATCCAGATAAAGTGCTTAAAATAAAATAGATTTTAGGTTAGTCTATATTTTGTTTGAAAAGAGGTTGTACACTAGTACAATCTCTTTTTTTATTCTTCTTCCCGAGAAGGTTTTTTGTTATTTGCTTTTTCGGCCATTTTTAGCGAAACCATTATTCCTGATATTAAAGACACGGCTATAAAACTTAAAGACACCCATTCTGGGAATTTGTAAAAGTGAATTAGAAGCATTTTCAGTCCTACAAAAGTTAGAATTGCAATTAAACTGTATTCTAAATAACTGAATTTTTGTAGCATATTTGCTAAAAAAAAATACATAGAGCGCAAGCCCAAAATGGCAAAAATATTCGAACTAAATACTAAAAAAGGATCGGATGTTATGGCTAAAATCGCAGGAACGCTATCCATAGCAAATACAACATCCATTACTTCAATTACTAATAATGCAACTAAAAGTGGCGTAGCGTAATTGCGATTATTTTCTTTTATTAGGAAATGTTCATTATCGCGATGTTGTGAAATAGGGATAATCTTCCCAATTATTTTATAAATAGCGGATTGTTTAGGATTGAATTCTTCTTCCTCCTTTTTGAAAAGCATTTTTATTGCTGTAAAAACTAAAAATCCACCAAATATATAGGTAATCCAGTCAAATTTTCTGATTAATAGTACTCCAAAGAAAATCATTAAGCCTCTAAATATAATTGCCCCAATAATTCCCCAAAACAAAACGCGATGCTGGTATTTTTGCGCAATTTTAAAGGAAGCAAAAATTACGGCAATTACAAAAATGTTGTCAACACTTAAAGATAATTCTATTAGATAACCAGTAATGAATTTCATGGAAGCAACAGTTGGCTTAAGGTGGTCTGGATTATCAACATAGTTATTGTTGTATAACCAGTAAATCACTCCAGAAAAAGCAAAGGAAAGCGTAACCCAAATCGCTGTCCACATTCCGGCTTCTTTGGAGCTAATAACATGAGGACTTTTATTGAAAACGCCTAAATCTAGAGCTAAGAAAACTAGTATTGCAAATATAAAAAGTATCCAAACGGTCATAATTAACTAGGAATTAAAATCACGAATTACAAATATAGTCTTTATTATTGACGCTACACATAAAATATTTTTATACATAACCCCAAAAAAAAATAGGGTATAAAATTTTTTTAATTAAAATAATACTATATTTGCATAAAATAAATAGGGTATAACTTTAAAAATTAATTTTTATGTCAACTTTACGTTTTCAATCATTAAAAGAAGCATCAGGTAGAAAACCTGTAAAATTTGAAGAATCTGGAAGAAAATCGGATCTTTTTGGTTCGAATGTTTTCAATGACAAAGCAATGAAGCAATTTTTAACTTCAGATGCGCACAAAGGGGTAAAAGATGCAGTGCAACATGGAACTAAAATTGACAGAAAACTAGCTGATTATATTGCTATGGGAATGAAAGAATGGGCTTTAAGCAAAGGGGTAACCCATTACACGCACTGGTTTCAGCCATTAACAGGTGCCACTGCCGAAAAACACGATGCTTTTTTTGAAACTTCCTATGACGGTTCTGATCCTGTTGAAAAGTTTGGAGGCGGTCAATTAGTACAACAAGAACCAGACGCTTCTTCTTTCCCAAATGGTGGAATTAGAAATACCTTTGAAGCTCGAGGTTACACTGCTTGGGATCCAACGTCTCCTGCATTTATTTACGGAACTACTTTATGTATTCCTACCGTATTTATATCGTATACCGGAGAAGCATTAGATTATAAAACACCTCTGTTACGTGCTTTAAATGCTGTGGATGAAGCAGCAACTGATGTTTGTAAATATTTTGATAAAAATGTAAAGAAAGTTTCTGCAACTTTAGGTTGGGAACAAGAATACTTCTTAATAGATAGTTCGCTTGCAAATTCTCGTCCAGATATTGTAATGACGGGTAGAACTTTGATAGGACATACTTCTGCCAAAGGGCAACAACTTGATGATCATTACTTTGGATCTATTCCTTCTCGCGCTCTTAATTACATGAGAGAATTAGAAGAGGAATGTATGTTATTAGGAATTCCAGTAAAAACTCGTCATAATGAAGTTGCGCCAAACCAATTTGAGTTAGCGCCAATTTTTGAAGAGACTAATTTAGCAGTTGATCACAACTCTCTGTTGATGGATGTTATGTCTAAAGTTGGTGAGCGTCATGATTTTAAAGTTCTTTTTCATGAAAAACCTTTCAAAGGAGTTAATGGATCTGGAAAGCATAACAACTGGTCATTAGCTACCGATACGGGGGTGAATTTACTTTCTCCTGGTAAAACACCAATGAGTAACTTACAGTTTTTATCCTTCTTTATTAATACTATTAAAGCGGTAAATGAATACGAAGAATTACTTCGTGCCTCTATTGCAACTGCAAGTAATGACCACAGACTTGGCGCAAATGAAGCACCTCCAGCAATAATTTCGGTATTTATTGGAGAGCAATTGACTAAGGTTTTGGCAGAATTGGAAGGAGTTTCTGATGGGAAATTATCTCCTGAAGAAAAAACCGATTTAAAATTAAACGTAGTAGGTAAAATTCCAGACGTAATGTTGGATAATACCGATAGAAATAGAACCTCACCATTTGCATTTACAGGAAATAAATTCGAATTTAGAGCTGTAGGTTCGTCTGCCAACTGTGCCAACGCAATGACAACTTTGAATTCTATTGTTGCAAAACAATTAAAAGAGTTTAAAAAAGAAGTGGACGGTTTAATTGAAACTAAAGATTTAAAGAAAGACGAAGCTATTTTTAATGTATTGAGAGAATACATTAAAGGAACAAAAAAAATCCTTTTTGAAGGCGACGGATATAGCGATGCTTGGGAAAAAGAAGCTAAAAAACGTGGGCTAAGTAATCATAAAACTACTCCAGCAGCGTTGAAAGCTAAGGTTTCAAAAAAAGCATTAGACTTGTTTAAGGATTTAAACGTTATGAACCACGTTGAGGTAGAAGCTCGTTATGAAATTGAATTGGAAGAGTATACTAAGAAAATTCAAATTGAAGGAAGGGTTCTTGGCGATATTGCACGTAATCACATTATTCCAACGTCTATTCGCTACCAAAATACCTTGATAGAAAACGTTCGCGGATTGAAAGAAATCTTCGGAAAAGATTTTGAAAAAATCGCAAAAGAGCAAATTGTATTAATTAAAGAAATATCAGAACATATTGAAGGAATCAATATTCAAGTAGATGCTATGACTGAAGCTCGTAAAAAAGCTAATGCATTAACTGACGCTCAAAAAATGGCTGAATCCTATTGTGATAAAGTAAAACCATATTTTGAAGTAATAAGAGCGCACTGCGATAAGTTGGAGTTATTAGTAGATAATGAAACGTGGACATTAACCAAATACAGAGAGTTATTGTTTACTAGATAGTTTTTTTAGAATATAGATTATAGACTAACCCAATTCAAGATTTTTTGAATTGGGTTTTTTATTAGTAATAATTTTGTCAATAAAAATATATTTTATGTAGATTTGTTAAATGGATAATAACAAATTTGTAGTTTTTTTACTTCTTTTAATTTCCTTTCAATTTGTAAGGGGACAAGAACAGTTTTGTGTTTTTTTTGAAAGCAATAAATCAATTTGTACCAAAACTGAAAATGTAAAACTTCAAAATTGGATTTTATCTAATAAAGAAGTTAAAATTATTGCTATTCATGGTTTTACCGATGAAGATGGAAGCACAGGATATAATGATACTCTTGCCAAAAAAAGAGTTGATTTTATTAATAATAGTTTAAAAGGCAAAATCAAAATTAGAGAAGATTTTAATACCATTAGTTTTGGAGAAAACTTTAATCAATTAAAAGATAAATCTAAAAACAGAAAAGCAGTTATTTTTTATTTACTTCCTAAGGATTTTTCTCGCGAAAATGAGATATTAGGCATAACCCAAATTGAAACAAAACCCATTGTGGAAGTTGTTCCAGAACTTGTTCCAATTGAAGAAGTAGTAATGAACTTTCCTGAAAATGCTTCTTTGCAAGATAAGATTAGTCTTTCGCAAAAAGGGACAATTATAAGGTTGGATGAGGTTAATTTTCATGTAAATACTTTTGCAATAATGCCATCTTCTAAGAAAGCCATTGACGAATTGATAAATGTTTTAAAAATTAATCCGGAACTTAGAATAGAAATTCAAGGACACATTTGTTGTGTAGATAAAGACAGTCGAAATCTTTCGAGTGATAGAGCTAAACAATTAAAACGAATCTTAGTTTCGGAAGATATTGCAGAAGATAGAATTCAAACTAAAGGTTTCGGAGTATCTAAACCTAAATTTGCAATTCCAGAAAAAACCGAATTCGAAGCAGCTAGAAATAGGCGAGTAGAAATTATGATTTTAGATAAATAATAATGAAAAAATACAGTTTACTTTTTTTATTACTTCCCATGTTTTTCTATTCTCAAGAAAAACTAGATGTTTATTTTGACTTTGATAAATACGATTTAAATGAACAGGGAGTAAAAAAAATAAATTCTTGGATTGCAGAAGGAAAAAATTACGAGGTAACTAAACTTTATGGTTTTTGCGATTGGAAAGGAACCAATCAATACAACGATACGTTGGCAATGAAAAGAGTTTACACTGTATATAATTTTTTGAAACAAAGTAAAATAGATGTCAAAAAAGAAATTGAAATTCGTGGTTTCGGAGAAGATTTTGAACAATCTGAAGTACAAGACGAAAACCGCCGCGTGACTATAATTTTTCAAGAAAAGAAAGAAATTCCTGTTGTGGTAACTTCCGAACAAAAATTAAAAGATAAAGTTAAGGGGTCAAAAGTTGGTGATTTAATACGATTACCAAATTTTTATTTTTTCAATAATTCGGCAAAAATAGTTCCTAAATCGCAGCCGATATTATACGACTTGTTGTGTTTAATGAACGATAACCCAAAATTGAAAATTGAAATTCAAGGGCATATTTGTTGTAAACTTCCAAGTGATATTGACGCTGTTTCTACAGCAAGGGCCAGAGCCATATTTAATTTTTTAGTAGTAAATAAAATAGATAGAAAGCGACTCTCCTTTAAGGGTTACGGTGTTACGCGTCCTATTCATCCAATTCCAGAAAAAAATACCCAAGAAGAGGATGATAATAGAAGAGTGGAAATTATGATAGTTGCTAATTAACTAAAATTTATCCTGTATTATTTGCTATTAATTAATTAATTAAAGTTTTTTTAGCCACTGATTCACAGATTATGAAGTTTTTTAATGGTTAAATAAATAAAATCTGTTAATCTGTGGTTATTTTTTTGGAACTGCTTATTAATTTTTCATTTACTTTATAATACCAATTTGATAATTCGTAATACGTAATTCAAATTACTATCTTTGCCCCACAACACAACAACTACATAATGAGTTCTGATAACAGCCAACGTTACGCCTTGCGCGGAGTTTCTGCATCTAAAGAAGATGTTCACAATGCAATTAAAAATATAGACAAGGGATTATTTCCTAAAGCATTCTGCAAAATCGTTCCCGATTATTTGACCCATGACGAAGATTATTGTATTATTATGCATGCCGATGGTGCGGGTACCAAATCATCTTTGGCCTATATGTATTGGAAAGAAACCGGAGATATTTCGGTATGGAAAGGCATTGCTCAAGATGCTTTGATAATGAATATAGACGATTTATTATGTGTAGGAGCAACTAATGATATTTTGCTTTCATCTACTATTGGAAGAAATAAAAATCTTATCCCTGCTGAAGTTTTATCGGCAATAATTAATGGTACCGAAGAACTTATTGCCGAATTGAAAACTTTTGGTGTAACCATTCATTCTACAGGTGGTGAAACTGCCGATGTGGGTGATTTAGTGCGAACTATTATTGTAGATTCTACAGTTACTGCTAGAATGAAACGCAGCGATGTGGTTAATAATGGAAACATAAAACCAGGTGATGTTATTGTAGGTTTGGCTTCTTTTGGTCAAGCCGATTATGAAAAAGAGTATAACGGCGGAATGGGTAGTAACGGATTAACCTCTGCGCGTCACGATGTTTTTGCGAATTATTTAGCGGATAAGTTTCCGGAGAGTTACGACAGTTCGGTTCCTAAAGATTTGGTCTATTCTGGTGGAATGCAACTTACGGATGCTGTTGCTAATTCTCCAATTGATGCAGGAAAATTAGTATTATCACCAACTAGGACCTATGCTCCAATTATAAAATCTATTTTAAAAAAATACACTCCAACCGATATTCACGGCATGGTGCATTGCTCTGGTGGTGCGCAAACTAAAGTATTACACTTTGTAGATGCTGTTCACGTAATTAAAGATAATTTATTCCCAGTGCCGCCTTTGTTTCAGTTGATACATGAGCAATCCAAAACCGATTGGAAAGAAATGTACCAAGTGTTTAATTGTGGGCACCGCATGGAATTATATGTTCCTCAAGAAATTGCTACTGATATCATTGCAATCTCCCAATCGTTTGGTGTAGCAGCGCAAATTGTGGGTAGAGTAGAAGCAAGCGATGCAAAAAAACTAACTATTATTAGTGAATACGGTACTTTTGAGTACTAATAGTTAATATTCACTTCATCAATAAAATTATTTACCGCAGATTCGCAAATTTATTTTCTTTTAGAGTTAACATAATTTGCGAATTTGCGGTTATTTTTTTTTATTTGAATAAGCGAATCAGTTGTCTGCTGGGATTTTATAAAATTATTTACCGCAGATTCGCAAATTTTATTTTCTTTTAGAGTTAACATAATTTGCGAATTTGCAGTTGATTTTATTTTTCTTCCTCCATCAAATCACTTAAATGTACACGTAAGGCATTAACCGAAATACTAATTTCCCAAAACGAAATACCTAAAGAAATAAGAAGGCAAAGTAGGCTTGCGCCAAAAAAATAGATTCCCGTCATTTGCCATTCCAGAAACAAAACAAGCATTGAAAATACCGAAAGAAACAAGCACAATACTCCAAATAGTTGCATGTATCTTATTAACGTTAATCTTAAGTTGAGGTTCGTTATTTCTACTAGAATACTTTTGTTTTTCACTTCGTCGTAATTTTTTTTTAAGCTTCGTACGATTTGTGCAATAGTTAAAAACCGATTGGTATATGCTAGTAATATTAACGAGGTTGCAGAAAATAATAGGGCAGGGGTTTCTATGTGGAGAGTCATGTGGATGTATTTTGAACAACAAAGGTCGCTAATTTTATTTACCTAAGTAACAAAATAGACTATCTCATTTTCAATAATTTTTATTCAATAAAATTAAACAATTCGTTTAATGATACATCTAAAGAATTTGTTATTTTAAGCATTGTAGAAACTTTCATTTCTAGGAGGAGATTATCCAGGAGGTTATTTCGATGTTAAAACTAGTAAACGAAAAGTAAGAGCTGTAAGAACTTTTTAATTATTTTATATATCGCGGATTTTCAATCCGTGCCTACAAAGTAAATAATACAAACTTATACTACTTATACAATCCACAGAACTTAATTTTCTGTGGATTTTTCTTATTAAGTCATGGTGGTAAACCCGATAGCGCGGATTTTCAATCCGTGCCTAAAATTAAGAAAGACAAACTTATACTATCTATACAATCCACAGAACTTAACTATCTGTGGATTTTTTATTGAGGCAGGGTGGGTAAATACCTTTTAACCTTATAATAATTCCCAAAAAGTTGTCTTAATAAATGAATTGGTGGAAATGCTAAAAAAATAGATTAAAATTGACAGCTAATTTATTTTATGTACTTTTGATTAAAATTACTAATTTCATGAACTTAATAGAAAATCATAATAAAGACATCTTGAATTTATGCAAAGCGCATAAAGTAAAATCTTTATATGCTTTTGGTTCGGTTTTAACGGATAAATTCAATAGCGAAAGTGATGTGGATTTAATTGTAGATTTTGAAAATTTGGATGTTTTAGATTATGGAGATAATTATTACAACTTAAAGTTTTCACTTGAAAATATTTTAAAAAGAAGCGTTGATTTATTGGAAGAAAAAGCAATAAAAAATCCTTATTTTAGAAAAACATTAAATCAAAATAAAGTATTGATTTATGGATGATTCTATTAAAACATGGCTTTATGATATTTTGAGTTCTATTAACGAAATTGAAAGTTACTATGTTGAAACTCCAAAATTGTTTGAAATTTATCAAAATGATTTAAGAACTAAAAGAGCAGTTGAAAGAAACATCGAAATCATTGGAGAAGCCATGAGTCGAATTCTTAAAGAGAATAGTGAAATTAAAATTTCAAACTCAAGAAAAATTGTTGATGTAAGAAATAGAATAATTCATGGTTATGATTCTGTTTCGGATGATGTGATTTGGGGAATAGTAATTAGAAATTTACCTGTTTTACAAAAGGAAGTAGAGATTTTATTAAACAAATAAAATCCATATCTCCTGAATTTGAAATCCGTAAACTTATATTTTTGCGGCTGGAAGTAGTGAAGCGTGAAAAAATTAAAATTATGAAAGTTGAAGATTTAAATAAAGCAAAAATACCAGTTGTTAAAATGAATAAAAAACTGGAAGAATTTAAAGGCAAAATATTGTTTCCTGAGAAACTGGATTTAGCAAATAAAATGCTAGAAAAAGTAAAATTACCAAAAGCAGAAACTCTGAAATAAATTCGGCAAATTTGTAATCGAGAAAACTGTAAGCCCGAAAAAGCTTAAACTATTTATACCATCCACAGAACTAAATTATCTGTGTTTTTTTTTATTTTGATTATAGGAAGGTGTAAATTTTCTTTATAATTTAATTGCGAGTTCTAATTTCCCGCCTAAGCCTAGTTCTACAATTTTTTGTAAAGTGGAAAATCGTACTTCTTTTACGTTATTTTCAATTCTTGAAATATACGATTTAGTTGTGCCGCTTTTAATAGCAAGTTCTTCTTGAGTTAAGCCTTTTTCAATTCGGGCTTCATGTATTAAAGCCCCAAGTTTAAATTGTTCGAAGCCTTTTTCTAATTTGTCACGTTTTTCCGTTCCGATTTTGCCATAAAACTCCTCTTTGAATTCGTCTAGTGTTTTTAGGTTATTTGTTTTCGTTTTCATAATCTTTTTTTATTTTTAGGGCTTTGTCAATTTCTTTTTTGGGTGTTTTTTGTACTTTCTTTTGAAAACCATTCGCTAAAACAATTAATTTTCCTTTGTTAAAAAAACAAAATATTCTAAAAATATCACTTCCTTGTTTTACTCTTATTTCGTATAGACCTTCAGTGTTTTCAATGTGCTTTAAATAGGTCTCGGGTATTTTTTCTAATTGTTCCAATAATTCTAAAGTCCAAGTTATTTTATCTTGAACTTTTTCGCGTTGTTTTACAAAGAATTCTGTAAAATAATCTTTATAAAAAGTTACGGTTCTTATTTTAACTTCTTTTTCCAAAACACAAAATTAATAAAGTTGTACTAAAGTACACTATTTTTTTTACTTTTAGTTCAAATTTCTTTTGAAATTCTATTTTCATAAAAGACATAACCTTGCTAGCCCTGACAGAAGTGGAAATCCTGGCATTGCGAAAAAGCAGAAGTGGTATGGGATTGCTTCGTGCCTCGCAATGGCAGATTGTAACGGATGGCAGGAATTACGTTTACTAAAATGCCCCATGTTTCGCTCCTGAAATTATTGGAAATAAAAAACCTGCAAGTTTGTACTCGCAGGTCTGTTATATATTAGTCTATTTTCTTAAAGTCTTATTTAATCAATTCAAAACTACGTTTCACGAAAGCTGTAAGTTCTTCGCCTTTTAATAATCCTTGGGAGATTTTCGCCAAATCCAAAGCTTGTTTTATTAAACTTTCTTGAGCAGTTTTGTCTTGGGTTTGTAGGATGGTAGTAGCTAATTCGGAGTTAGAGTTCACCACTAAATTATACATTTCTGGAAAATTACCCATACCGAACATTCCGCCACCACCGCCAGATTGACTCATTTCTTTCATACGACGCATGAATTCGGGTTGTGTGATCATGAAAGGTGCTGCGGCACTATCCATTGGCTCCAATTGCACGGAGTAGTTGGCTTTAGGAACGAATTCTTCAACTACAGTTTTCAAATTTGTTTGTTCTTCTTCTGATAATTTTGAGATTTGAGTATCTTCTTTATCAATTAATTTATCTACATGATCCGAGTCCACACGAACAAAGGTTAAATTCTCATTATCGCCTTCTAATTTTTGAATTAAATGCGAAACAATAGGAGAATCTAATAGCAATACTTCATATCCTTTTCCTTTTGCAATGTCTATATAACTGTGTTGCGCTTCTTTATTGGAAGCATATAACACAACTAATTTTCCGTTTTTGTCGGTTTGAGTAGCAGCAAGATTTTCTTTTAATTCGGCTAGAGTATAATATTTGTCGTTTACCGTTGGGTACAATACAAAATCTCCTGCTTTTTCATAGAATTTAGGCTCGGATAACATTCCGTATTCCAAAACGATTTTAATATCGTTCCATTTTTTTTCAAAATCCTCGCGGTTGTCATTGAACAACGATTTCATTTTGTCGGCAACTTTACGAGTAATGTAATTGGATATTTTCTTTACATTACTATCGGCTTGCAAGCCAGAACGAGAAACGTTTAACGGAATATCCGGTGAATCAATTACACCTTTTAACATTCCCAAAAACTCAGGAACAATACCTTCTACATTATCGGTAACATACACCTGATTTTGATACAATTGGATTTTATCTTTTTGTAACTGTAAATCAGAAGACATTTTAGGGAAATATAAAATCCCAGTCAAATTAAACGGATAATCTACATTTAAATGAATATTAAAAAGTGGCTCTTCAAATTGCATTGGATACAATTCATGGTAAAACTGTTTGTAATCTTCCTCTTTTAAATCAGCAGGAAGTTTGGTCCAAGCAGGATTCGGGTTGTTTATTATGTTGTCAACCTCTATAGTTTCGGCTTTGTAATCTTCAGGAGCATCTTCTGGTTTAGGAAGTGTTTCTGTTTTAGTTCCGAATTTAATCGAAACAGGCATGAATTTATTGTACTTAGTAAGTAATTCTTTGATTTTATGTTCTTCTAAAAACTCTAAAGAATCTTCGGCAATATGTAGGATTATTTCTGATCCACGAGTAGTTTTATCAGAAGGCACTAAAGTAAATTCTGGACTTCCATCACACGTCCAATGAGCAGCAGGCTCGTCTTTGAATGATTTAGTTATGATTTCAACTTTTTCTGCAACCATAAAAGCAGAATAAAAACCAAGACCAAAATGACCGATAATTCCAGAGTCTTTGGCAGAATCTTTGTATTTTTCTAAAAACTCCTCTGCTCCAGAAAAAGCAACTTGGTTGATGTATTTTTCAACTTCATCTGAAGTCATTCCTAAACCTTGGTCGATGATGTGCAGTTTTTTGCCTTCTTTATCAATTTTGACCTCAATAAGTGGGTTACCATATTCTACTTTGGCTTCCCCAATACTAGTTAAATGTTTTAGTTTTAAAGTAGCATCTGTTGCATTAGAAACTAATTCGCGGAGAAAAATTTCATGATCGCTATAAAGAAATTTCTTAATTAATGGGAAAATGTTTTCTACTGAAACATTAATTTTTCCTGTACTCATATTTTGAATTTTAAGTGAAACAATTATTACTATCCTATTTCAAATTCAATACCAAAGCAAAGAATATGACAAAATGACGCGATTATTATTTTTAATTTCAAATAATTATGCTTACTTTTAGATAATCTAAGACAGAAAGCAGGAATGCTTTTGTTATCTTAATATTACTTAAAAACTATGAAAAAAACTGTAATTCTTCTGCTTCTGGCAGTAATTTTTGTTGGCTGTAAGCCAAAACAAACTATTGTCAATACTAGATTAGACACCAAATCGGAGGTAGCTATTAAAGGAAATTGGACAATTACCTCAGTGAGCTTTCCAGGCTCTGATTATATTAAGGTAAACTCTTTTGACCTTGCTGATTCTAAATGCTTTGTGGGCAGTACTTGGAAATTTATTTCAAATAATAACAAAGGAGAGATGGCATTAACAAGCGCTTCTTGCACTGCTTTTTCGTCACCGATTACTTGGTATATTAACAAAGAAGGAAATTTAGTTATGAAAATAATAAATGGTACTAAAGCGAAGAAAGTGCTGGAAGGTTTCATTCTAACTATCGCAAATTCAACTGAAACAGGTTTTCAATTGATTGATAAAGTTAACGTGGGAGGTCAATTTGTTAACGTAGTTTACCAATTTAATAAAAATTAATCCAGTTTTAGGATGTCAGTAAATACAATATTTGAAAGTAAATACATACAATTAATTAATAATTAATCTTTAAAAAAATTAATATTTAGAAATGATAAATAAAATAAATAAATTCAAAATGAAAGTAAATAGAAAAGGGTTAGTGCAGAAAATTACCATAATAGTTTTAGTTTTAATTATTAGTTTTGGCTCGGTTTTAACCAGTTGCGAAGCTGCTAAAAACACTAATAAAACCCAGCGTGGTGCAGGCATTGGTGCAGTTGCAGGAGGACTGTTGGGTGCTGTACTTGGAAACAATTTAGGAAAAGGCGGTAATGGTGCTTTAGGTGCTGTGCTTGGCGGAGTTATTGGAGGTGTTGCGGGTGGAGTTATAGGAAATAAAATGGACAAGCAAGCACGTGAAATTCAAACCGCTTTACCTGGGGCAACCGTTGAGCGAGTAGGAGAAGGTATTAAATTGACATTGGGTGAAAACTCCGTTCGATTTGACACAAACAAATCTTCGCTAACGACTTCGGCTAAAGCTAATTTAGATCGATTAGTTCCAGTTTTTAAAAGTTATGGGGAAACTAATATTGTTATTTACGGATATACAGATAGTACTGGAAAATCTGAACATAATTTAACTTTGTCAGAACAAAGAGCAGCATCAGTAATGGCTTACTTAACTGCTAAAGGATTAACCGCTTCCCGTTTTACTACTTCTGGTATGGGAATTGCTGATCCTATTGCTACGAATGATTCTCCAGAAGGAAGGTCGCAAAACCGCAGAGTTGAATTTGCTATCGTTGCAAACGATAAAATGGTTGAAGACGCAAAAAAAGAATCGGGTAAATAAATAAGCCTCTATAATAATATAGTCCTAAAAAATTTGCATAATTTTTCAGGACTATTTTTTATTTATCCATACAAGAATTTTTTATTAAATCTAAAACATATCTTAAATATTGTGTTGTTAATAATATTTTAAATACTTTTGCCAAAAATTAAATAGTATATACAATGAAAAAAATAGTTTTATTATTGGTTCTTTCTTTAACAATTTTTAGTTGTAGTAAAGTTCGCAAAGGGGAATTCCTAATTACAGGTAAAGCAAAAGGTATTGCTGATGGCATAATGGTAGTAATTAAAAAACAAAACGAATTTGGTCTTGTTGTTGGTGTTGACTCTGCAAAAGTAAAAGACGGAAAATTTGAAATAAAAGGAAAAGTAAAAGAACTAAGTATGCATGCTTTATTTGTTAAAGGATTGCAACAACCTATTCCATTTATATTAGAAACTGGAGAAATAGAAGTAAAAGTGGATAAAGATAGTATCTGGAAGTCTGAAATTGGAGGTACTGAAAACAATGAGGAATTTCAAAAATTCAATGTTAAATTAAACACATTTCAGAAAAAACTTGTAGATTTTCAAAATAAAAACATCCAAAAATTAATGGATGCTCAAAAGAAAAATGACAATGTAACTGTTGAAAAATTAAAAAAACAATATTCAGATATCCAAAAAGGGATGGATGATTATATGGCTGCTTATCCAGAGCAAAATTCGGAATCTTATATTTCTTTACTGTTAATTCAGAATATGTTTAATTCTCCTAAATTTGATTTGGCCAAAACTACTAAAATTTATTCTAATTTAGATTCGGATCTTAAAGAAACCAAAATAGGGAAGGACATTGCTTTAAAATTAAAAACAATACAAAGTTCTCAAAAAAAAAAGTAGTAGCTAAAGCTGAGATTGGAAGCATTGCTCCTGATTTTTCTGCTAAAACTCCTCAAGGGAATATAGTTTCTTTAAAAGAATCTTTGGGTAAAGTTACTATTGTTGATTTTTGGGCCTCTTGGTGTGGACCCTGTAGAAAAGAAAATCCAAATGTAGTTGCTATTTACAACGAATTGCACAGCAAAGGATTAAATATAGTTGGAGTTTCTTTAGATAAGGATTTAGACAGTTGGAAACAGGCAATAGAAAAGGATAAGATAACTTGGGTACAAGTTTCTAATTTAAAAGAATGGGCAGAACCAATTGCAAAACAGTATGGTACAGAACAAATTCCGACCACTTTTTTATTAGATGCATCTGGAAAAATTGTTGCAAAAGATTTAAGAGATGCCGAATTAAAAGCTAAAGTTTTGGAGCTTTTAAGTGTTTCTTCTTCAAAATAATAATGACATTACCAATAAAATAAAAAAAGTCTCCTAGTGAGATTTTTTTTATTTTATTCGAAACCAAAACATTAAAGTTTATTTTCAAATTAAGTTTTAATTTAATTTGAAAACTTAAAAAGTGTTCCTATATTTGCACCCTCGTTAAGCAAAAGGGGAGATACTCAAGCGGCCAACGAGGGCAGACTGTAAATCTGCTGACTACGTCTTCGTAGGTTCGAATCCTACTCTCCCCACTATAAACTTCAACAGAAATGTTGGAGTTTATTTATTTTAAAAACATCTCGAATCAATCTAAAAACAAGTAATTCTCGAAAAATTAAGCACAATAACTCCATAATTTATCTCTGTACTTTTTAAATATTAGAGCATGGAAGTAAAATAAAATAATTGATAATTTGATTCGGAATTAGAGCTCTTTATTTTGTGCTTTTCTAATTTTTTTAAATAAATTAGAAGAATAAACAAAATCTACAATGGCTTCATTATCGGTCTTAAAAATGTCTTTTTTAGTTCCTTCCCAGTCTAAAACTCCATCTTTAATAAATATAATTTTTTGACCAATTTCCATCACCGAATTCATGTCGTGAGTATTAATTACTGTGGTGATATTATATTCTTCTGTAATTTCCTGAATTAAATTGTCAATTAAAATTGCAGTTTTTGGATCTAAGCCGGAGTTAGGTTCGTCACAAAAAAGATATTTTGGATTGTTTACAATTGCTCTTGCAATAGCAACTCTTTTTTGCATTCCTCCCGATATTTCTGAAGGTTTTTTATGGTTGGCATTTATCAAGTTTACTCTTTGAATAACCACATTAACTCGTTCTTTTATTTCAGCTGGATTTTTGTTAGTAAACATTTTTAAAGGAAAACCAACATTTTCTTCAACTGTCATGCCGTCAAATAAGGCACTTCCTTGGAAAACCATTCCGATTTCAGTTCGAAGGGTTCTTTTTTCATCTGCAGATAATTCAGAATAAATTCTTCCATCAAATGAAATAGTTCCAACTTCGGGAGTGAAAATCCCTAATAACGATTTTAATAAAACTGTTTTACCAGAGCCACTTTGTCCGATAATTAAATTTGTTTTTCCTGTTTCAAAAGTGGAGGAAATCCCTTTTAAAATTTTAATACCATCAAATGATTTTTCTACATTTTTTACTTCTATCATTATGCTAACAATAATTGGGTTAAAATATAGTTCACAAGTATTATTACAACACTTGTCCAAACGAAAGAAATGGTACTTGCTTTACCAACCTCTAATGCACCGCCTTTCATATAATAACCATGAAATGAGGGTATTGTAGAAAGAAATAATGCAAAGATGATTGTCTTAATTACAGCATAGGTAATATGGTATGGAATAAAATTGATTTGTATACCTGCAATAAATTCACTGCTAGATACAAATCCACCATAAACTCCTGCTATCCAGCCTCCTAAAATTCCTAGAAACATAGCGATTCCAATGATAAATGGATATAAAAGAGAAGCAATAATTTTAGGAAACACTAAGTAATTCAATGAATTAACCCCCATTACTTCTAAGGCATCTATTTGTTCTGTTACTCGCATAGTTCCAATGCTTGAAGTAATAAAAGAACCCATTTTACCTGCCATTACTATCGAAATAAAAGTCGGAGCAAATTCTAAAATAATTGATTCTCTTGTAGCAAAACCTATTATTTCTCTAGGAATTAACGGGTTTATTAAGTTTAATGCCGTCTGTATGGAAACTACCCCTCCTACAAAGAAGGAAATAAATGCAACAATTCCTAAGGAACCAATAATTAAGTCATCAATTTCCTTTAAAATTAATCCACGCATTACCGACCACTTAGTAGGCTTGTTGAATACTTCTTTTAGCATCAAAAAGTATTTTCCGACGTAGGATAAATAACGAAGAAGAATCATTTATTTAGTTCAATTAATTATATACTATTAAAATAGAATACTGCAAAAATACTATTTTTTGTTGGGATTTTATTTTTTGTTTTAATGCGAATGAAGGTATTCTAAAACAATTTTTCTTTCATTTTTTTTAGACGATAATTTCTTATGAATTTTGCCTGCTCTTTGGTAACTAATAATTCTTTTTTATTGGATTTAGCCAACCAAAAGCCTTTTATATAATCTAAAAATAAGAGTGGCTTTTTCTTCATCATTGCCAATTTAGCAGAAGCTATTGCTGTTATCCAAAAGCCGTATCCTAAGGAGTAAAAGGCTTCTCCTTGTTTATAACGAGCTGTTTTATTATAATTTGCACCAGTTGGTTTTAGATGTTTTACTTTTAATGAAGAGTCGGTAATTACTTTCCAATTGTAAAATTTGCAAAGTAATTCATCCACAGTATCCCAGCCCATAGCAGGTTTTAAACCTCCAATATGTTGGAAAGTTTCTTTTCGATAGGCTTTAAACGCCCCTCTAATATGATCTTTATCGGTTAGGTTTTCTAAAATGAATTCTCCGTTTTTTTCAATGTAAGCGAATCCGCCCGCCATTCCTATATTTTCATCCGATTGAAAATGCGAGATTATGGTTTCAAAATAATTAGAAGGAAAAATTAAATCGGCATCTGCTTTTACTATGAAATCATAATTAGAATCTAAAGTTTCAAATCCTTTTTGGAAGGCTTGAATTACTTTGCTTCCTGGCAAATGTATGGCATCGGAAGTTTTATTTACTAAAGAAATAATTGGATATTTCTGTGCAAACTTTAAAACTACATTAGCAGTATTATCTGTAGAATTGTCATTAACAACTACAATTTTATTAGGTAAAACGGTTTGTTCTACTAACGATTGTAGAGTGAGAGCTATAAATTCTTCTTCATTATGAGAAGGAATGACGATGTAAAATTTCATTTATTTTACTTTTTCAGCATAAACAATATAATAACGAGGTGTAAAATAGCGTAGTAACGGCCGAAAACCAAATTTTTTAACGGGATGGGTGAATTTTTCTCTTGCAGTTATTTTCCAGCCAGTTTTTTCTAATAGCCAATCCAATTGCCAATCTTCAAATTCATGGTAATGTCTGTCCCACATGTCTGTTTTACTTCTGTAAGCAGGCGAAAACCATAACCGTAATGGGATAGATATTAATAATTTATCACATTTTATATTTTCTAAAATGGTATATGGGTTTAATAAATGTTCGAATATTTCAAATGCTGTACAAACAGAATACGTTTCTTTTTGTAAAGCTTCCTGATTATTGTCTAAATCTTCTCCATTTGTATTTTTTACAATATAACCGTTCTCTTCCATTATTTTAGAAAATGGATTAGGAACTCCTAAATCAAAGATACTTTCGGAAGTGGAGACGTGCTTTTGTAAAAATTCTAAAGTGTGTTTAAATCTTTTATTTGGAAAAGTTTTTTCGTACATTATTGAAATAATTTGTTTAATGTTTCAAGAATAAAACAAGTAGTAAATTTAGTAATTTAAGTGGAAATTTCAGTGTTTAAACTATTAACAAAATTTACTTTTTCTTGCTTTACATTTTATAAACGATGGCATTAATGTTCATTCCAGATCCTACTGAGGCAAATAAAATCACATCTCCTTTTTTGATTGATTGGTCTTTTATTTTACCTTTAACTAAAGAATCGTAAAGGGTTGGAACGGTGGCAACGCTTGAATTTCCTAATTCATGAATACTCATAGGCATTATTCCATCGGGCATTTTTTTGTCATAAAGTTTAAAAAAACGTTGCACAATAGCTTCGTCCATTTTTTCATTTGCCTGATGAATAAGTATTTTTTTTAATTGACTAATGTCTACACCACTTTTGTCTAAACACTCTTTCATTGCTTTTGGAACGTTTGACAAGGCAAATTCGTAGATTTTTCTTCCGTGCATTTTAAGGTAGCGAACATCAGGATTATGATCCTTATTAAATGATTTTCCGAAGAATAAAAAATACGCTTCGTCGAAGGTAAATGTGGCAGTATCATGTGCTAATATACCACCTTCATCGTCACATACTTCAATAATAGTAGCACCAGCACCATCTGAATAAATCATAGAGTCTCTATCGTGCGGATCAACAACTCTTGATAAAGTTTCAGCGCCAATAATCAAACATTTTTTTGCCATTCCAGCTTTAATAAATGCTTGTGCTTGAATTACTCCTTCCAGCCACCCTGGGCAACCAAAAAGCATATCGTAGGCGACACATTTAGGATTTTTAATTCGTAATTTGTGTTTCACTCTGCTGGCTAAACTTGGGAGTAAATCGGTTTGAATAGTTCCTTTTTTTACATCTCCAAAATTATGAGCAAAGATTATGTAATCAAGTGTTTCTGGATCTATTTTTGAGTCTTCAATCGCTCTTTTTGCAGCTATAAAACCAATGTCGGAGGTAGTTAAATCATCAGTCACATATTTGCGCTCTTGTATACCTGTAATTCCATAGAATTTTTCTGTAATTATTTCATTAGAAAGAGCAAAATTTGAGCCATCTTCGTTTAAAAAAAAATGATTTGAAAAGTCTTTGTTTGTTACAGTTTTAGTAGGAATATAACTTCCAGTACCAGTTATTTTTATATTCATTTTATAAGAATTGCTTCACGAATTTATTGATAATAAATTAAAAATTATCTATTGAGTTTGAAAAATAGTACTTAATTATGAAATTCTCAACAAAGACATTAATTAATTAGTAATACTATAATTTTTCTTCTTTTTCTTTTGCAATTTTAATCTGCATAATAGTAGATAAATTATGCGCTTGGTTTTTCATACGTTCACAGTTTATACCTATAAAGTTTTCATTTATAGCTGCTTCAAAGTGATATAGCCATATTTCAAAAAGTTCTTTGGATAAAAAAGATTTAGCATTTACATCGAGGTGAATTTGAGTAAGATTATTAAAATATCCCCCGGTACCTAATATTGCTTGTGACCAAAACGTAACTAATAAAGGCAAATGTTCTTCCAATTTCACCTTAACAACATCAGTAAAAATATAACTAATAGCTCTGTCAGCTAATAATTTTTTGTAGAATTCGTCTACAACTTTATATAAATCCTCTTGGTCTTGAATGTCTCTCATATTCTATATAATCATATACAAAGTTACCTTATTAGAATATTAATTACTTGATTATTATCATTTTTTATTTATAGGAAATTTTTCAAGCCAACAAATACGTTTTGATGGCTGCATTAACTTATGACCTTAAAAAATAGTTGAAGTTTATCACCAAAAAAACCAAAACAAAAGCTGGAGTTGTATGTGAAATGCAAGCCAAAGTACCAACTTCTCTAAAAACAGCTTTCTATGACTTGAAAACCCCATTTTTTGCACTTCATTTTTTAGAAACCACAACTTAAAGCCAAAAATTAACTTCGTTTAAATCATCTTAAACGAGGTTAGTTTTATACTTGTTTTTTTAAATTTACTTTTTTAAATGAGTTGCGCAACCAGCTACGGCTGTTAGCCGTTCAGTTTTCTTTTTTTAATTAATGCGAGTTAAAACTTCTACGTCAGTAATTCCTGAGTTAATGAATTTCTCTTTTAGTGTTGTATTTGTAAGTTCCACTATTTCACCATTAAGAGTTGGCTGATTTGGATAAGATACTGTTACAGAATTATTGTTTTTAGTCCAAGTTCCTGTACTAATTGTTTCTTGACAATTAGGATTGTTAAATTCGTGACTTTTAAGAATTCCTCCAGTAAGTATTTCAATGTAATCTTTCGTACAACCGGTTGTATGTTGGTAATCTGTAAGTATTTCTTGGTTATTTGTTATTGTTCCAACTTTTGTGTATTGCCATTTACCCTCTATTGAGACAGTTACAGTTTCTGGAGTTGAATCACTTTTACTACATGAATACAAACCTAAAAAGATAACAGGAAGTAAAAGAATAATATTTTTGAATTTAGTCATAGTTTTAAATTTTAAGTTTTTTTAAATTTTGAGTTGTTAAATTAATAAATTTAGTTATAGTCAATTATTTTTTTTGTTTTTTTTCTCTCTTTTTTTTGAGCGTACTGCGATCGTTCCACTGCTTCTAGTCAGTTTCGAACTTCGTAAACGTTTATTTTCCACTAAAGATAAAATTTCTTGCGGAACGTAAACGTGAACTTAACACAAAATTCGCAATTGCGAGAAACGGCTGTTGTAGGCAGTGGTTCTTGTCTATTAGAATGATTTAATTATTCCAATTCTAATTCTATATCCTGCGTCATTTTGCTCGCCGTTCATTTTGTTAATTACAGGTTTTGAAACTGTAAATGGGAAAGCCCATTTTTTGTAAAATAAGTTTGCCCCGAAAGTTGCAAAGCCTAAATAGTGCCCTGAATTTTCATCAATTATATCATCTTCTTTTAGTTTGTCCAACCACTCGCCATAATAACCACCAAAAACATTAACTCCTAATTTTGAAGTTTCTTTTTTAGCAATTGTGTCAATTGAACAAAAATTATTTTCTCCTTTTATTCTGTACGATAGAATTAAGTTTTGAGTGGATAAACTTCCATAATAATTGTTTTCAAAACCTTTTGTTGTGTACTTATAAACTCCGTTTCCCTGCAATGTTATTTTGTTCCATCGTTTTGAAAACGCAATGCCAAAGATTGGGTCATAAGAACCAGAACCAACAACTACTGTTGAGTTGTCAAAATTAGAGTTCTTACGAATTCCTGTCGGGAGTTCAATACCTGCCTGCAAAGCAAGATTGAAATTATTATTTGAGTAAACATTAAATGTGCTCAACAAAATTAAGTCGCCAAAACCATTGTCATTACCACTATTTGTATGGAGTGAAACATATGGCAGTAAAGCCGAAACAGTTATTTTGTTCGTAATACCGTAGCGCAAACCAATTGAACTAATAAACATATTTCTCAAAAGTTTTTCATCATCTTCTGGAGCGTTACCATCCTTAATTGTTCGATAGTCTGCATAAATCTCTGTAATTATCATTTTTTTTGGCAAAGTTAAAATGCCATTATTGTAATCTCCATTTGATGAACCAACACCAGCACCTGCACAGCAAGCGCATTGGCTAAAACTCTTTGTAGTTATAAATGCAGAAATGATAATTAGTATTAAGGTTAATTGTTGTTTCATTTTTTTTCTAAATTTTCTATTTATTCTGGTGCGCTACCATTGCCTACAACGTTCCGGCGCTTGGCGAGGTTGCGAACTTCGGAACTGATTATTTTCTATCAAAGATAAAATTTCTTGCGAGAAATAAACGTGAATTTACTACAAAATTCGCAATCTTGCCAAACGCCTG
>Ga0114971_10000517_pt1 | contig 24823 bp, 17 predicted proteins | sample M_140625_MF_Meta_FD_87320 | JGI IMG/M metagenome (GOLD analysis project Ga0114971, IMG submission 87320) | Freshwater microbial communities from Lake Montjoie, Canada to study carbon cycling - M_140625_MF_MetaG | ecosystem: Environmental > Aquatic > Freshwater > Lake | place: Lake Montjoie...
ACCTTTAAAAGAATCAGAACAAGTACAAGAACCTTTAAAAGAATCAGAACAAGTACAAGAACCTTTAAAAGAATCAGAACAAGTACAAGAACCTTTAAAAGAATCAGAACAAGTACAAGAACCAGAACAAGTACAAGAACCAGTTCAAGCACAAGAACAAGTACAAGAACCAGAACAAACTAAAGAAATAGAATCTATTAAAATAAAATCAATTATTCCAGAAATTATTTTTATAATTCCATATAGAGATCGTGTTTCAGAAAAAGAATTCTTTATAAAACAAATGAATGAAATACTTACCGATGATCAAAAACAAAAATCAAAAATATTTTTTATTGAACAATTTGATACACGCACATTTAATCGCGGAGCAATGAAAAATATAGGATTTTTATATATTAAACAATTATATCCAAATGACTACAAAAATATTACAATTGTATTTAATGATATAGACACAATGCCAAAAACAAAAGGGTTACTTGATTATCAAACAGTTCTTGGAAATATCAAACATTTCTATGGTTTTACATATGCATTAGGTGGTATAGTATCTATAAAAGGCCAAGATTTTGAAAAAATAAATGGTTTTCCAAATTATTGGGCATGGGGCTTTGAAGATAATTTATTGAATAAACGTGCAATACAAGCAAATATAAATATTGATAGAACTAATTTTTATCCTTTGGATAGTCCAGAAATTATACAATTTAAAGGATCTTTATTTAAAAATGTTAATAAAGGTGAATTTAATAGATATATTCAACAAATACCAGAAGGTATTACATCAATACAAAACTTAGTATATGTTAATCAAGATTCCGATAATTATCCATCTGGTCCATCTGATATATTTAAACATATCTTGGTTAAACAATTTACAACTGGATATATTGAGGATGTAAGTAAAAAATTAATACATGATTTAAAAAATGGTCCAAAACCATTTAGTGTTGGGTATTCTGGAAAAAAACGTGCATCTATGGGTATGATTATATAATAATCTAACTTAAATGTATGATTATATAATAATCTAACTTAAAAAGTATGATTATATAATAATCTAACTTAAATGTATGATTATATAATAATTTTATAAAATTATCAAAAAACAATATTTACTCGGAATTTTACTCTCAAAATATAAAAAACTAAAGTTCGCAATAAATTGCAAATATTATAACTTTTTGATTATTGATAATATATTATTTTGCATGTATATAAGAATACATGCAAAACCAGTGTAATAAAAAAATATAATTTTGTTAAGTGATATTTTGCTAGATAAACAGTTTTCCATCTAATTGTTATATATGATATTTAGAGGTAATTTATTATTTGGTTTCAATAAATTTATATGTAATACCAAATGAATTATCAGTTTCCCAAATTCCTGATATTTTTATATATATTGATTTATGTAAAACTTGATAAAATATATTTAAATTTTCAGTATTATCTGAAATACCCAATTCATTTGTATTTATTTTTATATTTCCGTTATTTAAATGATCATACAAAATAAATATTGGTTGTTTATTGCAATTATAAAAATGTTTATATAATTCTAATAATTTGCTTTCAATAAGTGCAAATAAATGAATTATTTCATTATTTTTATATTGGTGTATATTAAATTTAAATATATTTTTACTTATATTAGTTTCAACTAATTGTATTGGAAAATTTATATATAAACCATTAGTTGAAACATATTCATCTGAATAAATAATTTTAGTAAAACTACCATCTATAATTGCATTTTTTTTTGAATCTGAAAAAATTATATTATTTAAATTTAATTGAGATAATTCAAATATTAAATTCATAGTATAGTTTTAAAGTTTCTGTAATATAAAGGCTAATTCTTTTTATATAGTTTACATGAAATTACAGGAACACATCCATTATACAGTTTTACTATTGTCAGTTTATATATATGAAAATAATAGTATGTGATATTTTACTATATTCTAATATATATTGATGTCCCATTTGAATTCTGCAACAGTGTAAAATAAGACAAGCTAATCAGAACATATTTTCATTATAATATATTTATAGTAAACGATTTGTTATATTGCAATGCATGTAATAATTGTATTTTTTTAGCTTTTATTTTTGACATATATTTTGCAAAAACTTTTCTAGTTGTTATTAGATATAATAAAAATTTAGTATAGTAATATTTAGCAAAACATATGTTATAATAAATATATGTTATAATAAATATATGTTATAATAAATATATTGTTATAATATAAATGAGTAAAACAATAGTTATTGTAATAATAGGTCACGGTTACATACCAATCGAAAAACCTGAACCTGAACCTGAACCTAATATTTTCAAATTGCCTTCATCTGAACCAGTACCTGAATCGTTAACTTATAAAATGTCTGATTTGCGGAAATTACACAAATTAAAAAATCCAGAAAATCCAGATAATCCAGATAAACAATTAAACATTGTTAAATATTCATATACTGCAGCAGGTGTTTGTTCTGTTGGTGCCATCAGTCTGGATTTTTATAATCAATTCAACTATATTTCAAGAGAGTTTAGGAATTATGTAGATGCAGAACCATTGTTAGCCAAAATGCAGACCATGAAAGAAGAATTATATGAATATAAAAAATCACAGGGTATTCCAACTTTGGAAGGATATCTTGCGACGGACAAATATAGAGTAACATCAGGATATGACCCCAGAGGATCACACATCCGCGATATGCATCATAGTATTGGTAGAGATGGTAGTATCGCACAATTATCCGATAATGTTAAATTTGTAGATAAACAATATATATTAAGACGAAATGAAGATGATAATCCTCAATATAAATTAGGTATATTTTGTGCGTATTCTGATGGAATTGTAAAATCACCGCACCAAACAGATGTAGATCTATCAAAAATACTCGATGTAAAAGAAATGGCCAAATTTACATTATTTAGAGAAGAAGATGGGGAAGATGTTGATTGGAGTTTAAGTTCTATTATAGAAGTACTAATTGATTTGGGATACGATAACATTGGTATTTATGATTTTACATGTAGTAATTATAAAATGCCAGATGGAACATATTTGGGATATGATACTGAACGCCGTTCTGACGCTATTCGTCGCGATTTACGTAGTCGAATGCGCGCAGACCACGGAAAAGGGAAACGCCGTAAAACCAAAAAAAACATTGACAAAAGAAACAGAAAAAAACATAAGAAATTAAACGAAAAATTAAACAAAAGATCAAATAAAAGATCAAACAAAAAATCAATTGCTTTTACATCATAAATTGATGTAAATGTCATCATTTCAAAGAATTACTTATATCCAACCCTTTATACCATTAAATAAAAATCCGTACTAAAGAGCGGATTTAATTATTAAATGGATTGCATCAGAACATTCTATTGGACGTTAAAGGTTATGTGGCTAAAAACCACATTGTGCCGTTGTAAATGACCAAAAGTGTAAAAACTTATTAAGGGAGTTTGTAAAAAGTAATTTATAGTTTCTTCTTGTAAGTTCCCCTGTAATTTTATCTGTTTTTATAATATATTATAATGTCTGCTAGATTAAATATGAATAAAATTGCATATATTCCATGGAAAGGAAAAACATTTAATCAACTTACAACTAATATTCAAAAAAACAAAAATGATACCATTATATCAAAATATAATTTAAAATTAGCACAACCTCTAAAAATATACCGCAAAGAAATTGTTTCTGCAACAATAACATCATGTAGCAGTAATAGTATAAGTATTGATGAAATTAATAGACCAAATGGTTATATATTATCAACTGCATTAAAACAATCTGGTATGCTTGAAACAATTGATTTTAATTTAACCACAAATTCTACTGAAAGACCAGGAACATGTAGCACATTATCTTCAAATAGTGTATGTTTAAGTCCAGCACAAAATGCTTTAAACCGATGTCGCAGTAGTGGTAATTTAAAAAAAAAATACAATATTAATCGTAATAATGATACATATTATACTTCCTCGAAACAATATTTAGAAAGTCGTAATAAATTATTTGCACAAAATCAATTTAATTATTTAAAAAAAGGTGACTTATCTGCTACGTCGGGTGGACCAACTACATATGAAAATATATACTCTCCACAAGGACTTAATCATTGTTCTGGATACACAATAAATAATGTTATTACATTCCAATATCAGTGGGTAAATGAAGATGGCCCAACTACCGTCGAAATCCCAGCAGGAACTTATAATTCAATCCAAGATATTAATCAAATATTAATTCAAACAATGTTATTAAATAAACATTATTATATCAATAATACCACTGGAACATTTGTTTATTTGTTAAATATTGGTTACGATAATGTTAAACAAAAAGTAGTATTACAAACATTTTTTACAAATGCAACTATTTTTGCAAATTATCAAGATGGTAATGGTAATCCAATAACATCAACAACAACATTAGGTCCTTATTTTATTATTGACAATTCGTCAATTATTAATTTATTTGGAATATCTTCAGGTAGTTATCCAACAAATACAATTGTTATGTCAGGGTTTGGATCAGAAATAACATCATCAACAGTTGGAACAATGATCCCGCAATTATCTGGTTCTATATATGTTCCTCTGTATTATAAACCAAATAATTATCAATATGCTCAACAAGGAGCAGTTACTGCAAGTTCTAAAATTACTCGTTTGAAATATAATACAATTACTTCAAATGCATTAAAATTTAGAAATACATTAGGTGAATCGGTAGGGAATGCATTAGCATATAGTAGTCGAGATGCGGTATATACATTAAAAGATAAACTTGGATTTCCAAATAAATGCACCCCCGTTTTTACAAAATATTCGGATAAAATAAAAAAATGCTATGTTAATAAAATACAAAATCATGTATCATCGAGTAACTAATATAATTACCAGTGTAAATTATCGTATAAAACACGATTTTTTACATTCTGTATTATTTTCAGTTGACAAAAATATGTTTAAATTAACCGGAAAATTATTATATTGCATATTATATTTAATACACCATTGAGTGCATTTTTGAATATTTGTTTTTAGTAATGTTTCGATTTTATCCGATTTAAATCGGTTTTCAATTAATGCTAATGTATAATGAATGTTTTCAATTTGCTGTTGACCAAAAATCGAATTATATTCTTCAATCTTAGTTAAAAACAAAGATGGTATATTTATGGTTAAATATCGATTATTTGATATTATTGTTTGATTTATCATTTTTTCAAATGCATTATTTAAAAACGGCAAAAATGAATCATTTGATTCAAATATAAATCCTTTACATACTATGTATTTTTCCGAATTTGCATATCGACTGGTTTGAGGTTTTGTTATATATACTTGTTTGTAAAATGATGATAAAATTGCAAGTAAATCTACGGTATGTTGCATAAAAATATCAAATATTTTTAAAACAAATGATCCTTCAAATTTTTGCATAGTAAGTGCAAATGCAATTTGTGCAAATAATAAATTTGATATATTTTTTTCTTGATTATTAAAATCGTCTGAAAAATCAAATCCACCATCGCCAGTTATAATATCCATTGACGATTTATACTTTTCTTGGCAAAAACGGAAATTTTCAATAGATAAAATATTACCGGTTTTGTCTGAACCCGTTTCAATTTGAACATTGGAATTTTCTTTTAAAAAATGACTACTTTTTTTCCAAGCTGGAATATTTAAATCATGTTCATCTGATAATATTGTCATACCTATATATGAATCTTTTTTTTGTTTTCTCATATAGGCAATTGCCTCTATAAATCCACCAGGTCCTTCTGCTAAATGAAATGTTTTTATATTATTTGGATTTTCACATAAGTCAAAAGTTGTTGCAATTTCAATCATTTTGAAAAAAGCACGTGACAATGGTTTATATTTTGCAATACTCTTTTTTTTTTGATGTATTATTGTATTAATATATTCATATGGATTTGTATATTTTTTATGAATATCCCATTCAGTTTGATTTTTATTAATATTATTTTTTATATTATTTAAATAAATAGATTGAGAAATTGATATATATGGATTTAAATTATTTGTATTAGTATAGTCAATATATTGACAAATATTAAAGGATAATCTTGGTAATAAAAAATAAATCATAATTTAGAGTTAATAAATAATATAACGAATGTTTTATATTATTTGTATTTGTTTTTTATAAAATAATAATATGTGTAGTAAACTTATTTATAGTTTATTTTGGTAATATTTTTTTAGTTTTACGTATAATTTTTACAATAGCACCTTTTTCTTGAGCTTTTTCTTGAGCTTTTTCTTGAGCTTTTTCTTGAGCTTTTTCTTGAGCTTTTTCTTGAGTTTTTTCTTGAGTTTTTTCTTGATTTTGAACTAAAGCTGGATCTTGAACTGGATCTTGATTTTGATTTTGAACTTGAACTGGATCTTGAACTGGATCTTGAGCTTGAGCTTTTTCTTGATCTTGTTCTTGTTCTTGATCGAGGTCTTCTATTGGCTTATATTCATTTATAGTAATCTTGGGAACTTTTAATTTGTGAAAACGAAATACAGTTGAAATTTCTTCTTCTTGGTTTTCTTCTTGGTTTTCTTGTTCTTCTTGTTGTGATTTTTCAAATGCACCTATTTCCAAATATTTAGCCATTTTTTCAGTATTTACATTACGCACTTTTTGGAAAATAAAATACCGATTCATAAATGAAATCCGTTTTTCAGAATATGACATATTTAGGGCTAATCCATAGTCATCTTCAGCTCTGGGATTGCGTCGAATTTCATTATCCATTGAATTATATAATTCATTAAACAATCCAGTATTATTCGGAAATCCCATTTTTTGTGCGGTTTCAGATTCAACTGGAACAAATCCATAATTCTCCAACATTCGCACTAATAAATTATAATTAACTAAATATTCTCGGAAAACCCGATTAATTGATTCTTGGAAAATGTCAACTGCATATCCTAAACTATTTTCATCATCTGGAAATCCAGTCTGGAAATATCGTTTTGTTATTTCATAAATTTTTATATCGTCTTCAAAAATAGTTATACTATCACCCTCATTTTTTTGACTTAATAAATTAAATACGGTTAATCCATCATAACATGTTCCAATAAAATATCCACCAGTTTTAGTGCATTCTGCTACATTACGCATAAATTGATGTAAACCCGTTTTATTTTCAAAGAAATAATGGAGAGCAAATTGCACAGAACTAATTTGGAACCCCTCACTACCAATACCATAATTATTATATAATGCTTTTCCCATTTTTGTTTGGTCTTTAGGTCCTTCACCAAAAATAGCACGTCCAATTTCACGGTCTTTTTCAGATGAAAATGCATGTCCTGTGCGAATATTTGCACCACTATTTCCATTTGCAAATAATGCACCAAACATATGTTTATATTTTTTACGCATTGTCAAGTATCTGGCACATGCTCCATCCAAATTATTTTGAATATTATCTTTAGAAATATCAATACCAAATACAAATCCGAGCTTGGCTTTATCCCATTTTGATAAATCTCCTGCTTTACCAACCGCAAAATCAATTAATGTATCCTGTCTTTGCGATACTCCCAATATTAATTTGCGTTTCACAAATAAATTATGAAAATCTCGCAAACCTCTTGTATTTGATTTATTAGATGATCTATTATAATATACATCTTCAGTAGATGCACTAAATTCAGGAATTTGTTGACCAGTAGATATCATAAAATTTGTAATAGGATTATGTATAGATGTCCAATTATTATTAGCAACATGATATGCATTTCCATAGTTTTTTTGTCCGGCTTTTAATTCACTCGTTTTATCATATCGGACTCTCAATGGTATCCATTTCCATGCACCCTGTTTAGTTTCATCATATTTGAATTCAATAATCATATCTTCTTCAAAATACTCGTGTTCTTCTGTTTTCATTACTAATGCGGATCCATCGTTTTGCAATAAGACATTACAATAACATGCCGTTGAATCATATGGATTTGTGGGTTGAAATGGAACTGGTTTATAAGATTCCTCATTGTCAATTTCATTTACTGATGGAATTTTATCATTAATTACATCGAGCCATGGATTTACATATCCATGTTTTCTTTCATCAAATCCACATCGCAATATAAGCGTTTTATATTGTTTTACATCGGTTGTTCCGTTATAATTGATTCCATCTATAAATATATTATGCACTTCATCTTTGCCGGTTTTATCTTTTTTTACACTAACCAAAAAATCAATAGTATTATATTGAGGAGGTTTCCATTTAAATGAATAATCCCATGTTGATTTATATAATGGTCCGGAATATCCAATACGGTCAGAACATACTCCTGTATCCATTGGAGTAAATATAAGACCGTCTGTAATATATTCAAATAGTCCATCATTAACATCAGATAATATTCGAGAACATCCGTCGAATATTGTAGCACCATTATTAGTTGAATAGAATTGCTTACATTTTATAGAGAAATCGCATAATTTATCATTTTCTGAAGGCATACCAGATTCTTTTACTATTTTAGATTCATCTGTATTTTTTGGTGCCATAATAGAACGAGGTTTTAATTTTTGTATAAAACGATTTAATAATGGTAATCTGAAATTCTTGGGTTCATATAATTCATAAATTGGTGCAAATCCAAATTCACGCAAACTCTTGTTATTATAATAATAAATATCGAATGCTGCAAACAAATTTAGAGTATTTCCCCGTTTATCATACTTTATAAATTCGCCATCAATTAAACTATTGTATAATGTTTTATCTACACATATAGCACCTGTAAATAATACATTCATATTTGAATCAATCATATAGATTCTGCCCTCAGATTCAGAGTTGTGTTTAGAATGTAATTCATGTTCTGTATTTGAACCTAAAACAAATAACATACGTCGTTCACCGTCCGCTTTTTCTGTAACTGTATAATTTCGTCGAATATTTGGTATATTTGCACCCTCATTTTCAATCATAATATTTTCAATTTGTAATGTAAATGATTGCGGTCCAATAAAATCGCGTCCATATACTCGACGGTTTTGAAAATGGTCACCATGAATCATTTTCATATATGAATTAAGAACATGTTCGCGTTCTCCGTATCCGATTGGATAATTCGTTCCTTGCAATCCACTTAAAACTATACGAATACATCTACGAATTGAATCTAACAATTTTTTGGCAGTTGTATAATTTGTTCCGGGTCCAACTTTATTATTTGCAATTTCAAGTTCAATTTCATATGTTTCTATGTTTGTAAACACACCTGCATCTTGGATAGTATATTGAGGTATTGGAACCCGGTTTGTTTTCTTGGAACCACGCACAATACTAATATCAGCATGAATTGGATAATGTGGATGTGAGAATCTGACACGATTTATATATCGAAATATTTTTTTGGAATCATTCCATTTAGATATAATGTTTTTTGCAATATTGGATCTGACTGAGAAATCTTGTTCCATTTGATATGCAACGCGAAAATTAAAGTCCTCAAAATCAACTGTTTTAATCGGTTTTACTGCAGCAGATCTATCGCCCGGTGGTGTTTTTTGAGTAAATTTTATTTTATCGGAATTTGCAGAAATCGTAGACTGCATATCCAGCAATTTTTGAATATTATTTGTTTTACAATATTCTTGGATCATATCAAGACCAACAATTTCACCGCGAATATTTGATATTTTAGTAACACCAATTCTTGGATCGGTATATTCATTATTTATACGTAATATATGTAGACCAGATACATTTGAACATGTAAATCCGGCGGCATATAATTGTTTAACTACATTATCATAATCTATTTTTGATAATGGTTTAGCCACTTTAGGATTTGTGCCAAATCTTACCTCCATTTCACTCATTTTATGATCTGATGTCATTATCATTGGATTACTTGCTAAATAATTTTCGACCATTTGTTCAAATTCAATTTTAGGATTTGATTTATTTTGTTTATATTGGTCATCTTTGTTAAATTTATCTTGATTTTCCATAATATATAAAGTTATATAGTAATCTCATATATTATTTTACTATACTATTCAATTTTACATTCAACTATTATAGTTATTAGACTATTTACACCTTTTTACATTTCAAATGCCGATTATTTATTAATGAAAATTGTATTAATTATATAAGACGTATTGTGCTATTTTTAATAATTCTTTAGTGTTAATGCTAAACCCAATTGTTGTTCCTTCATCTTCATCTTCAAAGTCCTTTTTATACAATCTTAAATATATTGAATTTGATGAAATAATATCTACTTTTAATTCACATTCTAACATATAATTAATTATGTTGTTATCTTTTAAATCTGCTTTATTTGGTTGTATTGTAAATTCATCAATAGTTAATATTTTGAATGAAGGTAACTTCCAATATGATGCATTGACTAAACTGCCACAAACTAAAATGTCCATATTATTGTGACATAAACTTATATGTGCGATTCCATCTTTACAATTAATTTTGTCTGTCATTTAATTTATTATTTGTTATTATTTATTATTATTTATTATTATAATAATAAATCAATTTTTTATTATAATAATAAATCGGCATTTGAAATGTAAAAAGGTGTAATATTTACACACTTGAATAAGTAAAATGGGACACTTTAGTGTGGATTTAATTATTCAATAATATAATTATTTACACCATACACATTTTAGCAATATTTTATCATATATTTCTTGTTTCTTGTATTTCTTGGAATCATCTAATAAAATATTTAATTGACCAGCCATTATTTCCAAATCAATAACTTTATAAGATGATATGGATCGGATTGGACGTTCACTATGTTCTAATTCAACCATATTAGAAATAATTTTATTATATTGGTCTTTGGATTTTTCTTCAATATCAATACTAAAAAATCCACTTGCAGATTTGTATATAATATAATATGTTGGTTGATTTGTAATTTCTTGGTTTTGTTTAACTGTTATAAATGATAAATATGTATTACTTGATAAATCAATAATACACATATTAAGTTGATTTAAAAGACACATTGCATAAAATGTTTTAAAAGTCGTTTTTTTATCAATCATAAGTTCAGCCATAATTTCTTGGATAGCAACATTTGTAATTTTATGTGGTCCATTTTTTAATTGAATTGGTGTTTTTTTTATTATTTCAATCATTTGTTGTTTGATTTCAATTTCTTTATTTTTATATTTTTGACCAATATTTAAATAATCATTATATCCATACTTTGCAATATATAAGCACCAAAATAATGTATCAGTGCATTTAGGATAAATAATATTTGTATTTTTTTGTTGATTTATTACTGGTTCTTGTTTAACATATTCTTTAATAGTTGATTCTTTAATAGTTGATTCTGTAATAATTGTTTTTTGATTAGTTGAATTGTAGTCACTCAAATTATTATTACTTATATTAATTGATTGTATTGGTTTTTTATACATATATTGATTTAATAATATAATAGTGTCAAATGTATCAAATTTTATATTATTAAATAAAATATCATTTAAAAATGTCGTCATATTAAGTTCTATTATATAAAAGCGTTTCCTCTTTATTATCTTTTTCTAAGAAAAAATTGTTTTTAAATTCATGTTTTTGTATTTCTAAATCATTTAATGACATCTCTTGTTCTTGTATATATTGTATACATTGACGGATTTCATTGATTGTATCTTGGGGTAAAAAAGAAAGATTTACATAAACACCACTTTTATTTTCATTTAACTTAATTAACGGATTTTTTGTCATAATTTTTAATATTTCAATATGATGAGTTTTGCTCATAGATTCAATGCTCAATTTAATTTCATTAAGAATTGTTTCACTATTATCATTATTCATTTAATTGGTTATATTAATAACAAATATTCTATTTATATTGTTTTTTAACTTTTTTTGTTTTAACCGGTTTTTTAACTTTTTTTGTTTTAACCGGTTTTTTATATTTTTTTTGAGTTAATAATTTATTTAATTGCAGTAATTTTGGATTATATTTACCTTCTTCAATGGTTGGATTAATCTTGTATGTCCTACGGACATACTTAGATGTATGACCATCAAGATTTATATTTCATCCATAATATGAATTCTTGGTTTTGTTTTGCCTAAATTTGTTTCATTTACAGAAACTAATTTTGAAATAACGCAAATATATGGGTCATTTAATTCATATCGAATTCCAATTACTTTAACTGTTATTTTAGCATTTTCTGTAACTGAATTGAATAATTGATCTATATGATGATGATCTTTTGCTACAAAAACTGTGATTGGAATATTTCCATCTTCATCTACAACTTGTGCATGAATACCTGCTTTAGTTATAGTTTTACATTCAGCTTCTATCAGCATACCTTCAACTGGATGACTAATCATACATTCATATACTACATGAAATTCAATTAGATCCGATATTACATTTCCACTCGAATAGCTAATTATTTTTACCGAATTTGGTTGGACAAAACCCTCAACTATACATTTACCTTCAATCTGTGATATAATTTTTTTTTCCAAATTTTGTTTTATATTTTTACCAATTTCATTAATAAATAGCGTAATTTTTAGTGTTAATAATGATTTAATATAAACACCGTAAATTTTACGAGTATTATCTTTATCATGAGTTTTATGTTGTTGTCTAATTGTTTGCATTGTTAATAATAATATATGTATATATATTTATATTATTATTTAATTAATATTATTTCAATTTTACATAGTGTTAGATGCAACTATATTTTTCAAATATTATTGTTTTACACCATTTCGAATTTTAAGGGATTTCCGGTTTTCTATGTATGACATAAATCGTTAACAGTCTAAATTTCTCTTACTTTTATCAATGTTGCTTGTTCCGGCAATAAATAATATACATTACTATCAAGTCTTTGTTCTGGCGGATGTTCTGTCTTATATCTCATAATCATTTCCAAGATTATACATAATCCAACTTGTGAAATTGTTTTTGTATTTTCGCTACTATATATTGGACGACTTTCAACATCATTTATTAATTGTATTATTTTTACTTTTCCGGCAGAATCCATTCTTGCCCCAATATTTCTTTTATTAGTTATATCTTTAACATAAAATACCATTTCAGTATTCTTAAATAGTCCCATAAATCCCACAATTTTTGCCAATCGTTTAACTGGCACAATTTTTTTCATTATTTCTGCAGAAAATATATTCGTATCTTCAGGTTGACCCTCGGTCCATATTGATTTATTTTCATTTGATTGAACATAAATTTTCCAAGAATTATCTTTATTAAAAAGCACCCCAGTTTTACGCACAGTTCGCATGATACATCTATCAAAATACACCTTTATAATATCTTCCATATTTCGCATTTCAGCCGTCTTGGATAATGGTTCTTTCCAAGAATCCGAATACATAACTTGGACAAATATCATTTTTTGATTAAATAACAGTGTATCCAACATATGATATATAAAATATTTTTGTATTAATTCTTCGGAAATACCATGCACTATTTTTATATGTTCTCTTATACGGCTTCCATGCATATACCAGTCATATTCACGTTCTACATCAGGCAATTTATGTCCTTTATATATATATTGCATATGTTCATCAAATCCATTTAATAGTTTTAAATATTCGGCAGTTATTGTTTCAAAATTATCAATTTGTCCAAGATTACTATTATCAACTGCTTTTATATCACGGTTTGGACCTGCTGTAACAGCTAATGGTAATTCTTTAATTGTTTCCATTACTAAATTATTGTGTTTAAACTCAACTGGAACACTTCGGTCATATATAGATGCATTTTCATCGGTTATTTCAATGGGTTGAAATACATAATATGCATTATCAGATTTATCCATTTTATCAATTAAATATCCTCGACGACCATATTTATCAATTAATGTTTCATTTTTGTTTTTTACAAAAAATGTAAGAGCACTATAAATCTGTTCAATTGGATATTGTTTTACTATATTAATTGCATTTATGATTTCCTCACGTTTATAAAAATGTCGGTCTTTGAAAAGTGCACGAATACGTTCTATAATACGATTATTATTCATACTTACAAAATCATTATTATATGTATCTTTTACAATATCGCTATCTTGAATTACTGTTGTTGGTGAACATGTATATTCACAATTATCCATATAATCACATACATCTGTATATTTACGATCGCCAATTTTATATTGAATCATTTCGGGTTTACTTGCCAATTCAATAACAATATTTTGATTATCTGCTAATTCATTTAAATTTTTTATAGTAAATTTAGATTGGCCTATATTTAACAAACAATCAACCGCAGATTCTTTTAATAATCGCGTAACTTGACCAATCTGAATTGCTTTTTTTTCGGCTAATCGATAAACATATAAATCTGCACACTCTTCTTGATCTGATTTGTTTTGTTCTAAAGATGAAACTACGTTTTGTTCTAAAGATGAAACTACGTTTTGTTCTAAAGATGAAACTGCGTTTTGTTCTAAAGATGAAACTGCGTTTTGTTCTAAAGATGATGTAATTTCTTTATCTAATTGTGGTATTACATTTTTTTTTGATAAAACAGTAGAATGTAAATACAATTCTACATTACGTTGTTCAAATGGTAATAAACAATGACTAAAATTGCGAACACCTCGTCCAATAATTTGTTCAATACGATTCATATTATACCAAGGTTCCATTATATGCACTTGTCTAATATTCTTAAAATCCAGACCTTCTGAACCTGCCTTGGAAATTAAAATCACTTTTACTTGATATCCATCTTTATTATTTGGATCTGTTGCAAATTTTATATCTTGAGCATTATTTGGCGAAAATGCTTTATCTCCTGTAATCATCATATATCGCGCTTGTTTAAAGTCTTTTGCCAAGACTTGACTTTTAGGCATCATTGTTTGCGCATCTAATAACTCAACCGGCGGTTTTTTAAATAATGATTTTGTATGTGATGCATATCCATATCGCAAAAAACCCATTTCTTCCAAGGCAAGTGCAATTGGAACAAGACCTCCATCAATATACTGTGAATAAATTAAAATAATTCCTTTAGAATGGCGTATAGTATTGCATATACTGGCAATTTTACTACTATATTTATTAATATTGTCATTTTCTTGACTGAATATTCTCCCGTATTTCGCCAAAATGGATTTTTTATATTCGAAATTATATCGCAAAGGAGGTTTCTTTGTCGAATCATCTACCGATGTCATTATATTTGCAAGTCCTTGTTTTCCAATCATTTGACTAATTGTATCATTATTATAATCAATTGATTCATTGCGTTCTTGGATAAAATGATCTAAAGATGCATTTGGATATACTATATTAAGTGCTTCTAATGGTTCCATCAACATAGTATATCCAAAAGAATCCATATTCTCAAAATTGGGCATTTGAGATTCTCCCGAATGCGATTGAATTGATTTGGATTTCATATTATTTATGATATATGAATATCCATGTTCTTGATATTCACCAATTTGAGAAACATATACATTAACATATTTTAATGGTTCTTCAATTGGTTTATTATTGAGTTGTAATGTAGGATATATGTGAAAAGGTTTCGTTTTTTCAACTAATGGTTCTGTTTCTGCTTGTTCATCCAAGATTTTAAATGTATTTTCCGGTGAAAATATGTTGGGATAAATACGATACGGAAAAGTATATGGATTTTCACCTCGAATATACGATACATATCCTATTAATTTTCTTTGTAAAAGAGATTTACCACTTTCTGATATTGTGCCATCTTTGAACTTAATCGGTTCTTTAAATTTGCCATATTTATCAAAAATTTCACTAATATCAATTTGACCGCGTTTATCATTTAAATTCATAAGATTAGTTATCCATACAATCTCTTTATAAGTATTATACATTGGCGTTGCAGACAAAAACAAGAATCGCAAATTATCCGAATATTTTGCCAATTCAAATAATTGTATTCCAATTCTTTTATTTTTATTATCATCGGTAATACGGATATTATGCACTTCATCAATAATAATAAGCCTACTATTAAATACGCGTTTTATATTTTTAATTTTCATATTTAGACGTTCTTGTTCAGAATAGCCACTTTCTATAGAAACTGATGTTTTTTTAGTAATATAGTTAGCAAATTCAACATATCCCATAAACACATAATAATTATTGATAATAGTTTTAATATTAGAAATCACTTTATCGCGAGGTAATCCTCCAAGATTTGTTGGATTTATTTCTTTTAATAAAGAATTTCCTATACATGATTGTATTGACCACATATCGCCATCTAATTTCAACTTTTTTTCATCGAATAATTGCAAACGGAAATTATCTTGGACATTTGGACTTGCAATAACTATAATACGTTGTTTAATTCCCATTTGTTTCATATAATTTCGCATTTCTTCTGCTACACCAATAGCACTACATGTTTTACCCGATCCAAGTCCGTGATATAATAATAAACTATTATATGGTGTTTGAAAAGATAGAAAATTTTTAACAAATAATTGATGTGGTAGTAATTCAAATTCTGCTTCACATAATAAATTAGCTTGTTCTTTGATATTAAAAATTGTGCCATCATATTGTGTATCATTAAATTCTTTGCGTTTTGCAATTTTTGTATTGAAATTTGGGTCATTTAATTCTGGATATAAAAAGTTATAGTCTGTATTTGTGCTATTATATTGGTATTCAATACGTTCTTTTTCGCGAATATATTCATTTGATTCTGGGTCAAATTGTCCAATTTTGTCTTTTAATTGAATATCTTTTGTTATATCACTATCTTGGACTAATATTGGACTTTCGTTTATTATAGTTTCCGTATTTTCTTTTAAAATATTAATTGTTTCTAAATCGGATGTTTTCGGACTTTTAACAGATTCATTAATGGATTCGCCGGTAACAGGATGGGGTGGTAGTGTATTTGTATTTATTTGTAAAGACGGTCCTGATTGGATTGTAATTTTGGGTTTTTTTGCAATAGTTGCGAATTCTGACTTTTTTAAAAGTAAGGGGCTTACAGGAGAATCTTGGTTCGCCATATTTATGGGAACACATTCCCCGTTTTTATTACGCCGCGTTTTATTTGGACATCGTTTTCGTTTTATTAATGGTTGATTTTGTAGTTCTAAAGATTTAACTGGATTGAATTGGTTATCTTGATCAGATAAATTCAATTGGTCAACTGTTTTAGATAAATTTGTTTTAGGATTTTCCTTAGGATTTTCCTTAGGATTTTCCATAGTTTTTTCCATAGTTTTTTCCATAGTTTTTTCCAATTCATTATTTTTAGGTAAAGTGGTATTATCTGGTTTAGTAAACCCCATCATTGATGATATAGTTTGCATTATAGATGGAGTATTTGTTAATTCGGGTTGTTGTAATTCTTGATGTTGTTCTTTTTGTTGTAATTCTTGTTGTTGTTGTAATTCTTGATGTTGTTCTTTTTGTTGTAATTCTTGTTGTTGTTGTAATTCTTGTTGTTGTTGTAATTCTTGTTGTTGTATAAGATGACCTGGAGATTGCACAACTTGTTCTGGAGATTGCATAACTGGATTAGGAGATTGTATAACAGATTTTTCAGTTTGATTTTTCTCACATAATCCTGTTTTTTTATTTTTACGAGTGCCTTTTGGACATCTTTTATTCTCAGTGTTTTTATTAATCACTTTATTTGTTTTATTAATAGTTGTATCATTCATTTATATTATGTCTATATATTTCTAAATAATATATAGACCCACAAACTATATTAGCTTACTAATTTATATTTTAATAAAGCATTATTAATTTTAGTAATAACTTGTTTTTTTTCAACATTATATGGACGTATTAATGACATACACTGTTCATAAGATTTCCATTCCATTTTACTTACTTCCGATTTTTCAAAATTCACATTTTCACAACTATCTAATAAATTCATAGTCATCAGATAATACTTGTGTTTATATGATTTAAAATTTGATCCCATAAATATTTCTTCAAATGGAATAATATTTTGTATATTTTTTAGTTTAGATGATTCAAATCCAGTTTCTTCTGAAAATTCCCGTAAAGCACATTCATAATCTTTTTCTTGGTAATTACGGCGACCTTTTGGAAATCCCCATTCGGGTTCAGTCCATTCTACATATTGACTCGATTCATTATATATACAACTTTCATTTACAAGTCCTTCTAAATTATAAAAATCATTTTTTACTAATACTCCCGCAACAAGTGCATTGAATTTGTCACGTGACGTATTTTCTTCAGATTTATATTGCGATGATAAATTTTTACAATTACCCCAAATATTTAGCCATAGTTTATTAAAATCACCGATTTTTAATAATGCTTTTTCTGAAACTGTCATTTGTTTAAGCATATTCAAAATATATATCTTATTATAAATTGAATATTTTCCTCTCAAAAAATCAATATATCCAAGCGTATCTTTTCTACGTATCATTAAATATTCAATGTTTTCATTTATTTTTCGAAAACATACAATACCAATACTTGTTATCGGTATTTTACAATTATTAAAAATATGACCTTGTTTTCCACAATTATTGCAATATACATCACTCATTTTGAAAAATACGATTTATCTCCACTATTATATTCCAGTATTTTTATATACTTTGAATATAATGAATATTGATAAAAATCTTGATACAAATCTATCAGCAAATTTAATTCAAACACATCGAATGACAGACCAATTTTGGGAAAATGCTGCAATTTGGGGTCCACATTATTGGTTTTTTTTACATACAATTGCACATTCTTATCCAGAACATCCAAATGCTGTAACAAAACGAAAATATTACGATTTAATTCAAAATATGCCAATATTTATTCCTGAACCCGAAATGGGTAATAAATTTAGTGTAATATTAGATAAATATCCAGTTACACCATATTTAGAAAAACGCGACTCTTTTATTCGTTGGATGAATTTTATACATAATAAATATAATGAATTATTGAGTAAAAAAGAATTTACAATTTATGAAAGTATAGATCAATATTTAAATGAGTATAAGCCAAAACCGATTGTTTTAACAGAATCTTTACGTATAAAATCATATATTGTTCATTTAGTATTTATTTTAATATGTTTATTTTTAATATATATGTTTATGAAAAATAATTAACAAAATCTTGGATAAAACATATAATACAGTCATATTTTATATGTTAAATATATAATATATGCGTATTGAAATTGTTCTATTTTTAATAACTGCTGCAATAATTGCAAATATATACACAGATGGTAAAATACTAAAACAAGCATTTACATATAAGAAATATTATCAGATGGCGGGTATTGCACTAGGCGCACTTTTTTTATATTATGTTTTAAAAAAAAACCCATTAAATGCGCAAAAAATATTGGCTACATCAAATGACTATATAAAATATTTACCAATTGATAAAAATACTACATCTATGTTATCACCTATCTTAGATTTTACGTCAAAACAAGACTATGGAATGAGTAATGGATATAGTAATAATAGTATAATAAATGGAGGTAGAACACAATATAATCATCAAGAACATCGTTCGGTTGACCGTATTGCACAATCTGGTAAAAAATCAACAAAACGATCCGTTAGTGAAACTAAAAAAAAATTTGTAGCAGCTCGTCAAAACTGGAAATGTGATGATTGTAAAAATCAATTAACTGCATGGTTTGAGGTAGATCATAAAATTCGTCTGGAATATGGTGGAAGTAATCATATAGATAATTTAGTAGCACTATGTAGAGAATGTCATGGGAAAAAAACAACTATTGAAAATTTATAATTTACTTGTAATTATTCTATAATAGAAATATATATATATCATTATTAAATGGATAACATAATTCAAATTATAAAAAACCAAGATTTTAATAAATTTACAGTTGTAGGATTTATGATAATATTTATTGGTGTAATGTTATTTTATGTTCTGGATAATAATGAAGCATTAAATTCCAAAACATATATATATACATTTACAATATTAATACCCATTGCAATTTGCGTTTGGTTTTTTATGCAAACAAATGCAGACATTAGTAATGATAGTTCAAATATTTATATAATTGGTATAATTATTGGATTAATTATGTTATTTTCATTTGTATTTTATTTATATTTTAATATGAGTGCCGCATATTACCCCATCATTAATTATGTTTTAAATGTAATTATTTTTTTAGGCATTATGATTGCACTTTCGATAATTTACAATATTACTATGAATAATTTAAATAAATTGGAAGGGTTGCCGGGAATACTTGTTGGGTTTATATTTTACATTCCATGTATGATTAGTGATTTTATTAATTATTTATTACAACAATACAAATTGACACCTAATGTAGTTTTTGTTTTATTTGTAATTGAAATTATTTTGATATTATTGTATATTTATATACCAAAATTAATAACAAAGATATTTATACCAAAACCAATTCTTTTACAAAATACGCCGGTATTTTTAGACCAAGGAACAATTACACTTATAACTGCGGATAAATTATATCCTCCATCATTTGATAAAACCAATTTATTACTAAAAAACCAATTTCTAAAAAATTATTGCATATCAATGTGGATATTTATTAATCCTCAAAATAAGTCAAATATGTCTTATGCTCAAGAAACCGAAATATTTAATTATTCTTATACAGATAGAAATAAACAAAATTGGGCAAAACCGCGAATTACTTATTCTTATGATACAAATTCATTAAATGATGAATCCAAAACAAAAGACCAATATCATATTTATGTTGCACCGAATATATCATATAATATGACAATTGTTAGTCAAAAATGGAATCAATTTGTATTTAATTATAAAAATAATATTGTAGATATTTTTGTGAATGGTAATTTAGAAAGAAGTTTTTCATTAACAGACAATATGCCTCAATATGATATTACAGATGCAATTACAATTGGTGCACCAAATGGATTAGATGGTGCTATTTGTAATATTACATATAGTAATACTCCATTAACGTCATATCAAATTGCAAATAGTTATAATTTATATATGATAAAAAACCCACCAATTAATCAACAATAATTAATCAACCATAATTAATCAACAATAATTAATCAACCATAATTAATCAATCATAATTAATCAACAATAATTATAAATATATATTTAAATTATATAATGAATTATACAATTATAGTTTTAGGAGTAGTTGTTATAATTTTACTTTATATTTTATATAAATATTTTACAACAACATCTGTATCATTGTCTTCACTGGCTAGTTTAAATACATCACTTCCAGCTATACCCATGTTAGCAAATTCAACATCAAGAAACTATGCATATGGTATTTGGGTATCTGTGAATTCATGGAATAATAATATCTATAAAGTAATATTCAGTAGACCATCATTAAATACATCACCATTTAATGCTTTAAGTGGAACAAATTGTAATAGTAAATTACCTCAATATTTAACAGTATCGAAACCAACAGCATCTCAAATTTCATTATATTTAGATAATACTACACCAACATTATATTGTTATATAGACCAACCAGATACATCATGTAATAACAAAGTTGGTCCAATTGCATTAACTACAAATTTTCCATTACAAACATGGGTTTATGTAGTTGTAAGTGTCCAAAATCAATATATTGATTTATATTTACAAGGAAAATTGGTAAAATCTGTGCAACTTACAAGTGTTCCGACACAACCGGGTGATGATAGTAATTCGGTATCTCTTGGAACAGATGCAGGAACGCCAACGTGGGATGCAAGTGTCGCTAAATTTCAATATTATACAAATTCATTAAATCCACAAGATGTATGGAGCAATTATATGGCAGGTAATGGTCAAAAAATGTTAGGAACATCATTTTCATCTTATGGTGTTAATGTTGATTTAACTGCAAATGGTGTTAAACAAAATTCCTTTAAATTGCTATAAATTTATATAATAATGAATGTTATATATTCTAATAATATATAACAGTTATTATGAATGCAGAAAAACCAATTATGGCACAATTTTCAGAAATGAAATTACCAGATACTCAAGCAGTTCAAGCTGCCGCATCAGAAACAATAAATAACGTATCAAATTCAATTACAAATGTTCAAGAATCCATTAATAATACATTAAATGAATTTTCATCAAAATCGGTTATAGGAGCAAGTCAAGAGTTTCTAACATCAAATTCAATTATTGCAAAATTTGTATTTATTATTTTGGTTTTAATTGTATTTATGTTTATGGTTAATTTAGGAATAACATTAATGGGATATTTTATGCAACCATCACTCAATCCATATTTAGTAAATGGTATGATTAATGGTAATAATGGTATTATTATTTCTCAAGATCCTAAAAACGTAAATTCAATAACAGTTACTCGTTCTAACAATCAAAATACCGGTATTGAATTTACATGGTCAACATGGCTATTAATTACCAAGTCAAATACAAGTTCTAATCATCAACATATTTTTAATAAAGGTGATGCAAATAATACAGATAGTAATGGTATTTTTGTAATAAATGGGCCCGGTCTATATTTGAAACCAGTATCCGCAGCAGATAAGAATGAAAATGTTTTACATATTATAATGGATAAAGTCGATTCAACACAACAAACTATGGATATATTAGGTGTTCCAATGAATAAATGGTTTCATTTAGCATTGCGTATGGAAAATAAAGTATTGGATGCATATATTAATGGAACAGTTTATAGTCGAAAATTATTAACTGCTGTTCCAAAACAAAATTATTATGATGTAAATATTGGTCAAAATGGCGGATTTAGTGGTAATATTTCAAATTTAAGATATTTTAATTATGCTTTACAAGCATATCAGATTGCAACACTTGTAGCAACAGGACCAAATACATCAACCAGTAGTTTAGCATTACAAAATGCAAACACTACACCAGCTGTTCTTGCAAATCAATGGTATATGAATAATTAATACAGAACAAATAAACTATATAATATGATATAATATTATATATCTCAATGACTAATCCATGCACTGATTTATTAAAACAACGCAGAAGATGGAATGCATATGCATTAGCACCAACAAGACTAAAATTAATTTCACCATATCCTGCAAATACAAAAAACCAATTAGATATGCGACGAAAAGTCGAAATTTTAAAATATCAAAATCAAAATTCCAAATCAAATAATTTAACAAAAGCACAAAAATGGTCACAAATGAGTTTGGGTAAATTGAAAAATATATCTACATATGCAATTGATAATAATTCAAATAATTTAAATTGCGAATCTGATGAGTTAATTCCAACATTAACTACTGCATGTGATGTTCCAGGACCTCCAATTTATTTGACATATGATCCTACGGTGCCTTTATATAATTATATAAATATAAATCGTAATTATGTTGAATCATTTAATGGAGATACATCTATATATAAAATTTATACAGAAAATGAAATAGCATTAATACAAAATAAAGCTGTAATAATTGATAATTCATATATTAAAACACGCGAACAAACATTAGGAAGTATTTTAATTAATAAATCATATGATTATTTAACTACATATAATATTGGTTCGCCAATTGCAATATGGTGTAGAGGTATTTTTATAGGAAATAATTATAATAAAGATACAAAAACATATGATCCAAGATCAACTGTAAATAATATAACTATATCAATTACAAATATTTCTTTAAATATAGATTATAATAATACGAATTTACAATCTAATCAAAATATTCCTTTCGATTTATCATCTGTAACAATTAATCCAAATCTGACTAATCCACAAGTATTTTATGCAATACAATATGTTGGAATGGTAAATATTCCGTTTCAACTAGATTCAATTATTGAAAAAAGTATATATAATTTAACATTATCATTTAATTATGATTATGATACATTAAATGCTAAAAAAATAAATGCATTTGAAGCTGGTATATTTTGTAATTTAAGTCCTGAAAATAAAAATATATATGCAAATCCGGATCAATCGTCTGTTAAAGTAAATGCTGTACTTAGTGAGCCATCAAAACAACCATTTGTTAGTAACTTTATAAATTATAATAATTTATTGAATAATGTTTAGATCATTGAAAATTTAATCACGTAAATCAAATTCAAGTTCATCTAAATATATTATAACTGTATTAAATGCATACAACATAATATTATAATATTCTGACCATTGATTTGTATTAGAATCTGGATTTATATTAGAATCTGGATTTGTATTAGAATCTGGATTTGTATTAGAATCTGGATTTGTATTAGAATCTGGATTTATATTAGAATCTGGATTTGTATTAGAATCTGGATTTGTATTAGAATCTGGATTTGTATTAAAAAAGAATGAATTGATTATCGATTCAAACTTTTCCACAAATTGGGTTTCATGTTCAATTAATATTTTATTATAAAATGCTTTTATAGGATCATTTAAGAATTGAATATCTTCCAAGTTTTCAATAATTTTATTAGAATCTGATTTTTCTAATTTTGCATATAAACTAATTATTTGTTTAAGATATATAATTAATTGTTGATATTTCATTTTTGCTAAATTATTATATATTTCATCATTAATATATATATTGTATTGTTTATAATGAAATATTTTATCAATATGTAAATATAACCAATCCAATTCATTTTTTAAAAATTCATGATTAATACTATATTCAATGTTATTAACAGTAAAATATTTTATTGATTTATAATAGTC